>ENA-OQAB01001095-OQAB01001095.1-human-gut-metagenome-genome-assembly--contig:-NODE-1095-length-13297-cov-2.846393_pt1 | contig 13297 bp, 13 predicted proteins | sample MGYA00242490_ERZ504517 | MGnify/ENA primary metagenome ERZ504517 (study PRJEB26092, sample SAMD00036298) | human gut metagenome | host: Homo sapiens | study: EMG produced TPA metagenomics assembly of...
AACATCACAGATAATATCGGTATCCGTAATTTCTTCCACCGTCATCTCAATCAGGCCGTCGTCGATGAGAATCGTGGTTCCCACACCGATATCATTTATCAGCTCCTTATAGGTAATGGAAGCCATTTTTTCCGTTCCCATCACTTCCCTGGTGGTCAGGGTGAATTTCTGTCCGGCCTCCAGATAAACCTTGCCGCCTTCAAAATCCCTCAGACGGATTTCCGGTCCCTTGGTATCCAGCAGCGCCGCAATGGGAAGATTCAGTTCCTTGCTCACCTTGCGCATTCTGTCATATTTTCCGTGCTGTTCTTCATGATCTCCATGTGAAAAATTAAAACGGGCCACATTCATGCCTGCCAGCATAAGCTCTCTCAGTTTTTCCTCACTTTGGGAAGCCGGTCCGATGGTGCAGATAATTTGTTTTACTGTTCATATTAACTCCTTCCGGTGCTTCAGACACCTGTCAATTAAGTATTGTTATTGTACAGTCTCCGGTCAACCCCGCTCCTGTTTCCGCGGTCTCCACCCCCTGTACGTTCAGCCTCTGCCTCACGTACGTCTCTATTAACTTAATGACCTCCTCCGTTATTACCTCTCCCGGAACTACCAGAGGAATTCCCGGCGGATAAAGGTTCACATAAGTTCCTGCTGTCTTTCCCGCCGCCATGCCAAGCGGACAGGAGTGCTTCTCTGCCGTCAGCGCCCGGTAAAGCGGCACCGACATCTCAAGCTCCGGATACGGCTTCGCCTGCTGCGGGCAGTCCTGCGTCTCCAGGCCTTTATCAATTTCCAACAAAGCATCCGCAAGCCGCCTTAAGCCCTCCTCCCTGTCCCAGGGAGTCACTATGGCGGTTACATAAGTATCGCAAGCCATCTCCATTTGAAGATAATAACGGTTCAGAAGCTCTTTGTAAAGCGTATTTCCCGTAAATTTTTGTATTCTTTACAGATATCAGCAGTTTTCCCGCATCAAAAGCTTTCATACAGCCTTTTTCCAGAATATCCCTGTTCATCAGCCTGAGATGCTTTAATTCTTCCGTTTTCCCGTAAAAACGCGCCATCCGCTGTGCAAAACCGCCCCAGCACGCCCCCTCCTCCAGGAGCCTCACACAGGCATCCATACTGCCCATCAGCAGATAGGACGGACTGCTGGTCTGATAAATCCGTTCATACTCCCGCACAACGCTTCTGTCCACACGTGTCCCGTTAACATGCAGAAGTGCTGTCTGGGTCAGCGCAGGAAGCGTCTTATGAAGACTCTGAATAATCAAATCCGCTCCCTGACGCACCGGACTCTCCGGAAAAAACGGATCAAATCCAAAATGCGCCCCATGCGCTCCATCCACAATCAAAATGCCCTCCGCCCGGTGGACAATTTCCGCAATTTTTTCAATATCAGAAACTACCCCGTCATAGGTAGGGGAGGTGAGCACCACCGCCTTTGCCTCCGGATACTCCCTCAGGGCCGCTTCCACCTGCTCCGGCAGGATACAGTCCGCTATCCCGTAATCCGGCACCGTCTCCGGATAAAGAAAAACAGGCTCCAGCTCCCGCAGGAAGCAGGCATGATACACGGATTTATGGCAGTTCCGCGCCATGATAATCCTGCTGCCTCTTGGCGCCGCCGCCGAAACCGCAGTAAGGATCCCCGCCGTAGAACCATTTACCAGAAAAAAAGTTTCCTCCGCGCCGAAAACAACCGCCGCCTTTTCCTGCGCCTCCTTCAGAATCCCATCCGGCGCATGCAGATCATCAAAACCCTCTATTTCCGTAATATCCAGCCCCGCAATTCCCTGAAGCGCCCCAATCTCCTCCGGCATGTTCCTTTTATGCCCGGGCATATGAAAGGGATAATACTGAGAAGCCCCGTATTCAGTTAATCTTGCAAGTAATCCTTCCATTTGCCTCCTGCATGCCGTCGGTTTTATTTTTCTGCCGCCTTTATTTCTTCTGCTGCCAGCTCCCCGTTTTCCTGCGTCTTTGGCTCCTTTTCTTCGCCACCGCTTCTGCGGGGGAGTGTCGTCCAATGCCTGCCCAAATGCTTCACAGCCTTCAGCCGTGGCTCCACCGTTTCCAGAAATGAACAGTACTTATCCGCCGCCGTCACGATCCATGCCTCTCTGCATAAAGGCGGAACAATAGTAAGCGGCCACATATGCTTCTTGATAATATCCTGCTCCCTGGGAGATAGCCGGTACTCCCTTCCGGCATTTTTCAGCGCCGTCCTGGGATGGCTGAAGCCATGCATATTCCACAGCCCCCTGTCATGCTTATGATGATGCCAGTCATAAAGGAAATAATCGTGAAGCAGCGCTCCTCTGATAATATCCTTTTCCTCGCTCTTTATCCCCATTTTCTCCAGTTTTTCGTGGATTGCCAGGCTGCAGCCCGCCACGCTGATGCAATGGCTGTGCACGGAAATAGTCCCGTGCTGGATACTTCTGCGCGTACTTTTAAAATTATCGGACCGCAGAATATCCCCTCCATTTTCAGCAATTCTCTCCATAAATTTCCTGCGCCTTGCGATCCGGCGCTCCTGTTTTTCCCGCTGCCTGGGCGTCAATTCCTTATTTCTCATGATTTGTCCCCCAAACCAATTCCCTGTAATAGTTCAGACAACTGAACCTCTGCGATTCCATCTGACATTTTGCAGTTAATAATGTAACTGTCCAGCACTTTCAAAGTCACTCAATAATAACAGATCACCGGAAAGTTCCGTTCCATATATCCGTAAATTTCCTCCGCCTTATCACGCGGCAGATTGATACACCCATGAGAACCGTTCCTCATATAAATATCTCCGCCGAAGCTTCCTCTCCAGGACGCATCGTGCATACCGATATTCCCGTTAAAAGGCATCCAGTAATCCACATGCGACGCATAATTCTCACCGGTCAGCGTGGCATTCCTCTCCTTGTAGGTCAGCCCGAAAACACCGGCCGGCGTGCCGTATCCCCTGGAAATATTCCCGGACACGAAATCGCTTTCCAGAATCAGCTCCCCGTTCATATAAAGATATAAATGCTGGTTTCCCATATCAATTTCCACATAGGAAGCCCCAATATCTTCTCCCGGCGCCCCGGTGGCATAACCTCTGGCAAAATAAAGAGGCTCCTTCTCCACCTGCTCGCCCTTCCTGACAGACTCAAGAAGCGCGGCCGTCTCTCCCGCCCGGTCCGTCCACCAGCCGTAAGAACCGCTCTTCAGCAGAATAGTATTCCCTATTGTCGTGGTAAAATTACGATCCCTGCCATAAGTATCATGTTTTCTGGCCAGACCGTTCACATACTCCCGGGCCGCCTCTTCATCCAGCATCACATCGTCATCCGTAATCGTAATCCACTGGCTGATCACACTCCCATCAACCACTTCCCTTTCGCCGTTCCAATCATAGGTTATGACAGCGCCCACATACCGGTTTGCCTTCTCAAGCGCTTTCCTCAAAGCCTTATCATCCGACTTCACTGCCGCATTCTGGTAAAAACCGCCCGCATCCAGATCCAATGTTTCCTGAAGCCTTTCAAGCGCCTCCGCCACCGCATCCTTCACCCGGTCAAAATCCGCCACAGTACCCGGATACTCAGGAACAATTTCATATCCCCTGCCCTCAATATAACCGCTTATGTACGCATCCTCCGGAGGGTGGATATTGGCCTTCTTAAAAAAAACCGTCTCACTCAACCGCTCCGCCAATGCATCGTCACTGTACGTCACCGCCTTGGGAAGCTCAAAATCTCTCCCTCCAAAAAACATCATCGGCCACTTCAGCCCTGTAAGCTGCGCATTGATCCGATCCAGCGTATTATCATAAACATAGGTCATCCCCACCTGATCCGGCTTTACAATATCCTGCATATCCTCCCGGCCATAAATCTGCAGCTCATAAGCAACGGAAGGATTCAGAATCTCCTCCCGCACCTGCTCTTTGGAACGAAAGCTGTAATCCGTCCCATCTATCTGTGTCCTCCAGTAATAATGCCCAGCAAAAAAGAAGGCGCCTGCAAGATAAGCAAGAGCAAGCACCGCCGCAGTTATTCCCACGGCAATCATTGCCCTTCCGTATGCAGTCCCCCCTCTTTCAACCTGCGTGTCATTCATTTTTCTTTTATTCATCCGACAAATTCCTTCGTATAATCTCTCTCCCCTATTGTATCACTTATCCGTCAAAAGAAAAATAGATAAATAATGTATCGGTTGAGAAATACAGGTAAAATCGCAACAGCCCGGATAGCCGGACTTCTGCCTGCAATCCGGTTACCATCCGAAGCCAACACAGGTCCCTTACTCAAACTGTGCCAGGTACATCTGTCTGTACAGGCCCTCCTGACATATCAGCTCATCATGAGTACCCTGCTGAACCACGTCTCCGTCATTCACCACAAGAATTATATCGGCATTCCGTATCGTAGATAATCTGTGGGCGATAATAAAACAGGTTTTCCCCTCCATCAGCCTGCGCATCGCCTCCTGGATTTTCATTTCGGTACGGGTATCCACATTGGAAGTCGCCTCATCCAATATAAGCATCCTGGCCGGAAGAAGCATCGCCCGCGCAATCGTCAGCAGCTGCTTCTGCCCTTTGGAAATATTCGTCCCTTCATCGGTCAGTATCGTATCATAGCCCTGAGGAAGCCTGCGTATAAAACCGTCAATTCCCGCAGCAGCAGCAGCTTCCCTGACCTTTTCCTCTATGGCTCCCTGCTCCATGCCGCTAAGGCTCCCATAAGCCAGATTTTCATAAATGCTTCCCTGGAACAGCCAGGTATCCTGTAGAACCATAGCATAAGACTGCCTCAGGCTCGCTCTCGTTATCCCTGAAATATCCGTCCCATCCACACTGATATTCCCACTCCGGATATCATAAAACCGCATCAGTAAATTGATTAACGTTGTCTTTCCTGCGCCCGTCGGCCCCACAACCGCTACCATTTTACCGGGTTTTACATGAAAACTCAAGTCATGGATAATAGTTTTAACACTATTGTAACCAAATTTTACATGGGACAGCTCCACATCCCCTTGTGCATCCTTCAGATCCACACAGCCCGGACTGTCCGCCGGCTCCTCCTCTTCATCCAACAGCCGGAAAATCCGCTCCGCAGCAGCAATGGAGGACTGCAAATCACTGATGATATTCGCCGCCTCATTGATTGGCCCTGAAAACTTCCTGGAATACAGCACAAAGGAGGAAATATTGCCAATACTCATCTGCCCGAACAGATAAAGCACCGCACCAAACACACTAATCAGGGAAAGCGAAAGATTATTCACAAAATTCACCATCGGCCCTACAATACTACCGTAATATTCCGCCCTGTAATATGCCTTCATGGCATTTTCATTTCTTTCCTCAAACCGGTCAATCGTATTTTCCTCCTGACAGTACGCCTTCAGCGTCTTCTGCCCGGATACCATTTCCTCCACAAAACCGTTCAACGCTCCCAGCTTTGCGGATCTCTCCCGGAAAAGAGGCCTGGTTTTCCCCGTCAGATACCTGGTAATACAAACCGACAGCGGCAGCGTAAACGCAAATACCAGCACCAACCTTGGTGAAATCAAAACCATCATAACAAAAGCGCCGCTCACCGTTATCACCGTCGTCAGCAGCTGTACCACATCATCTGATAGCGATACATTTACCGTATCTATATCATAGGAAATCCGGCTGATGATATCCCCGCTCTGATGCACATCGAAATACCCCACCGGGAGTGAAAGCAGCTTCTCAAACACATCCTTCCTCATCCGGTAAACCACCTTCCGGCTTATGGCAATCATCAGCACCTGCAGCATATAGGAAAAAATTGAAGAAACCACATAAAATCCCGCCATCCAGGCCGCAAAATAAAAAACCCTTCCAAAATTTACCTTCCCCGGCCCCGGTTCAATCGCATCCACCGCATACCCGGAAAGCATCGGCCCAATCAAGGCAAAAAGATTGCTTCCCACCGTAAGCACCAATGCCGCAGCCAGATACCATTTATAGTGAAGCAGATAACCCCCCAGACGGATCAGCGTACCTGCCTTCCCCTTTTCTTTTTTCATAACCTCCTCTTTCCCCCTCCTCTCCATGTCCGTATTCCACTCCAAGTCTGTGCTCCGCTCCGGCTCCGTATTCCGTTCCAGGTTTGTAATCCGCTCCGACTCCATATTCCACTCCAGGTTTGTAATCCGCTCCGTACTCCTCTCCAGATTTGTACTCTGCCCCGGTCTGTGAACGACTTATCTCCTGATAGATTTCACAGCTTTCCATCAGTTCCTCATGCGTTCCATATCCTATCATTTCCCCGTCCTCCAGCACCAGAATATGATCTGCATGCATCACCGAACTGATTCTCTGGGCTATCATAATAGTCGTAGTATCCCTGAAATGCTCCTTCAGCTGCCTGCGCAGCCTGCTGTCTGTCCTGTAGTCCAACGCACTGGAGGAATCATCCAGTACCAGAAAATCCGGATGTGCCGCCAGTGCCCTGGCAATCAGGATACGCTGCTTCTGTCCGCCGCTCAGATTGGCCCCCTTAATATCAAGCATAGCGCCCTCACTCTGCTCCTTCTCCCTGGTAAACTCATCCGCCTGCGCATATACAAGTGCCTTCTCAATATCCTCCTCACTCAGCTTCCGACCCCATCCCTACATTTTCAAAAATGGAGCTCCCTTCAAAAAATAGTATCATTTCATGGAACACTACCCCGAACTTCTCTCTCAGCTCCTTTTTTTCAAAACTTCGCACATCCCGCCCATCAATCAGGATTCTTCCCTCATCCACATCAACCAGCCGCATCAGAAGTGCCGCCAACGTAGTTTTTCCCGAGCCCGTTGCCCCAATAACCCCAAGCATTTCCCCTTTTTTCACCGAAAAGGAGAGGTTCTTCAGGTTTGCTTCCGTTTTATTATAGGAAAAGGTAACCCTGTCAAATACAATTCCTTTATTCCCGGCCTCCGTTTCATTAACAGAAGCTGCCTTCATACCTTCCGTCACAGTAACCATATCATCTTCGCAGTCTAATACCTGCTGTATTCTGGCTCCGGATGCCACCGCTTTATTTATAATGACAAACATTCTGGAGATCGACATCATCGCATTCAAAATAATGGTGAAATAGGTCATAAACGCCAATATTTTTCCAACCTCAGACGTTCCCGCATTTACTCTGTAGGCCCCTGCCAAAATCACTCCGACAAGACCCAGATTCAGAAGCATGTTCATTGCGGGGTTCAACACTGCCATTGTCTGCTCAGCGTTCCGTTCGCAGGTAATAACCATCTGATTGACGCCATCAAACTTATTTTTCTCATAATCCATCTTTGAAAGTGCCTTAATTACACGGATTCCCGCAATATCCTCCCTCACCAGACACACAAACTTATCCGCCGCTTCCTGCAGCTTCCGATATAAAGGCATTCCCTTCCTGGAAACCGCCGTCATAACAAAAGCCAATATCGGCATTACCAGTAAAAGCACCGAAGCCAGCACCGGATCCAACGCCATAGTAAAAATAATACCCCCCACAAGCAGAATCGGCGCCCTTACACCCAGTCTCTGAATTCTGCCTATCATCTGATTCACATTATAGGTATCTGTCGTCAGCCTGGATATCAATGACGGCTTTGTAAAGGAATCCGTCTGCCTGTCAGAAAGGTACATTGTTCTGGCAAATAAATCATGCCTGATAATCTGAGTCGCCTCACTGGCCACCCTGGATGCCATCCTGTTCGCAATAATATTAAAAGCCACCGCCAGCAAGGAACAGAAAACCATAACCCCACCCCATAAATAAATCTGCTTCAGGCTCCCCGCCGGAATTACATTGTCAATTACATATGCCAGCACCCATGGGATGCACAAGTCCATAACTGATCCAATAAACTTAATCGCAAACCCAATTCCCATTCGACCATAATAAGGCTTCAAATATATAGATATAATCTTTTTCATTTTTGTTCTTTTGCAAGCCCTTCCTCAATAAAGCTGTCCAATTTCTCAATTAAATACGGCTGAATATCAGGATACGTCCAAAACTCCCTCTCTTTCGGAAGCTCATCAAAGCACTTCACCTCTGCAATCTCATAATCCGGCAGAATGCCCAGACTCTCGATCTGCGCAAAATACAACATACCGAAGCTCGCTTCTCCTCCATTTCTCATACATGAGTAAGCACACACCGGATGCAGCACATACGTCTCCGCTCCTGTCTCTTCAAACAATTCTCTTTTTGCCGTATCTTCAATCCTTTCCCCAGCTTCTCTATGGCCGCCGGGACATTCCCATGTATTCCGTTTTCCGTGTCTGCATAAAACCCATTTGCCGTCCTTTATCGCCCCTATTACTGCAAATTTATATACCGAATCCTCTGCCCGATCATAAAATGCTACCTGTACCATTTTGCTCCCCCTAGATTACACCAAATATTGCACCACTATTTCTCACATCGTTAATAAACTCAAAATCAGTACCCAAAAGCTCCTGTTAAAGACTCATCATTCTCTATCCATTCGCTCACCATAACCTCTCGAAATTCATCCTTTGTATCCCTTAAGTATACCTTTTCAATACCTGCATTAATCACCAAACGCTTACACATAGAACAACAGCACGAATTTTCAATATAAGAACCGCTGTCCACTTCAATTCCCACCAGATATAAACTACTTCCGATCATTTCATCCCTCGAGGCGCTGATTATGGCATTGGCCTCAGCATGAACACTCCTGCACAGCTCATACCTCTCGCCTCTCGGTATCTTCATCTTAGTCCGTATACATTCTCCTATATCGGAGCAATTCTTCCTTCCTCTGGGTGCCCCCACATACCCGGTTGATATAACCTCATCATTTTTTACGATAACCGCCCCATAATGTCTTCTGATACAGGTACACCTCTGTGATACAACCTCCGCCAAATCCAGATAATAGTTTACCTTATCCCGTCTTCCCATAAATGAATTCCCCCTTTTCATCGCAATTACTTTAAATTATATAACACTTTTCTGCACTTGCAAAGTTCCATCAAAAGTTTCACATATAAAAAAAGACCTCAGTAATCATAACTGAGATCAAAAAATGAAGCACGGGGGATTCGAACCCCCGACAACCTGATTAAAAGTCAGGTGCTCTACCGACTGAGCTAGTGCTCCATACCATTTTCAATTAAGATGCCCTGTGTTGTAAAAATTATTCATTCCCATAAAAGAGAATAAAAAAAAGAACCATTGAGGAAGATTCCTTTTCAGCATTCTGCAACTGGGCTAGCTGGATTCGAACCAGCGAATGCAGGAGTCAAAGTCCTGTGCCTTACCGCTTGGCGATAGCCCAAGAAGGTGGATAAAGGGATTCGAACCCTAGGCCTCCAGAGCCACAATCTGGCGCGCTAACCAACTGCGCTATACCCACCATATGGATTATGAGAAATCTCATAACCACTAACGTGCTCGAAGGGATTCGAACCCCCGACCCACGGCTTAGAAGGCCGTTGCTCTATCCAGCTGAGCTACGAACACATATTACGGGAACGCCTGGCAATAATGCGACAGGGCTATTCTGACTAATGCATTGCAGATTCATCTGTAGATAAACCTGCCGGAATACGCTTGTCCGCTCTGAAAAGCAAAGGACAATCTGGCTGAAAGCCAGCTGCGTATTCAAACGGTTCCTTTCCCGCAAGCGGGTAATTCGCCGTAAGCGGGTGATGGGAATCGAACCCACGTATCCAGCTTGGAAGGCTGGTGTTCTACCATTGAACTACACCCGCATATTGGTGTCTGGATTAAATCGGGGTGACAGGATTCGAACCTGCGACCTCCTGGTCCCAAACCAGGCGCTCTAGCCAAGCTGAGCCACACCCCGTTTTCTGCTCACCCTTAGCCGTGACGCAGAAGTTATTATATAATACCTTTTGACCGATGTCAACACTATTTCCAAATTTTTTTCCAGTTTTTTTACAAAATTTTTTTACATCGGTTTTTTACAGATAATTCAGATGATAGTGGGCCTGTCCGTCCTTATCCAGCTCCATCAGGATATAGGAAGGCCTTCTGCCCTCCTGGCGGGGAAAGGAAAGGCTGCCGGGATTGATCGCCGTGATATCCTTTTCCATATCAATGACAGGCTTATGCGTATGGCCGTACATAACAATGTCAACGCCTCTTGCCTGCGCCTCTTCCTTCAGCATGGAATTCCCCATGGATACATAATAGTTGTGTCCATGCGTAAGCCACACCTTATATTTTCCCCAGCTGGAATTCCTTCTCCCGGGGCAAATCCGTAAAAAAATCATTATTCCCTGACACGATTTCCACCGGGCAGCCCGCATACTCCAGATAAAGGTCTTCGCTTCCCTCAGAATCACCGCAGTGTATGAGCATGTCTATTGGCTTCACTCGTTTGATCAGCTCCAGAAAACGGTCATCTCTGCGATGAGTATCGCTGATTATCAGTACCCTCATCTAATGGCACCTTCTTTCCTCATTGGTATCCGGATCCTTACAGGATCCCGGCAAGCCGCTCCTTCATCAGGCGCAGCGCATTGCCTCTGTGGCTGATGCTGTTCTTCGTCTCGCTGTCCAGCTCTGCCGTAGAGCAGCCGTATTCATCCACATAAAAGATGGGATCATAGCCAAAACCATTGGTGCCTTTCTCTTCCCAGCCGATATATCCTTCTATCACTCCTCTTACTACGATTCCTCTGCCGCCTCCGGCAGTACGGCCGCAATGGCGCATACGAACCGGGCCGTCCTTTTTTCTTTGGGGACGCCCTCCAGCCTGCCGATGAGATTGGCATTTTTAATGCGGTAGGAGGTATCCTCCCCCATGTATCTTGCAGAGTAAATGCCGGGCTCCCCATTCAGGTAATCAATTTCCAGGCCGGAATCATCCGCCAGCACAATGTCGTCCCTGCCTGCACAGGCCGCCACCGCCCTTGCCTTAATCAGCGCATTTTCTTCAAAGGTGGTTCCGTCCTCCACGATGTCTATATCAATGCCCGCTTCCTTCATGGACAGCACCTGCAGGTCCAGATCTCCTAATATCATGCGGATTTCCCGCATTTTTCCTTCATTTCCCGTTGCAAAAATAATTCTTCTGCTCATGCTTCTTACCTTCCATCCGGTAAATTCTGCCGCCTGGGCGGCTTGGGACCCATATACTGGTAAAAATAGGTCTTCATCATTCCATTATAAATTTTCCTGTTCTTATCCGCTTTCCTGCCGATGTCCCGTTCCGCATTCTCATAAGCGGTAATCAGATACATGGACCAGGAATCCAGCGACGCATACCGCTCCCCAATCTCTTTATAGAGGGCGGGAAGCGCTGACTTTTCCTCAAGGCGCTCGCCGTAAGGCGGGTTGGTAATGAGGAAGCCGTACTTCTTCGGATGGCTCAGCTGGGATAACGGGCGGCGCTGGAAATGGATCAGCTTGTCCACTCCAGCCAGCTTGGCGTTTTCCCTGGCAATGGAAACCATGGCATCATCAATATCGTAGCCCTGGATATCGGTTTCGATCTGCAGATCCACCATTTCCCGCGCCTCGTCCACGGCATCATACCAATTCCTCTTTCCCACCACCGAGGGCCATTCCTCGGCGGTAAAGCTGCGGTTCATGCCGGGCGCCATGGAAGCCGCCATCATGGCCGCCTCAATGGGAAAAGTGCCGCTTCCGCAGAAGGGATCCACCAGAATCCGGTCCCGGTTCCACGGTGTCATCATGATCAGAGCCGCGGCCAGGGTCTCCGTGATAGGCGCCTTGCTGGTAAGGGTACGGTAGCCTCTTTTATGGAGCGAATCTCCTGAAGTATCGATCCCTACCGTCACCTCATCTTTATACAAAAATACACGGAGCGGATAGCTGCTTCCGCTCTCCGGAAACCATTCCAGGCCATACGCCTTCTTCAGCCGTTCCACCATGGCTTTCTTCATGATCGACTGGATATCGGAAGGGCTGAACAGCTTGCTCTTGATAGAGGACGCCTTCGCAACCCAGAACTTTCCGTCCTGAGGAATATATTCCTCCCACGGAATACTCCGCGTATTCTGAAATAACTCTTCAAATGATTCCGCATGAAAGCTTCCCACTTTCAACAGGACACGCTCTGCCGTGCGCAGAAATATATTCGCGCGGCAGATGGTCTCTTCATCTCCGATAAATGTCACACGGCCGTCTTCCACCAGTGTGATATCATAGCCCAGATCCGTAATTTCTCTTTTTAAAACAGCCTCCATGCCAAAGTGACACGGTGCAATGTAGTCAAATGTTTTTTCACTTTATTCTCCCAGGTTCTTTCTTTAATCACGCGGCCCTCGAAATCCAGGATCCGAAAGACCCCATCCTCCAAAATCGCGTATGTCGGCGGATTGCCTTCCTTCGGTATGGATACGGAGCCGGGATTTAAGATGGTAATATCCCCGCACTGATCCGCCCGGAGCACATGGGTGTGCCCATGAAGCAGCACATCCCCCTTCTGCATGGGTGGAAGGTGATTCTCATGATAAACGTGGCCATGTGTGGCATAGATGGTGATTCCATCCATCGCCAGCAGTGCATAGTCCGCCATCACAGGAAATTCCAGCACCATCTGGTCCACCTCCGCATCACAGTTGCCGTGGACACAGAGGATCCGGTCCTTCACGCCTGTTCAGCATGGCAAAGACCGCCTTCGGGATCGTATCCCCTCCGGCAGGTCGTTCCGGGGGGCCATGGTCACAGCAGGTCCCCCAGCAGCACCAGGCGGTCCGCCCCCCGCTTCTCCATCAGGTCCAGCAGCTTCCGGCAGTACAGGGCACTGCCGTGAATGTCCGACGCGATCCATACGTTCATCGTTCTTCTCTCCTGTCGTTTCGTGTCTCTTCCGGGTATGCGGGCCCAATCTCCGAACTCCTCATAACCGGTCTCGCTGTCCGGCCGGCGGGTGAACACGCAGCTCCCGATTTCCGCTAGTACGATCTCGGCCGTGGTGTTCACCGTGCAGCCCCGGCAGCAGGTGGCCGCCGAAGGCGGAGAGGTCCTCCCGGCTGAAGCTGGCGTGAAGGTGGCAGCCGTACTCCGATACGGTGCCCATCAGGGAGACGATCTCCACATCCTCGTCTCCGCTGCGCACCCGGACACCGGTCGCGTCCCGCAGCCGCCAGCGGGAGACGCAGCCCACACCGGAAACCACTGCCCCGGCGGCGATATGATGCGCCTTCACATAGGCCTCGATCTCCTCGTACAAATCCTGCCCCCGGCGGAGGCGGAAACAATGATACATGATGTTCCCTCCCTGATTGCCCCCGTCTCCGGCGGCTTTGCGGCTATTGTACCACGG
>ENA-OQAB01001096-OQAB01001096.1-human-gut-metagenome-genome-assembly--contig:-NODE-1096-length-13295-cov-2.800197_pt1 | contig 13295 bp, 17 predicted proteins | sample MGYA00242490_ERZ504517 | MGnify/ENA primary metagenome ERZ504517 (study PRJEB26092, sample SAMD00036298) | human gut metagenome | host: Homo sapiens | study: EMG produced TPA metagenomics assembly of...
GAAAATAGATGTTACTTCAGATTCTGCATTGTTTAGAATAGCTAAATTATTAGAAAGTTTTAGAACAATAGTTATTCTGCAATATCCGGTTTAGAAGAAAAATTGGGATTGGAAAAAGATAGTAGTTTCTACGACCCCAATTGATAGTTATGTATCTTTTTAAAATTGATGAGTTGACAACAGCTCAGACTGTTTTCTCTCAGATAAATCAGGGAGTAGATGCGGAAGCAGAATATCGAAAATTGCGAAAAGCTAGTAGAGGGCGTTGGCAAGGCGGTGGTTTTGGTGTTGGAGGCGCAATTAAAGGTGCTGCAGAAGCAGGCATGATGAATATGGGAACGGGTGCTATTCACTCTGTGGTAAATGGTCTGGGAAATTTGAAATCGGAACTAAAGGCTTCCAGACAAAAAAGCAAAGTAGTGCGGGGAATTTTGAATGGAATACCGGAAAAAACAAAAGAATTGTTAGAAGCAATAGAAGGATTGATGATTCAAAAAATGGAAATGGATTATCCTGACTGTATTGGTCATAATGACAAAGATGCAAAAAGAATGCTTCACAAACAATTTCAAACAAATCCAGATTCAGTAGAGACAATGGTTGCTTTATTGCATGAGGAACCTTATAATGTTAAACCTTATCTTTCTATATTTAAAGTAATATGTCAAATTGAGAATCCGGAAGAATATAAGAAAAATTTACACAATTTGTTAAATATTTCAGAATGGTTTGAGATTGACTTAAAAGAAAAGATAAAAGTAGAGCTGAAGGAAGAACTAAAACAAGAAGATATTACAGAAGAAAGAATAAAAAACATTTTTAATATTTCACAGTATTTATATAAAAAAGAAGAAATTTTGGATTTAGAAACAATATTATCTGAAATTTTTTTAAACAAAATTAAAGATAAATCTTTAGAAAAATGTGAAAATTCTGTCGAAGTAATTAGAAGCATTGTCTTTGAGAAGGGAATGGAATCGTTATTTGATGTATTTAGTGAAACCATTCGCCAAGATATAATTAACACAATAAAAAATAGACTGGATGCTGTTAGTACAAATGAAGAATCACAAGAAAAATGGTATTTTTTTAGACGAAAAAGTAATTAGACAATTACATTATGAAAAAATCTTTGTTCCTAAAAGCATACAAGAAAAAATAGACTCTGTAATAAAGACGCAACTACAATATAAATCTTATGAGTATATAAAGGATATGGAAATTTCCGTACCTGATTCAGTACAAGAAGTATATATACGTCTCAAAAAGTTGTATGAAAGAAATTGTGAATCTTTAGAAACAGACCTTTTAAATGTAACATTAGAGGAATATATTTCAGAAAAATTAGAAACTGCAAAGTACGGAAAAGAAGTTCTGGAAATAAAGGAATATGTTTTATCTATTTCAAATATTCTTTTAGGCGAAGATGAACAAATAAGAAAAATCAATGATAATACGATAGCCTAAAAATGGTATATGACTATGTGACAAACTATGAAAACGGTATGGAGGTTAGAAGCAAAATAAATTATGCGTCATTTGGCATAAAATTTGAATCAGTAGAAGAAGCAGATAATGTTCGTATTCAAGTTGAAAAAATATCTGAAATATATAACAATTGTGACATGCAGAGCGAAACAGATATACAAGAAGCACTTAAAAAAATTGAAAAAATTTATTCGCAATATAAATATGGTTCTGTAATCATTAAAGAATTGAAATATCGATTGGAAAGAATTGATTTATTAGCACGTACAGTTTTAGACGAAGTTTATGCTACTAGAGAAGAGGCACAAAAAGAAGCAAGGAAAGTTGTAGGAGATAAAAATTTAATACAGAAGAAGAGGCTGAAGCTGAGCGTGAAAGATTAAGACAAGAGCAGGAACTTATTGAATTTGAAACGCAAGAGATAGAAAAATTGAAAAACAATATAGTTCAGATGTTGAATTGTTAAAGATTTTAAAAATAAAGAAATTTAAAACAAATCTAGGTAAACAGTTCGAGGAAAAAAGTGAGCAAAAACTGTTAGATTTTTACAGTGAAAACAAAAAAAGCATTGGTGTGGAAATAGCAGGTAAAAGGTTGCATATGCTTTTATTTTCTGTACTTGGGATTGTTTCTACACTTATAGGATTAGGTTTGTTCTTTAGAGTAGGTCTTATTCTGAAAATTATTATTGTTCTAATAGTTGCTGGTATTTGGGTAAAGGTGTCTGAAGATAAGGATGATTTAGGGTGTTTGAAAGATATAAAAAGTGAATTAAAAGAAATAGAAGATGCATTTATTATTCAAAATGGAGCACTCTACTTAAAAATGATAAAAGTTAAAGTGATTCAAAAATACAAAGATAAAATAATTGGAAGGTTATTGGAACCTGGAGAAATTATTGAAGTTCCAAAAGATAGAGCGGAGCAATTATTAAAAGAAAAAGTCGTAAAAAAGATATAAAGGGAGATAAGATAAATTATGAAGAAAAGAATAAAAGAAATATTAATCATCACATCAATTTGCTGTGTGACACTATTTACAACCACTGGCTGTGGACTTTGTTATTCTTGCGGAAGCAATGCAACAAAGGGATGTTTGAATGGATGCGTAGGGTGCACTGATACTTGTGCGACATGTGTAAATTGTCTAGGATGCAATTCTTTTTGTGCAGGATGTCTGAATGGATGTTTATAATGATTTAGTTGTGAGGTAATGAGAGTATGCAACCATATATAGGAGGAATTCCAGCTTACGGAATATTTAGTTCTATTGGATTATTTTGTATGATGATGATGCTTTATTTGCGAAATAAAAAATTATCATTTAGAGAATACTTGTTTTTAATGGCAAGTATGATTATTGGTGTAGGGATAGGAAGCAAGATTCTATTTATTGCAACACAGATTCCAGATATTATTGCAAATTTTTCTATGAAATACATGATAAATAAGATTATCACAAGTGGATTTGTCTTTTATGGAGGACTTTTCGGTGCAATTTTAGGATGTGTGATTTTTTCAAAATTGTTTAAATATAATGTTAGAGATATGTTGAATTTTGTTTCACCAGGATATTCCAGTTTCCATGCATGTGGAAGAATAGGGTGCTTTTTTGCAGGGTGCTGTTATGGGAAAGTGTCTACATGGGGATTTCCTTTGTGGAACGAACCTGAAATATTAAGGATTCCTGTACAGCTAATAGAGGCAATATTTTTGCTAAGTATGACTTTGTTTTTACTTATCTTAGAGAAAAAAGGAAAAGGTAATATATTTGAGATATACTTAATAGGATACGCAACTTTTCGTTTTATAATCGAATTTTGGCGTGGAGATGAACTGAGAGGAATATGGATATGCTTTTCAACATCTCAATGGATATCTATTATTATAATAATTTCATATGTGACATATAGAGTAATAAGGATTTGTCGTAAAACATCAAAAAAATAATTACATATTATAACAGTGAAACAATATCTGACAGAGCAGAATCTTTCGGGATTCTGCTCTATTTCTATGCACAGAAAAATGGAGGTATGGCATGGGGAGAATCTTAGTAGCAATTTTAGGAGTGATTGCAGTAGCAATCGAGGAAATTTCCAAGGAGGATTAAAGGGATTATGGTCAAAGAGAAAGCACAAAGTGTAGAAGAACTGGAGCATAACGGAGTTTCAGTCATACGGACAATCGCAGTTCGTGAGAAATCGTATTGGAATGAAGGTGTTTGCTTTCGCAGTGCATGGGATGCGGCAGAGTTTGCGAAGCCTTTGTTTGAAAATGCGGACAAGGAATATCTGTTAGTGTGCTGTTTGGATGGAAAGTTACAGCCAGTCAGTATGGAAGTAGTTGCAATGGGCATGGTCAATCAATGTTTGGTGGGAATGCGAGAAGTATTTAAAAATGCCATTTTAAGCAATGCGGTATCGATCATAGTTTTTCACAACCACCCATCAGGAGATTGCCGCCCGAGCAGTAGTGATTTTCAAATCAGTAAAAAACTAAGGCAAGCAGGGGAATTATTGGATATTGAGGTGTTAGACCATATTGTGTTGGGAGATGAGGAGTTCCACAGCATTGCAAATACGCTGGAATGGGAAAGTTGGAAAGATACAAAGAGTAAAATAGCATAAGAAAAGATTAGGAAAATGAAGGAGGAAACAAAAATGGCAGCAAATGTAGAAAGTATGTTTTATGTGCGAGAAACACCGTGGCACGGATTGGGAACAAGGGTAAATGAGGCATTAAATTCCGAAGAAGCACTGACAGCGGCGGGATTAGACTGGAATGTCATTCAGGAACCGATTTATACGGAGACAGAGGAATTGATTGAGGGATATAAGGCAAATGTCCGCGATACAGACCGTCAGGTATTGGGTGTTGTCACTGACCGCTATAAGATTGTACAGAATCAAGAGGCATTTGCCTTTACAGACGAATTGTTGGGCGAAGGTGTCCGATACGAAACTGCAGGTAGTTTACAGGGTGGAAGAAAAGTGTGGCTGTTGGCACATCTTCCGCATGAATACATTATTTCCGGCGAGAGAATCAGTCCGTATCTAGTATTTTTCAATTCCCATGACGGTTCAGGGGCAATCAAAGCAGCAATCACACCGATTCGGGTTGTGTGTCAGAATACCTTAAATTTAGCTTTGTCAACAGCAAAACGTTCCTGGTCCATGATTCATACTGGAGATATCAAAGGAAAAATGCAGGAGGCAAAAGATACTTTATTCATGGCAGAGAAATATATGGATAATCTTGGCAAAGAGTTTGAAACGCTTCGCAAAAAGAAACTGACCGACCAACAGGTGTTAGATTACATTGAAATTCTGTTGCCACTGGAAGAAGATTCCACTCCACAGCAGATAAAAAATATGAAACGTCTTCGGGAAGATATGAAGATGCGATATTTGATGCACCGGATTTGAAAGTGATAGGGAAAAATGCGTATGCTTTTGTCAATGCGGTGAGCGATTTTGCCACCCATGCAGAACCGTTACGCAGGACAGCAAACTATAAGGAAAATCTGTTCACAAGAACGGTAGAAGGAAATCCACTGATTGATAAAGCGTATCAAATGATGAAAGCAGCATAAGGAGAGAAAAGATGGAAGAGGAATTAAGAGAGTTGTTCTGTATCAAGATTGGATTGGAGAACAGCCGATTTAAAAAGAGAATGTTAAAGCAAAGTGCGGAAGTGTTATTTGAACGGGCATATCAGATTGATACAATGCTCAATTTATATGAATTACTGATGGAGATGAGCCAAAAGATGGAAGCAGAAGTGTTAAAAACTCTTCTTGTGTTTCCAAATCTTTTGGTTTTTCTTTACGACCGATGGATAAAAGCGGAGGATTCCCACATAGAAGAATTGCAATGTTCTCTTGATAAAAATGTGGATGAACTTCAGGAGAAATATCAGAAAGTGAAAGCGGAAGAAATGGAGGAAATCGCAGCATGAAAAAATTAGTATCTACGTTGAAATTAGAAAAAAAGGGAATGGCTCACCTATCGAAAAAAAAGGAATCGGCGGTTCTGATGCGGGGGCAGTCTGTGGACTGAACCCGTACCGTACTGCCATACAGGTATATCAGGATAAGATTTCTGAAGAGATAGAAGAACTTGATAATGAGGCTATGCGTCAGGGCAGAGAATTTGAAGATTATGTGGCAAAACGGTTTATGGAAGCAACAGGGAAAAAGGTCAGGCGTGCAAATGCGATATTTTATCATGAGAAGTATCCGTTTATGCTTGCAGATGTAGACCGTATGGTTGTAGGAGAAAATGCAGGATTGGAATGTAAGACAGCAAGCCCGTATATGGCAGATAAGTGGGAGAATGGAAAGATTCCATTGTCTTATCAAATCCAGTGCTATCACTATATGACTGTCTGTGGGGCAGACGCGTGGTACATTGCCGTAGTGATTTTCGGGAAAGGATTTCGCTATTATAAACTGGAACGTGATGAAGAGATGATTGCAGATTTGATTCGGATTGAGCAGGATTTTTGGGAGAACCATGTGTTAAAAAGACAGATACCAAGTCCTGACGGTTCTAAACTTGCAGATAGTGTCATTGCAGAATATTATAAACAGACTGTCGCAGAAACCATTCCTTTGACGGGATTTAATGAGAAAATAAAACGACGTCAGGAACTTTCAGAAATCATCGGGAAGATGGATACGGAGAAAAGACAGATTGAGCAGGAACTGAAACTGTATCTCGGAGAGGCTGAGATTGCAGAGAATGAGCAGTACCGTGTGTCTTGGAAAGCAGTAGAGAGTAACCGTTTGGATGAAAAACGCCTGAAAGAAGAACAGCCGGAAATCTATGCGAAATATAAAAAATCCGTGTTGAGCCGGAGATTTACGGTAAAAGCAGCGTAAGTGGTAAGTCCTTTTTATTGATGAACCTAAATTAGAGGATTTGGATTGTTTCGTATAGCGGGTTATGATAAAATGTAGACATATGGAAATACTGTCTGAGTGAAAAGCGATCATCATGGAAAGAGGTGAGATGGATGTTGTCTGAAAAATGAAAGAAGATTTGATTTGTGGATTGAGGTTGATTTTTGGTAATGCTATTCAGACGATTATCTTATATGGTTCTGTTGCAAGGAATGAAGCAACAGAAGAAAGTGATATTGATATTGCAATCATTATGAAAAAAGATATGGAAGAAGCTGAGAAGGAACAATTTCTCCGCTGGTCTGCTGAAATGGATATCCAATACAACAAGGTGTTTTCAATCGTTGATATTCAGGAAGAACAGTTGGAAAAATGGGGAGACATCTTACCTTTCTATAAAAATATCAGAGAAGAGGGTGTTGTTTTGTGGAAAGGAGCTTAAGAGAATTAGCATGATACCGTATGGAACGGGCAAAAGAAATGCTTTCAGCAGCGGAGGGAAACTTAGAGATTGGTCAGTATAAGACCTCTTTAAACCGTTCTTATTATGCAATCTTTCACGCAATGAGAGCCATGAATATTTTAAAAGGTTTTGATTCTTCAAAACATTCGGGAGTGATTGCATATTTCAATAAGGAATATAGGAAACAGAGATTAAGAGGTGGATATAACAATCTGCCTCTTATTTTTGTATGTTTTTAGGAGGCAAAGAAAATGGCAGGAGTAAAAGAAGAATTAGCCAAAAAGGCAGAAAGTACAAAAGGTGAAACAAAATTAACAAAATCTATGAGTATTGCAGACTTGATTAAGGCAATGGAGCCGGAAATCAAAAAGGCGTTGCCGGAAGTTATTACGCCGGAGAGGTTCACAAGAATGGCGTTGTCTGCGTTAAACACGACACCCAAATTAAGAGAGTGTACGCAGATGAGTTTCCTTGCGGCGTTGATGAATGCAGCTCAGCTTGGATTGGAACCGAATACACCATTGGGGCAGGCGTATCTGATTCCCTACAACAATAAAGGCGTGATGGAATGTCAGTTTCAGATTGGCTATAAAGGACTGATTGATTTAAGCTATCGGAATCCGCAGATGCAGATCATATCTGCACAGGCAGTTTATGAAAATGATGACTTTTCGTATGAATTAGGGTTGAATCCGAAACTGGAACATTGTCCGACTTTAGGAGAGCGGGGAGAAGTACGATTGTTTTATGGATTTTTCAAACTGGTAAATGGGGGATTTGGGTTTGAAGTGATGAGTAAAACAGCAATGGATGAATATGCAAAGGAATATTCAAAAGCGTTTGACTCTTCCTTCAGTCCTTGGAAGAGCAACTATATTGGCATGGCTAAGAAAACAGTTATTAAGCAGGCTTTGAAATATGCACCATTAAAGACAGATTTTCGTAAAGCATTGTCAAATGATGAAACAATTAAGACGGAACTGTCGGATGATATGAGTGATATTCATGGAGAAGAGATTTGGGATGTGGAGTATCAGGAAAAGACAGCGTAAATAAGAGAAAAAATAGTACAAAAGGAGAAGAACACAATGGATTATAGAACATTTGTAGAAAATATGAAAGAACAGGTACAAGCGAATTTAGGACAGGATTATGAGGTGCAGATTATTACAAATCCAAAACTCAATGGAACAGAAAAAACAGGTCTTTCTATCAGTAGAACGCAGGAACCGCCGCAAGTGGTTCCTGTGCTTTATCTGGAAGAATGTTTTGAGCGGTATTTGCAGGATGGGGGATTTGCGGAGTGTGTGGAAGAAATCTGTGAAGTATATAAAAAACAAAAAGAGAATGAGGAAAAGATTAAGGAAGAGTTAAAAAGTATTGAAAATATAAAAAGTTGGGAGAGAGTTCAGAATAAGATATATCCGATGATTGTTTCAGCGAAGGAAAATGAGGATTTGAAAGAGAAGTATCTCTATCAGGAATATTTGGATTTTCTTGTTCTCTATATGATTCGTGTTACAGAAGTAGGGATTGGAAGTGTCAAAATCACAAGGCAAATGGTAAAATCTTGGAAGATTTGCGAAGATGAAATATATCGTCAAGCATTTGAAAATTTGAAAGAGGATGGCTATCAAGTATGCGATCTTAAGAGTGTTGTGAAAGAGTGTTTCCCTGAAGTCGTAGAAGATACAGAAGAGGAAGAAGATTCTGAAGAATGTGAGTTTATGTACGTTTTGACAAATCAAGAAAAATATTGCGGTGCAGCCGGAATCTTTTTGTGTGCCGAAATGTTTCAAGAGATAGTGGGAAGAAAGAATTTCTATATTTTACCGTCAAGTATTCACGAACTGATTTTAGTTGTGGATAGTGGTACAATTGATAAAGAAATGCTAAATGGTATGGTAAAAATAGTCAATGAAGAACAAGTAGCGCCTGAAGAAAGACTTGCGGATCATGTGTACTATTTTGATTGGGGGACAAAACAGATATACACAGACGAAGAATTGTGTTGTGATGAGGCGCGGACGCTAATAGAAGACTGATTTCAGAAATTATTTTAAGGAAAATGAGAAAGGAGTAGCAACTATGTGTAAGATTGTAGAAGATTTAATCAGTGAAGAGAAAAAAGAAATCGCTTTAAAAATGCTAAGAGATGGAAAGTTGAAAAAAGAAGAAATTGCGAATTATTTTGATCTGACTTTAGATGAGGTTGAGATGTTAGAGAAAGAGATTACTCAGACAGTGTAAAATGAAAATCATATTAGGAAATATAAGAGGCAGATGAAACAGTCTGCCTTTTGTATTTACGAACAGAGTAAATACGGATAAATATAAGCAGATGGCAAATAGGGATAGGAAAAGAAACAAAAATCGGTTATAATATGAAATAATTAGGAAAGTTGACTGGAGTGAATAAGTATGGATAAATATTTGAAACGGAATGCGTATGAGAACCTGCTTTTGTGGAAGAAAAGAGAACATCATGCAACATTAGAAGTTTCAGGGGCACGTCAGGTTGGAAAGACCTATATTGTAAATAAATTTGCCGATGAACAGTATCAGCATAAGATATATATTAATCTTCTTGATTTTACAGGGGAATTAATTTTTGGAACGCTACAAAGAACTGCGGAATTGAAATTCTGCATGGATTGCAATGTGCAAATCCAGTATATGAGTTGATTAAAAGAGCTTATCCAAATTTTGTAGATTCTTCAGATACTGTAGTGATTATTGATGAAATCCAGGAATCCGCAGATATTTATAACAGAATTCGCGAATTTACTAGAGAATTAAAAAGTGATTTTATTATTACAGGAAGTTACTTAGGGCGGATTTTGAATAAGGAGTTTAAATATTCGGCAGGTGATTTGGATTCCTTAGAAATTCATACATTGGATTTTGAAGAGTTTTTGAAGGCTTGTGGAGAAGAAACTCTGTATAAAGAATTAGACCTTTATGGAGACAGTACAGAAGAGGAATATCAAAAACTATCGGAATTATACCAAGTCTATATACGGATTGGTGGTTATCCGGCAGTAGTTTTGAGATATTTAAATTCTCATTCTATCGAACAGGCAAATGGAGAATTATTAAAAATCATTAAATTATTCACGAATGAAAGTAAGCGTTATTTCGAGGATATTTTAGACCATGAGGTATATGATAACATTTTTTCAGGGGTTGCAAGAGTTCTTGTAAAAGAGAAAAAAGGTTTTGAAAAGGATAGTTTTAGTGAAGAATTACAGAGTATTGTAGTAAAGGATTATTCCAGTAATATCAGTAAGGCGTCTGTAAATAGAGCAATAGACTGGCTATATAGTTCGGGAATTATAGGATTTGCAGGAAAAATAAAAGATTGCAACATCTTAGATTTTAAAGCAAAATCAAGATGTTACTTTATGGATATTGGATTGACAAGTTATTTCCTGAAACACATTGGCTGTAATGAGGGTGATATTGCAGGGATTGTGAATGAGAACTTTGTATATCTTGATTTGAAAAAACGTCTGGTTCCTCCGGCGGAGATTGCTTTGGAAACACCTGCTTTTGCAACATTGGGGCAGGGAGAGATTGACTTTTATGTGAAATCTCTGAAAACACAGAAAACCTATGCAATAGAAGTGAAAGCAGGAAAAAAGAACAGTAAAACAGTCCAGATGATTTTGGAAAAAGAGAAGGCGGATTATGTGGTTTATGCGAAAGGTAATACACATGGTGGGATAAAGGATAACGTTCATACAATACCGATTTATTGTATTGGAAAATATGATTTTTGATGTGAAGTAAAACTATTTTATACAGAGGCAGATGATGTTGTCTGCCTCTAAGTTATAATAGATACAAATATGGAGATGGGAATGTGATGGCATGTTGGAACTAAAACGTGATATTTATGAAAAGCTCATAGAATGGAAAAAACAAGATTCCGGGAAAGTATTAGAATTAAATGGCGCACGTCAGGTTGGAAAGACCTTTATTTTAGATAAGTTTGCTCGTGAGAATTACAAAAGATATTTTTATATCAATATGATGCAGACTTCCGGAAAGGAGTTTGTAGAGTGCTATTATGCTGCTACCAGTTGGAAGCCTGGAGAGAAACGTATTGAAAGACCTTTACAGAAGACATTTGAATTGTTTGATGAGACATTTGTAGATGATAAAAATACAATTGTAGTCATTGATGAAATTCAGGAATCGGCAGAGGTATATTCTATGATAAGACAGTTTGCCAGAGATTTTTCTTGTCATTTTGTTGTGACTGGAAGTTATCTTGGAAAAACATTGAGCAAGGAATATTTTTTGCCAGCGGGGGATATTGATACTATGGTTTTGGATACGCTCTCTTATGAAGAATTTCTTGGAACTGTTGGTTTGCGAAATGTTTATGATAATCCTGATTTATATGGGCAGGGAAAACAAGAGGAGTATGAAGAATTAAAGAAATGGTATGACATTTATATTCAAATCGGTGGTTATCCAGCAGTTGTAAAGTGCTATTTGGAAACAAAAGATATGGAGAAGTGCAAAGAAGAACTTGCAAATATTATTCGTATCTTTGTGAATGAGTCCGAACGGTATTTTAATGATGTTTTGGAAGTGAATTTATTTGAACAGCTTTTCCCGTCGATTGCACAAAGTATGATTAAGGAAAGCAAGGGTTCCAGTGACCGGATATCGGAGTTGTCTAAAATCATATTTAAGGATGAAAGCGATAGAATCACTAAAAAGAGCGTGAATCAGGCGATTGCATGGTTGTATCGTTCTCATATCATTGGATATTGTGACAGAATAAGCGAATGCAATCTTATGGATGTGTCTTATCATAGCCGATTCTATTTTCGAGATATAGGAGTGGCAAGGCATTTCTTGCGTATAGCAGGTGCAGATCAGGCTACCGTAGAAGGTATCATCAATGAAAACTTTGTCTATTTTTATTTGGAACGCTTAATTCGCGAGAGAAAACTTGCGGGGACATCTCCGGCATTTGGTGTATATAAAGGTGGGGAAATTGACTTTTTTTGTTAGAAGTGTTGAAAATGATAAAGACTATGCAATTGAAGTAAAATCAGGAAAAAATATCGGCAAGACAGCCAAGGATGGCAAGGCAGATTATCTTTATCTTTTAAAAGGAGATACGCATGGCGGAATAGTAGATAAGAAAAAATATACAGTTCCAATTTATTTAATGGGTAGAATTACATTTGTTGATTAAAAAATAATAGTTTGTAAGCAGAGGTAGACTGATATGAAATCTGCCTCTTTTTTAGTGGAGGAATTGAAGTGGGAAGAATATTTGGTTATGCCAGGGTAAGTAGTCGGGAGCAAAATTTAGATCGTCAGATACAAGCATTGAAAAAATATGTTGATGCAGAACATATTTTGACAGATAAAGAAAGTGGAAAGAATTTGAATCGTCCATCCTATCAAGCTTTAAAGGGCGCACTGGGATTAAGAAACGGTGATACATTGGTTATTACGTCCCTGGATCGACTGTCAAGAAATAAAGCAGATATAAAACAAGAATTGCAATGGTTTAAGGAACAGAATATAAGATTAAAGATTTTAGACCTTCCAACGTCAATGGTGGAAGTGAATAAAGGACAGGAATGGATTTTAGATATGATTCAAAACATTTTGATTGAGGTACTTGCAAGTATTGCTGAACAGGAACGTATTAACATTAAAAATCGTCAACGAGAAGGAATTGAAGCTGCAAAGAAAAAGGGAAAAGTATTTGGTCGTCCAAAAGTATCACGTCCGGATGATTTTGAGGAAATATATCGCTTGTGGAAAAATGGGGAACTTACGGCTGTAAAGGCAAGAAATGAATTGGATCTATCCAGCAGTACTTTTTATCGGATGGTAAGACAATATGAGGGTGAATCAAAAGGTATCTGACTTGTGAGAGATGTGTCAAAATTAGAAAACAACTTTTGGGCAAAAGATATTTGTTTTGTTGTCCTATATGCCAAAAGGTAGAGGTTTTGATAGGAAAAATGAATGCAAAAATGTCCTAGTTTAAAAAATTGTTAAAGTAAATAAGTTCAAATAAGCCCTGATTGTGCTAGAATATAGAAAAAGATTTTTTTGCAAGGACATAAGCTGTTTGGTAATACAGAGGATAGATGGGGGATGGATGAATGAACAGATATTTTTTGTTATCAAAAATATTAGTTGAAAAAGATGGCGAAAGACAAATAGATGAAAAGAAAATAGAAGATTATAAATGGAATTTTGATACGAACAAAAGCCTTCAAGAAATATATGTGTCTATGTTGAATGAGTATTTTTTACCTTTATCTAGTTGGGAAAAGTTCCGAGCAGCACAAGGGAAAAGCAGTTATGAAGAGTTTTGGAGAATTTATTCGTTGGCAAAAGAGGAACCTGAAGATTTTTGCCTAGATGCGGAGACAGGAGAGGAGTGCATATTTCC
>ENA-OQAB01001097-OQAB01001097.1-human-gut-metagenome-genome-assembly--contig:-NODE-1097-length-13288-cov-3.845452_pt1 | contig 13288 bp, 12 predicted proteins | sample MGYA00242490_ERZ504517 | MGnify/ENA primary metagenome ERZ504517 (study PRJEB26092, sample SAMD00036298) | human gut metagenome | host: Homo sapiens | study: EMG produced TPA metagenomics assembly of...
GGTTTTTTTGCCAGCAAACCTTAGGCTTATAGGACGTAAACTTAAGGGTATTCCTGTCGGGAGCAAATGCTAAGGTCTTTTGTTAATGGGATTATTTTTAAATAAATCAATGGAAACAACAGACTCTTAAAAAAAGTCCGTCAAATTGGAAAATAAGACACGCGGATTATCCAATAATATCTTTTGCAGGTCAGTACCATTCGGCTTTCAAAGGTAGAGGTATGGCTTTCTCCGAAGTGCGTGAATATCAGTTTGGCGACGATATACGCGACATAGACTGGAATGTAACGGCCCGTTTTCATAAACCTTTTGTGAAGGTGTTTGAAGAAGAACGTGAACTGACTGTAATGTTGCTGGTAGATGTTTCCGGTAGTTTGGAATTCGGTACGGTGAAGCAGATGAAGAAAGATATGGTGACGGAAAATTGCTGCTACGTTGGCTTTTTTCTGCCATTCAGAACAACGATAAGATTGGCGTTATCTTCTTTTCAGACCGGATAGAAAAGTTCATTCCACCCAAGAAAGGGCGTAAACATATACTATACATCATTCGTGAGTTGCTCGATTTCCATCCGGAAAGTCGCCGAACCAATATCCGTCTCGGTTTGGAGTATCTAACGAATGTCATGAAGCGTCGTTGTACTGCTTTTGTTTTATCAGACTTTATCGACCAGGAGAGTTTTAAAAATGCCATGACTATCGCCAATCGTAAGCATGATGTCGTGGCTATCCAAGTATACGACCGTCGTGTGGAAGAATTGCCGGCCGTAGGTCTGATGAAAATAAAAGATGCGGAAACAGGACATGAGCAGTGGATTGACACTTCTTCGCGCGCTGTACGGCGTGCTCACCATGATTGGTGGGTAAACAAACAGGTGGAGCTGAACGATACGTTTACCAAAAGCAATGTAGACAATGTGTCGGTACGTACGGATCAGGACTATGTTAAGGCATTGATGAATTTATTTGCGAAAAGAAATTAATCGGAAAATGAAAAGATATTTATTTCTGATAACATTATTGGCAGCATTGACGGGTAGGACAGTAGCCCAGTCGGTGACGGTGGATGCTACAATTGATTCCTTGCAAATCCTTATTGGAGAGCAGGCTAAAATTAAGCTCCAAGTATCATTGGACACCGATAAGCGTGCTATTTTTCCCGTTTATACCGATACTTTGGTGCGTGGAGTGGAGATTATCGATATAGCCAAGCCGGATACGCAAATGCTGAATGACGGCAGGCGCTCGCTGATTACCCAGGAGTATACTGTTACTTCCTTTGACTCGGCACTCTACTATTTGCCGCCAATGGAAGTGCTTGTCGATAATAAGGCATACCGTTCCAAGGCTTTGGCGTTAAAGGTGTATTCAATGCCGGTGGATACATTGCATCCCGATCAGTTCTTCGGCCCGAAACCGGTAATGAAAGCGCCTTTTGCGTGGGAAGACTGGTATATGGCTATCGCTTGTGCCGTACTGTTCGCTCCGTTTCTGCTATTGCTTATCTACCTCGTGAAACGTATCCGTGATAACAAACCGATTATACGTAAGGTGAAAGTCGAGCCTAAATTACCGCCACATCAATTGGCAATGCAGGAGATAGAACGCATCAAGAGTGAGAAGGTATGGCAGAAGGGGGCAGTCGAAGGAATATTATACGGAATTGACAGATGCTATTCGTACTTATATAAAAGATCGTTTCGGCTTCAATGCATTGGAGATGACTTCTTCCGAAATCATTGATAAGTTATTGGAAATGAATGATAAGGATGCGATATCCGATTTGCGTACTCTATTCCAGACCGCGGATTTAGTGAAGTTTGCCAAGCATAACCCGCTGATGAATGAGAATGACGCTAATTTGGTTAATGCGATTGACTTCATCAACGATACGAAGGAGAAAGAAGATGAAAATGCTAAACCGCAACCTACTGAGATTACTGTTATTGAAAAACGTTCTTTGCGTACCAAGATACTGCTTGGCGCAGGAATTGTTGCTTTAGCGGCGGCTCTTGTCGGTTCTCTGGTATGTATAGGTTTGGAGTTGTACAACTATTTTGCCTGATGCAAAAGTGGAAGTGCGCTTTAATCATAAATCGTAATTTGTAAAATTGTAAATATCATGGTTTTTGCCAATATTGAATATTTATTTTTGCTACTGCTGCTTATACCTTATATAGTATGGTATATCATGAAGAGGAAGAATAGTGAGGCTACGCTTCAGATTTCGGACGCTCGTGTTTATGCACATACCCCTAAGAGCTATAAGAACTATTTGCTGCATGCGCCGTTTGCATTGCGGATAATTGCTTTAGCGCTGATTATTATTGTTTTATCCCGTCCGCAAACTACCGATAGCTGGCAGAATAGCGAAATAGAGGGTATTGATATAATGCTTGCTATCGATGTTTCTACCAGTATGTTGGCCGAGGATTTGAAACCTAACCGCTTGGAAGCGGCCAAGGATGTGGCGGCCGAGTTCATCAATGGCCGTCCGAATGATAATGTCGGTATCACGCTGTTTGCCGGAGAGAGTTTTACGCAGTGTCCGCTGACGGTAGACCATGCCGTTCTGCTGAATTTGATAAAAGACGTAAAGTGTGGTCTTATCGAGGATGGTACGGCAGTGGGAATGGGTATTGCCAATGCGGTTACCCGACTGAAAGACAGTAAAGCCAAATCTAAAGTAATCATTCTATTGACAGATGGTACGAATAACAGAGGAGAGATATCTCCGTTGACGGCCGCCGAGATAGCAAAAAGTTTTGGTATCCGTGTTTATACTATCGGTGTAGGAACTAACGGTATGGCTCCATATCCTTATCCGGTAGGCGGAACCGTGCAATATGTCAATATGCCGGTTGAGATTGATGAAAAGACTCTGACACAAATTGCCGGGACAACGGATGGCAATTATTTTCGTGCTACGAGCAATTCGAAGCTGAAAGAGGTATATGAGGAAATAGACAAGCTGGAGAAAACGAAACTGAATGTAAAAGAATATAGTAAACGTCAGGAAGAATATCGTTGGTTTGCGCTGGCGGCTTTCTTGTGTGTGCTGTTGGAAGTTTTGTTGCGTAACTCTATATTGAAGAAGATACCGTAATAATTGCAGACTTTTCCTCTGATATATTTTGTATCGTACGCAAATTTAGTAAATAGTAAATCGTAAATTAGTAAATAAGAAGATGTTTCGATTTGAAGAACCTGCATATTTGTACTTGTTGCTGTTGCTGCCCTTGCTGGCAGCCTTCTACTTATATTCCAATTATCGGTGGCGAAAGAATATCCGTAAATTCGGTGATCCGGTACTGATGGCACAGCTGATGCCGGATGTGTCCAAATACCGTCCGGATGTGAAATTTTGGATGGTGTTTGCTGCTATCGGACTGTTTGCCGTACTGTTGGCTCGTCCCCAGTTCGGTTCTAAACTGGAAACAGTGAAGCGTCAGGGAGTGGAAGTGATGATTGCATTGGATATTTCCAATTCGATGTTAGCGCAAGATGTGCAGCCCAGCCGATTGCAGAAGGCGAAGAGACTGGTGGCACAGTTGGTGGATAAAATGGAAAATGATAAGGTAGGTATGATTGTATTTGCAGGTGATGCATTTACGCAACTTCCTATCACAAGTGATTATATATCAGCCAAGATGTTTTTGGAATCCATTGATCCGTCATTGATTTCTAAACAAGGTACGGCAATTGGGGCAGCCATTAATTTAGCCTCCCGCAGTTTTACGCCTCAAGAAGGTGTAGGGCGTGCGGTGATTGTCATAACTGATGGTGAAAACCATGAAGGTGGTGCGGTAGAAGCTGCCAAAGCTGCTGCCGAGAAAGGTATTCAGGTGAATGTACTTGGTGTGGGTATGCCCGAAGGAGCACCTATTCCGGCGGAAGGAACCAATGATTATCGTCGTGACCGTGACGGGAATGTGATTGTAACCCGCCTGAACGAACAGATGTGTCAGGAGATAGCGAAGGCCGGTAATGGTATTTATGTGCGTGTAGATAACACAAACGGCGCTCAAAAGGCGATTAGTCAGGAAGTCAATAAAATGGCGAAGGCTGATGTGGAAACACAGGTATATACAGAATTCAATGAGCAATTCCAGGCTGTGGCATGGATTATTTTATTGTTATTATTGGCTGAAATGCTGATATTGGAACGTAAGAACCCTTTGTTCCGTAATATTCATTTATTTTCCAATAAGAAATGATGCGTATGTTACAGAAGAGATATATAGGATTGGTTTTACTGCTGTTGATGGCAGTTACGGCTTCGGCTCAAAAAGCCGAACGTGATTTTATTCGTAAAGGAAACCGCTTTTTCAAAGACAGCGTGTATGTCAATGCTGAGGTGAATTACCGTAAGGCATTGGAAGTGAACCCTCAGTCTACAGTTTCTATGTTTAATCTTGGAAATACACTGGCGCAGCAGAATAAGTTGCAAGAGGCTATGGAACAATATGTTGCTGCCACGAAAATGGAAAAGAACAAGGATGGATTGGCTCAGATTTATCATAATATGGGAGTGATTTTTCAGTCGCAAAAGGATTATGCAAAGGCGGTAGAAGCATACAAACAGTCATTGCGTAATAATCCGAAAGATGATGAAACACGTTATAACTTGGCTTTGGCTCAGAAGATGTTGAAAGACCAGCAGCAGAACCAGCAAAATCAAGATCAAAATCAACAGCAGCAGAAGCAAGATCAACAAGAGGATAAGCAAGAGCAGAATAAAGACCAGCAACAGAATAAAGATCAGCAACAACCACCTCAGCCGCAGAAAAAGGACAATGAGATGTCTAAAGAAAATGCCGAACAACTTTTGAATTCTGTGATGCAGGATGAAAAAGACGTACAGGATAAGGTTAAAAAACAGCAAGTTATCCAAGGTGGTCGTTTAGAAAAGGATTGGTAATAAATATAATAAGAAATATATATGAGAAAAATAGTTTTCTTATGGATGGCACTGATGATAGTCAGTATACATGCTTTTGCCGATGGTAAGGTATCGTTTACTGCGTCTGCCCCTGATGCTGTGGCGGTAGGTGATCAGTTCAGGCTATCATATACAGTGACTACACAGAAAGTGAGGGACTTCCGGACTCCTTCCATAAAAGGATTTGATGTGCTTATGGGGCCGAGTCGTTCCCAACAAAAAAGTGTACAGATTATTAATGGGGAAACAACCTCTACCAGCAGTATTACATTTACATACATTTTAATGGCTACTGCAGAGGGGAGTTTTACTATTCCAGGGGCCACTATAACGGCTGAAGGTAATCAGATGGTTTCCAATTCTGTACACATAAATGTACTTCCTGCCGACCAAGCGGGCGGGGGAGCTTCCGGAAATGGTGGAAGACAAAGCGGTTCGACAAGCCGTGCTTCATCAGGAACGTCAGTTTCAAATAGTGATTTGTTTATTACTGCTACGGCCAGTAAGACAAATTTATATGAGCAAGAGGCGTTCTTGTTGACGTATAAGATATATACTTTAGTGGATTTGCGTGGTTTTGATAATGTGAAACTTCCTGATTTTAAGGGGTTTCATTCGCAAGAAGTAGAACTGCCTAATGACCGCAAGTGGAGCCTTGAACATTATAAAGGAAGAAACTATCAAACAACTGTATATCGCCAATTTGTACTATTTCCGCAACAATCGGGAAAGATAACCATCGATGCGGCGCGCTTTGACGCATCGATAGCTAAAGCTACTCATGTAGACGATCCTTTTGAGGCATTTTTCAATGGTGGTAATAATTATGTGGAAGTAAAGAAAACGTTAGTGACTCCTCAATTGACAGTTGACGTGAAAGCTTTACCGGAAGGTAAGCCCGCAGGGTTCTCTGGCGGAGTGGGAGAGTTCAGTATTTCTTCTTCTATAAATAGCACGAATGTTAAAACAAATGATGCTGTTACAGTGAAGCTTGTTATTTCCGGTACAGGTAATTTGAAATTAATTTCTACTCCGGAAGTAAAATTCCCTGAAGACTTTGAAGTATATGATCCGAAAGTTGATAATAAGTTCCGTTTGACAAATGCCGGGCTTTCAGGTAGCCAGGTAATTGAGTATCTTGCTATTCCCCGTAATGCGGGAACGTATAAGATTCCGGCTGTGAAGTTCAGTTATTTTGATATTAAATCTCGGGAATATAAGACTTTAACAACCGAGGAATATGAGCTTCATGTTGAAAAAGGTAGCGGTAATGCCGCTCAAACTATTGCCAACTTCACTAATAAGGAAGATTTAAAGGTTCTGAATGAGGATATACGTTATATTAAGCAGAATAACGTAACGCTTTCTCAGAAGGGTGACTTTTTCTTTGGCTCTTTGCTTTGCTGGTTATTCTATATTGTGCCTGGTATTGCATTTATCCTATTCTTTGTTATTTATCGTAAACAAATTGCTGCCAATGCCAATGTTGCTAAAATGCGTACGAAGAAAGCAAATAAAGTAGCTGTAAAACGTATGAAGCTGGCTGGTAAATTATTGGTTGATAATAAGAAAGATGCCTTTTATGATGAGGTTTTGAAGGCATTGTGGGGGTATATTAGTGATAAGTTGAGTATTCCGGTTTCACGTTTGTCTAAAGATAATATTGAAGGGGAACTTCGCAAATATGGTGTGGATGAAGTATTGATAAAAGATTTCCTTGATGCATTGAATAATTGTGAGTTTGCCCGTTTCGCTCCCGGAGATGATAATCAGGCCATGGATAAGGTTTATTCGGATTCTTTGGAAGTTATCAGCAAAATGGAAAACTCTATAAAACATTAATTGGGAGGACACAATAATGAAGAAAATAATATCCTTAACCTTGAGTTTTTTAATGGTGTTAGTTGTCTGGGGACAAGATGTAGCCACAGAAGATACTTTGGCTGTTGCTAAAGACTCTGTTTCCATAGGCTCACATACAGAATTCGCTGCGACTAAACTGTCAGATGATAATGTAACAAAAGCACAAGGTGATAGTGCATATATGCGAAATGATTATGCTTCTGCTATTCAAATTTACGAGAGTCTGTTGACAAAAGGGGAAGCGGCCGAAATCTATTATAATTTAGGTAATAGCTATTATAAAACTGATGATATAGCCAAAGCTATTTTGAATTATGAACGCGCTTTGCTGTTGCAACCGGGAAATGCTGATGTGCGTGCGAATTTGGAGATTGCACGTTCTAAAACGATAGATAAGGTCGTTTCAGTACCTGATATCTTTTTTGTTACTTGGACTAAATCTTTGATAAATTGCTTAAGTGTAGATGCCTGGGCCAAATTAGGCATCGTATTTTTTATTCTTCTGCTTGTATCCTTTTCTCTTTTCTTCTTTTCCAAACAGATCGTATGGAAGAAGAGTGGATTTATTGCGGGAATTGTATTCTTAATATTTGTTGTATTAAGTAATGTTTTCGCTTCAGAACAAAAAACAGAGTTGATGAATAGAAATAATGCCATAATCTTGTCTCCAAGTGTCACAGTACGTAGTACTCCTAGTGAGAGTGGTACTAGTTTGTTTGTTCTGCATGAGGGACATAAAATTGAAATTAAGGATAATTCTATGCGTGAGTGGAAAGAAATTCGTTTAGAAGATGGTAAAGTGGGATGGGTTCCTGCTTCTGCAATAGAAGTGATTTAGGATAAGCTTATAGCTGAATATAAAGCCCGTATGATATATAAAAGAAAACAGGTTTCTTTTACTTCATGCGGGTTCTTTTTGTATTTATGGAAATGTTAAACATATAATGGAAAAATACAAGTAAATAGTTTGTTTTATCTTTTTTTTTCCTTAAGTTTATAGCGTGATAAAGAAATATCCAAAGTATTAACCATTAAATTTATGAATATGAGAACAATAACATTTAATGAACTCCGTAAGATCAAAGACTCATTACCTAGCGGTAGTATGCATAGAATAGCCGATGAACTCGGACTTAACGTTGACACTGTAAGAAATTTTTTTGGTGGTCATAACTTTAAGGAAGGTAAAAGTGTTGGGATTCATTTGGAACCCGGTCCGGATGGCGGTTTAGTAATGATTGATGATACTACCGTTCTTGACCGGGCTTTAAAGATTTTAGACGAAATGGCAGGTGAAACTGCTGAACCCGTTCAGGCTTAAGAAGAGAGAGTAAAAAGGATCCCAATTGCTGAGAAACAATTGGGATTTCTTGTGTGTTTTATAAACGATATAATAAGATGACTTATGGAAGATAAATTAGTAACATTAGCGATTCTGACGTATGCCAAGGCACAGATACTGAAGAATGTTCTTGAGAATGAAGGTATTGAGACTTACATCCATAATGTGAATCAGATACAGCCGGTTGTATCTTCCGGGGTACGTGTCCGTATAAAAGAAAGTGACTTACCGCATGCTCTGAAAATCACTGAAAGCTCAGCATGGCTGTCTGAAGAAGTAGTAGGAGAGAAGGCCCCTAAAATAGAGAAAGGAAGTAACAAGGTTGTGATTCCTGTCGATTTTTCAAACTATTCGTTGAAAGCCTGCGAATTCGGCTTTAATTTTGCAAAAAATATAGATGCTGAAGTTATTTTACTTCATGTTTATTTTACACCTATCTATGCGACATCATTACCATACGGTGATGTGTTTAATTATCAACTGAGTGATGAAGAAAATGTAAGAAACATATTGCAAAAGGTGCATTCGGATTTAAACGCTTTGTCCGATAAGGTAAAAGCTAAAGTTGCTTCCGGAGAATTTCCTGATGTAAAGTATACTTGTGTCTTAAGGGAAGGTATTCCGGAAGAAGAAATATTGCGCTATTCTAAAGAAAACCGCCCAAGGATTATTATTATGGGTACACGTGGTAAAAATCAAAAGGATATTGATTTGATTGGTAGTGTAACGGCCGAAATTATTGAACGTAGCCGTGTACCTGTTTTAGCTATTCCTGAGAATACACCATTTAAGCAGTTTAGCGAAGTCAAGCGTATCGCATTTATTACAAATTTTGATCAACGTGATTTAATAGCTTTTGATTCATTGATTAATAGTTTGAAACCATTTCATTTTTCCGTATCTTTAATACATCTTGCTGATGTAAAAGATACTTGGAATGAGATAAAGTTAGGTGGTATTAAGGAGTATTTTCAAAAACAATATCCGCAATTGGATATTTACTATGATGTGGTGAAAAATGATGATTTTCTTAATAGCTTAGATAACTATATTAAAACCAACCAGATAGATATTATTACATTGACATCATATAAACGGAATATATTTTCTCGTTTATTCAATCCAGGAATTGCCAGAAAGATGATTTTTCATTCTGATACGCCATTATTGGTTATCTATGGACAGCCTTAATTTATCTAACATTAATAAGTACTTATACAGAATAAGGTCTTTATTTTAGATCGAATCTTTTTATTTATAATCACGATTATGTTTAATACATCAAGGAAGTTACTAAAAAGAATAACTACTCCTCTCATAGAATATCACTATAAATAAAATATGTAAAAGAGAGATAGCGCAAAATGTGAGCTATCTCTCTTTTTATTATTATTGCATCATCTTATCAATTTCATCGAATTCCGGACCCATTTGCAAGTTATAGTATACTCGGTACAGTCCATTCAACCATAAATCTTTCTGATCAGGTTTCAGTTCTCTTGCTTTTTCATAATTAGGTCTAGCCTTTTCATAGAAAACTTTCAGTGTAGCTTGATCTTCTTTGTATTTCGGATCATTGACATCAGTAGTAGCCTTCTCTGAGAAATCCTGTGCTTGCAAGCAATAGATTAAACCTAAATTAGAATATGCTTCTGCGTAGTTAGGATCTACTTCAATAGTCTTTTTGTAGAACTCAATAGCTTTATCATAATCTTTCATGTTATGATAAAGATATCCTTTTACATACAAATAAAATGTATTATTAGGATCCTTAGCCAGCATATCATCTGCAAACTGCATTGCTTCGTCAAACTTATTGTTATTGCTATAATAATCAATCAGATGGCCGAAGAAGAATGAATGTTCAGGATACTTTTGAATACCATCTTTCAAGGAAGCAATCCATTTGATAGTATCGCCTTGAGCTTTCAATGCTGTAGAAATAAATTCCATGGCATATTTACCCACTTCTTTATCTTCTTTTGCATAAGGAGCATATTTCAGCACACTTGGGTAATCTTCCATTTTAGCTGCAGCTAAGCTTGCATAATAAGCAATTTGAGGCAATACGGTATCTGTTTGAAGCAGATTTTCTTTTTCAAACATCGGATTAATGGCAACATCTACATAAGTTGCAAAGAAATCGAGTGCTTCTTTGTTCTTATCCAGATTAAAGAATTGGATACCGCCGTTAATCAAATTAGGACGTGCGGCTAATATAGCAGCACTATTAGATTTTCTGTATTTGTTTTTGATTTTACCTTTTTCATTAGGAATTTGTGCAAGCTCATCACATTTAAAGTAGTATTTGCACATGTTCAATGCGCTGTTGTACACTTTAAGAGTATCATAAGGTTTTCTCAAATATGCATTCTCCATTTCCTTCTCATTGATTCTCTTTTGGATAAATCCTGCTACATCCCATGTCTCAGCGTTGTCCTTAGTCTCGGCATTCGTCAAGGCTCCATTGATAAGTTTCTCTGCTTGGGCAAAGTTTGGTTTTACTTCGTTAGCAATGCTTTTAGCTTCTTTTACGTTCTTCTCCTGAGCAAAAGTGAAGCCGGCAGCAAGCAGTAAAAACATTGAAAATAGTACTCTTTTCATGATTGTAGAAAATTTTAAATTAATATTATGTCTATTCTTCATTTTCATTATTTATTTCGTTTTGAGGGGCTTCTGATGCGGTGTCATCTTCTTCTGCGATAATATCCTCTTCATTTTCGGAGGTAACCTTACATACGGAACCGATCTCGTCATTACGCTTTTCAAGATTTATCAGTCGTACTCCCTGGGTGGCACGTCCCATGATGCGGACATCAGCTACTTTCAGACGGATGGTGATACCTGATTTATTGATAATCATTAAATCATTCTCATCTGTTACAGACTTGATTGTTACCAGCTTACCGGTCTTATCGGTAATATTCATGGTTTTTACGCCTTTACCGCCACGGTTTGTCTTACGATAATCCTCAATATCAGAACGTTTACCGTATCCTTGCTCTGACACAACCATGATTGTTTCGGCTTCAGGGTCTTTGATGCAAATCATTCCAACAACTTCGTCTTGTCCGTCTTCATCAAGTGTCATACCACGTACGCCGGTAGCTGTACGTCCCATTACGCGTACTGCGTTTTCGTGGAAACGAATAGCGCGTCCGTTACGATTGGCAATGATAATTTCATTGTTACCGTTAGTCATGCGTACCTCGATTACGCGGTCGTCTTCACGAATAGTAATGGCATTGACACCGTTTTGGCGAGGACGGGAATATTGTTCGAGCAATGTTTTTTTAATAACACCATTCTTTGTGCAGAACAGTACATAATGGCTGTTGATGAAATCCTGGTCGTTCAAGTTCTTCACGCGCAGATATGCATTTACGGCGTCATCAGAGTCTATGTTCAACAGGTTCTGAATGGCACGTCCCTTGGAGTTCTTCGTTCCTTCGGGTATTTCATAGACCTTCAGCCAATAACACTTACCTTTTTGAGTGAAGAACATCATGGTATTGTGCATTGTTGCAGGATAAATATGCTCTACAAAGTCCTCATCGCGTGTTTCTGTTCCCTTAGAACCTACCCCACCGCGGTTTTGCGCGCGGAATTCGCTTAACGGCGTACGCTTGATATATCCCATGTGAGAAATGGTGATAATCATTTCGTCATCCGCATAAAAATCTTCCGGATTGAATTCTTCCGATGAATAAACGATTTCAGAACGGCGTTCATCACCGTATTTATTTTGAATCTCGATTAATTCATCTTTGATAACCTTGCGGCAAAGCTCATCGTTAACGAGGATTTCTTCCAAATAAGCAATCTGCTTTTGGATTTCCTCATACTCGGCATGAAGCTGATCCTGCATAAGTCCGGTTAGCTGACGCAGACGCATTTCTACAATGGCACGTGATTGAATTTCAGTCAATTCAAAGCGTTCCATCAGCCCGCTGATTGCGTCATTCGGAGTTTTGGCGGCACGGATGATTTTGATTACCTCGTCAATATTGTCCGATGCGATAATCAAACCCTCTAAAATATGAGCGCGTTCTTTAGCTTTACGCAAATCATATTGTGTGCGGCGGATAACTACGTCGTGACGATGCTCTACGAAATACTTGATAAGGTCTTTCAGGTTTAATAAACGGGGACGTCCATGTACCAATGCCACATTGTTTACACCGAAAGACGTCTGCAACAATGTCATCTTGTAGAGCTTGTTCAGTACTACGCTGGCGTTGGCGTCACGCTTCACGTCGATGACGATACGCATGCCTTCACGGTCAGACTCATCATTGGCGTTGGAAATGCCCTCTATTCTCTTTTCGTTGGCCAAATCGGCAATAGATTTGATTAATTCGGCCTTATTCACTCCGTAAGGAATCTCGGTGACGATAATCTTGTCGTGAGTGGAAGTTGTCTCAATCTCCGCTTTGGCACGCATTACGACACGTCCGCGGCCTGTCAAATAGGCTTCGCGCACACCGCTCATGCCATAGATATAACCGCCTGTCGGGAAATCGGGAGCTTTGACATAAGTCATTAAGTCCTCAATGTCAATATCGTTATTGTCAATGTATGCGATGCAGGCGTCTATCACTTCGGATAGATTATGAGTCGGCATATTTGTGGCCATACCTACAGCGATACCGGAAGCACCGTTTACGAGTAGATTTGGAATGCGGGTAGGCATTACGGTCGGCTCCAGTAACGAGTCGTCGAAGTTGGTTTGCATGTCAACAGTCTCTTTATCAAGATCCTGCATCATTTCTTCTCCAATCTTCTGCAAGCGACATTCCGTATAACGCATGGCGGCTGCGCTGTCACCGTCTACAGAACCATAGTTACCTTGTCCGTCTACAAGCATGTAGCGCATAGCCCAAGGCTGTGCCATACGGACGAGAGCTCCGTACACGGAAGAGTCACCGTGCGGGTGATATTTACCTAATACCTCACCGACAACTCTCGCAGATTTCTTATAGGGTTTATCCGACGTATTTCCCAGTCCCATCATACCGAAAAGAATTCTTCGGTGAACGGGTTTAAAACCATCTCTAACATCCGGAAGGGCACGTGAAACAATGACCGACATAGAGTAGTCAATGTACGATGACTTCATTTCCTCCTCGATGTTAATCTTTA
>ENA-OQAB01001099-OQAB01001099.1-human-gut-metagenome-genome-assembly--contig:-NODE-1099-length-13286-cov-3.010335_pt1 | contig 13286 bp, 14 predicted proteins | sample MGYA00242490_ERZ504517 | MGnify/ENA primary metagenome ERZ504517 (study PRJEB26092, sample SAMD00036298) | human gut metagenome | host: Homo sapiens | study: EMG produced TPA metagenomics assembly of...
TACGATGCAGCCCAGGATCTGCTTGCCCAGCCGAACGATCTTCTCGTTCTGCTCCCGCACGGCATCGGTGCGGGTGACCGTGCAGTCGGCAGCCAGCACAATGGGCATCGGCGGCCACCACATGGGGCACGGTGGCAGCGGCCTTGAGGATGCTCTCGGCGGCGGTCACGCTCTGGCCGCGCAGGGGTTCCGTGGCCTGCAGGGCAGCGGCCAGTGCTTCCAGCTGGTCCGCAGGCAGATCGCCGGTGACCAGAATATTCTTCGCCTCCGGGGCGCGGCTGCGGATGGTCTGCAGCCATCAGGCAGAGCATCTCAGCGTCCGCGCTGCCATCGGGGCGGCCCTCCATCTGATAGAGCTTTGCATCCAGCTTTCCGGCCTTCTTGGTGCGGTCGCTGGCCAGCGCGCCCAGCACGGGCAGGCCGGTGGAGCGGTTCAGCTCGCTGGCCGAGTAGACCATGCCGTCCAGCAGGAACTTGACCACAACCACGCCGCAGGCAAGCACACCGCCCAGCAGGAAGCCAATGAGCAGGTACTTTGCCAGAGAGGAGGCAACGCCGCCGTCCAGTGCGGGCTCCTCCGCACTCTCCCAAGTACTCTTAGCAGAAGCCAGATTGTCATCCAGCGCCTGACGGGCACTCTGCAGTTCCACCAGCTGGCTCTGCAGATTCTGAACATCTTCATCGCTCGTCTGCTGCAACGCACGCAGTTCCGTGGAGACCCCCTGTGTCACGCTCTGATCAATCACGCGTACACTGTGGCTGCACACAGCAGCTGCCGCTTTATCATGGATCAGATCCAGACGACCCAGCAGCGCGTTCAGAATTTTCTCTGCGGTCTGCTGATCTGCAGCATACGCCTGCAAGGTCATCACGCCGTTATACTCGCCACTGTCGTTCTGGGAAAGTTCTACCGTGACCACGCCCTTCAGGTAGCGCACATCTACCCCTACGGCATCAGCGGCAGCATTCATGGAGTCACCGCTGACCAGCTGTTTCTGATATGCAGCCAGCAACGCACCGGTCGGGTCAACATTCTGATACGCAGAACCCGGCTGGATTTTGTAGCCGCTGTCAATATAAAGGTCAGCCTGCGCCGTCCAGACATTATAAACGTCCAGATTTTTTAGCAGCGACTTTTCTGCATAGTCCTGTGCCTGTTTCAGTGCTTCCTGCACACTAGACTGCGCATCCTCGTTGCTCTTCGCCGTCAGCTCGTACTGCTGCACAGCAAACTCATAATCCTTCTCTTTCTGCTGATACTCAGCCAGAGCCTCTTCATAAGCGACCTGATCTTCTGCCGAAACAGCGCCGCCGCGCAGGATCTTTACCCCGGCAAGGCCGCCAGCGATCACAGCACAGACAACCGCGGTCAGCAGGATGGGCTTGAGCTTGTGCAGAAGGGTCACCATGAGCGCGACGAGGTCGATCTCTTCCTCATCCTGTGCGCCGGTGGGGTAAGTAGTTTGATTTTCGTTCATGCTCTACTCCTCAGGACAAAGCCAATCTTCATGTTTGTTCCGTTTTGTGCAATGCACATACTATAACAGGATAAATAATATCATTCTTTCCGGCAGAATTCAACCGTTTTTCCACAAAAAGCCGATTGACAAACCGGTGCTGCTGTGCTATTTTTAGAATTACCGAAAAGCAAGGATCGGGAAAAGTAACGCATTCCGGACGCTACAGAGAGCGCGGCAGCAGCTGAGAGCCGCGTGCGGGCCAGTGCGCGAACGAACACCCGGGAGCTGCAAACTGAACACGGCTTTCCGCCGCCAGTAGGTGCGCCGCAAAGCCCAGCGTTACCAGGGCAGCGCTTATTGGAGCGCGCGAGCGACCGGACACTTCCGGTAATTCAGGTGGCACCGCGGACATTACAAGACAGCTTGTTCGCCCTGAAAATTCAGGGCAAAGCTGTCTTTTTATTTTTATATCGGAGGAAAGAAAGATGGAACGTACTGAGATCGTCTCGCTGTACAAGAACACTCCCGCCGACGGCACGGTGGTCACCGTGTGCGGCTGGGCCAAGAACATCCGTGATTCCAAGAACATCGGCTTCATCGCCCTGTCGGACGGCGGCTGCTTCAAGACCCTGCAGGTCGTGCTGGAGGCTGGCAAGCTGGCAAACTACGAGCAGGTCATCCACACCGGCCTGTACAGCAGCCTGCGCATCGTGGGCCGCATCGTCCTGACCCCGCAGGCAAAGCAGCCCTTTGAGATCCAGGCCACAGAAGTTACGGTAGAGGGAGCCTCCGCACCGGATTACCCGCTGCAGAAGAAACGCCACTCCTTTGAGTACCTGCGCACCATTTCCCATCTGCGTCCCAGAACAAACACCTTCCAGGCTGTATTCCGCGTACGTTCCCTGATTGCCTATGCCATCCATCAGTATTTTCAGGAGCGTGATTTTGTCTATGTACACACCCCTCTGATCACAGGAAGCGACTGCGAGGGCGCAGGAGAGATGTTCCAGGTAACTACCATGGACTTAAACAATATTCCAAAGACAGAAGACGGCAAGGTAGACTTCAAGCAGGATTTCTTCGGAAAGCCAACCAACCTGACCGTAAGCGGACAGTTAAACGGCGAAACCTACGCCATGGCCTTCCGCAATATCTATACCTTCGGACCTACTTTCCGTGCGGAAAATTCCAACACTACCCGCCATGCGGCTGAGTTCTGGATGGTTGAGCCTGAGATTGCTTTCGCTGATCTGGAAGACAATATGAATCTGGCTGAGGGTATGTTAAAATACATTATCCGCTTTGTAATGGAGCACGCACCGGAGGAGATGAACTTCTTCAACCAGTTCGTGGACAAGGGCCTGTTAGACCGCTTAAACAATGTACTGAACTCCGAGTTTGGCCGCATCACTTATACAGAGGCAGTCAAACTGTTAGAGGAGCATAATGACCAGTTCGATTACAAGGTATCCTGGGGCTGCGATCTTCAGACCGAGCATGAGCGCTTCCTGACAGAGCAGATTTTCAAGAAGCCTGTATTTGTTACAGACTATCCAAAGGAAATCAAAGCCTTCTATATGAAGATGAATCCCGACAACAAAACTGTAGCGGCTGTAGACTGTCTGGTTCCCGGTATCGGCGAGATCATCGGCGGCAGCCAGAGAGAGGACGACTACGATAAACTGGTTGCCAGAATGGAGGAGCTTGGCCTTAAGAAAGAGGATTATGGCTTCTATCTGGATCTGCGCAAATACGGTTCTGCCCGTCATGCCGGTTTTGGTCTGGGCTTTGAGCGCTGCGTGATGTACTTGACCGGTATGTCCAACATCCGCGACGTCATTCCGTTCCCAAGAACTGTAAATAACTGCGAGCTGTAATTTTATCCATGATCTGCAGTCCGGACTGCGTTTCGGCTGCAGGCAGCATCTATATCAAACCAGGGCCTGTTGCGATAACAGGCCCTGATGTTTATGGAAGCGTTGGAAGCATCCTCTGCTTCCGGACGAGGGGGAGGTATTATGAAATTCATCCATACAGGCGATGTACATTGGGGCATGACCCCGGATGCAGATAAACCCTGGGGAAAAGAACGGGCACAAGCCATCCGGGATACGTTTAAAGCCATTATCGATCATGCAGGCGCAGTGAAAGCCGACTGCCTGTTTATCAGCGGCGATCTTTTTCACCGCCAGCCTCTGATGCGGGATATCAAAGAAGTCAATTATCTCTTTTCCACAATCCCCCATGTCAGGGTCGTGATGATTGCAGGAAACCACGACAAGATCCGGGAAAATTCCAGTATCCTGAGTTTTTCCTGGAGCCCTAATGTAACCTTTCTTGCTGATCCCGCTTTAAGTTCTGTTTACTTTGATGACATTAACACAGAGGTCTATGGCTTCAGCTACCATACCACTGAAATACGCGAGCCTCTCTTAGAGGATATCCAGGTTCCCTTAAACAACCGGATCCAGATCCTTTTAGCCCACGGCGGAGACCCGGCCCATGTTCCTATGAATTTCAACACCCTGAGCTTATCCCCATTTTCTTACATTGCACTGGGACATATCCACAAAGCGCAGGTCATTGCCGAGGATAAAATGGCCTACTGCGGTTCCCCTGAACCCCTGGATCTGACAGAGACAGGAACCCACGGATATTTTGAAGGAGAAATCCACCCCGTTACCCGGCGGCTGACCCGTCTGGACTTTATCCCTGCCGCCAGCCTGCGCTGCATCCCTCTGGCTGTGACCGTCACGACGGAAACGACAAACGGAGGTCTGACCGACCGGATCATCAACGAAATCGACAAACGGGGCCGGGAGCATATTTACCGCTTCCGTTTAAAAGGAATGAGGGATCCGGATATTACCTTTGATCTATCCTCCCTCTCTGCACGATTCCGAATCGGTGAAATCATCGACGAATCCGAACCGCTCTATGACTTTCCAGCACTTTTTGCAGAACATTCCAGCGATATGATCGGCTTTTTTATCCAGGCACTCCAAAAAGAGGATATGTCACCTGTAGAAAAAAAGGCCCTTTATTATGGCGTAAATGCCCTGCTTCACACCACGGACGAAAGGAGCTAGACCCATGAAAATACTCAGTCTTCATATTGACGGCTTTGGAAAACTGAATGACCTGGATCTTTCCTTTGAAGACGGCTTAAATGTGCTCTATGGAAAAAATGAAGCCGGAAAATCCACCCTTCATACCTTTATCCGCGGAATGCTCTTTGGAATTGAACGTCAGCGGGGACGTGCTTCCAAAAATGATACCTATTCCCGCTTTGAACCATGGTCCGGTACAGGGGCTTATCAGGGATGGCTCCGTCTGGAAAGCCAGGGAGAAATCTTCCGGATTGAACGCAGATTTCAAAAAGGGAATAAAAGCCTTACGATCATCAATGAAACAAAGGGCTGTGAGGAAACGCCCACAGCGACTCTGTGGGAACGCCTGCGGTGCGGCCTTTCAGAAACCGCCTACAGCAACACCATCAGCATCGGACAGTTAAAAAGCGCCACAGACGGGGGGATGGTATCGGAGCTGCGAAATTACATTGCCAATCTCAATACCTCCGGCAGCATTGCCCTGAATATAACCAAAGCCACCGCATACTTAAAAAACCAGAGGCGGGAACTGGAGAATCAAATGGTTCCTGAGGCTGCACGCAGTTATACCGCCCTTTTGGGGGATATACGCAAAACAGAGCAGGAGATATCCGCGCCCCAGTATGCCAACCAGTTAATTGCGTACCGCAACAAGAAGAATGAAATCAGAAAACAGCTGGACAGCTGTCAAAAGGAAAAGGAAGGACTGCTTGAAAAAACTTCTTCGTTAAGAAAGACATTGCTGGTTAAGGCGATAAAAACAGAGCGTTGGAGAAAATGGATGATCGGGGAACAGCGCAATCTGCAGGTTGCCGATATTTTGAAGGATGAACAGCTGTCACTGGATGTTCTGGATATCGCAGGACACTATGCATTCAATGATGCGGACGTAAAGAAAGAGCTGCGGATACTGTATGAGAATCTGGCGAAGCATCATATTGATGGACAGCGGTTTGTTGTTGATCATATCAAGAGACCGCTGCAGCAGTATGCGGAATGCTATCATCTGAAGGGAGTTACCAGCAGAGTTCGCAGAATAATCGAATAATATGATGAAACAGGAGTCGAAAGGGTTGTTTGACTTCTGTTTTTGCTTGCTTGTGCAATGCTGCAGGGAATATAGGAGTACATATACCTCCTGCATATATAAAGCTTGACGTATGTGTGTAATCTGGATACAATCACCATAGCGGGTACATTGTCAAACACAGAAAAGAATACAGGGAGGAAACAGAATGAGTGAAGGATTAAAACATATATGCTTTGATTTAGATGATACGCTGTATGAACAGATTGCACCTTTTCGACAGGCGTTGCTTACTATTCAATCGGTATCAAATGAGCAGATAAGAAGAATTTATAAAAGCTTTCGCATCCGTAGCAATGAATTGTTTTTTCGGCATCAGAATAAAGAGATATCTTTTGAAGCCATGCAGATTGGACGCATTCAGCTTGCATTAAAAGACCATGACATTTTGATTATGGATGAGGAAGCGTTAAAATTTCAAGCTGCTTATCAGAGGGGTCAATATGAGATTTCATTAAGTGATACGCTAGTGGAAATACTGGATTATTTGAAAAGCAGGGATGTAAGAATCAGTTTGATAACCAATGGACCGTATGAGCATCAGCTGAAGAAAATAAGGAGTCTTGGTCTGGGGAAGTGGATAGAGGAAAAGGATATGATCATTTCATCCGCGGTAGGCATCTCGAAACCGGATGAACGTATTTTCCATATGGTATGTGAAAGCGGGCTGTATGTCGGAGATTCTTATGAAAATGATGTAATCGGTGCGAAGAAGGCAGGCTGGGATGTTATCTGGCTGAATAAATACGGACAACAGGAAGCTGATCAAAAAGCTGATTTTACCGCGCGGGATGAAAGAGAACTGCAATCACTCTTACACAATTTCTTTGATTTTGATGGAAGCTGTATGTGTTAACGAATGTGGTCAGTTGTCATGAAATACATTTATTTTCATGGCAGTTGCTATCTGTTTGGGATATAATAAACCTATAGAATAGGAGATGATTGTATGAAGCAAATACCTATTGGAATAGAGAATTTTAAAGAGCTGATAGATAAAGATTATTATTATGTTGATAAAACTTTATTTATTAGTGATGTATTAAAAGAAAAGGTTGCTCTTTGTACCAGGCCACGCCGATTCGGTAAAACCTTGAACATGAGTAGGCGCTGCCCGCCCAGGCGTGTTATATTATTTCTTTTCCATTCGCCAAGCGGATAATGCATATCTATTTGATGGATTAGAAATTTCAAAAAATAAGGAAGCAATGCAGTATCAGAATCAATATCCTGTTATTTTATGTCATTGAAGGATCTAAAAGATTTATCATTTCAAGATCAGTTAAATAATTTTCAAATTATCTTAAGTGAAATTATAAGCAGGAATGAAGAAATTGCTTATCAGTGAGCATTTGGATGAAATGGATAGAGATTTATTAAAGAGATATAAAGCAGGTACAGTAAATAAAGCACAGCTTCAGAATGGACTACGATTTCTAAGTAATTGTTTAGAGAAGCATTGGAAAAAAAAGGTTGTTCTTTTGATTGATGAGTAGGCGCTGCCCGCCCATGGCGTGATGTTCCTCTACAAAGCGCCTACCTGAATGGTTATTATGATGATATGGTTGTTTTTCTAAAAAAATATGTTCAGTGCAGCATTAAAAACTAATGATGCGGTGGAGAAAGGTATATTGACAGGTTGTTTAAGAATAGCGAGAGAATCTACACCACTGGCGGGCTTTAGCCTTTTCACAGGATTGAATAATTTTAAGGTCATTACTATTTTCGATGATACATCCAATCAGCAATTTGGATTCACACAAAAAGAAATGGACTCACTATTATCAGATTATCAGGCAGAGGCATATCGGGATAAAGTGAAGGAATGGTAGGCGCTGCCCGCCCATGGCGTGACGGATACCAGTTTGGTAGCTGTGATATCTACACTACTAGTGGGCAGAGCCTAATCCATGGAGTGTTTTAATGTATATAGAAAAGCTGAATAAGACGCATCTGCATGAGCCGGAATCGTTCTGGGCGAACACCAGTGGTAATGATATTATTTACCGGTATATAAAAGAAGCAAATCCCAAAATGCGGGAAGAGTTTGATATACTGGTATCCGGTGGAGTGATAGAAAAACCAATCAAGGATACGATAACCTATAGGGAAATGGATCAGATAAACAACGTTTACAGTTTTCTGTTATTTACCGGTTATCTAAAGGCAATTAAATGTGTTGATAATGAAAAAAGGATGTATCGGTTATCAATACCCAATAAGGAAATCAAGCAAATCTATGTGTCTATATTCAGTGAATGGTTCAATGAACAGGTAGAACATAATGGTACATCTTTTGTAGAGGCGTTACGGAAAGAACAGATAAGGAATGCAACTGAAATATTAAATAACGTATTATTTCAAAGCATCAGCTATTTCGATTATGATGAGAAATTCTATCATGGACTTCTGCTTGGAATGTTGAATGACTATATAGTGGCTTCAAATAAGGAGTACGGTTTAGGCAGAGCGGATATTGCAATTCTGCCGCGTTCTATCATGGATAGAGGACTGATATGGGAGTTAAAAATTGCGACATCAATGGCAGAAGTAAGATCAATGGCGCAAAAAGCCTGTGAGCAAATCCGGCAGAAGAAATATATGGAGGGGCTGTTAGCGAATGGATATGAGGATGTGATTGGATACGGTATTGCATTTTATAAAAAATCGTGTGTCATTACAAAGGTATAGTGAGATGAAGCTGTAATCGTGGATAAATGAAAAGGGAAATTCTTCAATATGGGGATTCTCTTTTTTATGTATTGCTGATAAGCTTGAGAAAATTTGGATTAAGATGCTTGCTTTTCCTTTAACATGAACTGCTCGTTGCAAGATAGATGAACGTTTAAAGATAGCAGGGTACCGTGCATACATATTGTACTACTTATAGCATATTATTTCTATCTATAGTAAATTGGCATTGAAGTTAAGCGAATGATGATTTAGATAACACAATATTTATAACATATGTAATGTATATACCGTAATTTCTAAAATTATTTGTTGTGGGATAAATTCCTATACTAAAATTCACAAAGAAAAAAGTGCGCAGCGCTTTTACGTATTGCTTCTGGATATTAGTCACTGAAAAACATAAAGAATAATCATTTCCAGTGCATACATAATATATAGGAAAGCACTTGAAAAAGGTGGTGAAAAAATGCACAAAAGGGGGAAAAAGCAGGGTGTTCATGGTATAATAAAAACAACGTGGCCAGAATTTATACAATTCGTTTGAATTGTCTGTCTACTGTTGGAACGGATTATGGTACGCTATATCCGTATTGATTATGTAAGGAGATTATTATGCTGAAAGTCTTACAACATCCATTGATTACGCATAAGCTGACACAGATGCGTAAAAAGGAAACCGGAACAAAGGATTTCCGCCAGAATCTGGATGAGATCGCAGGTCTGATGGCTTACGAAATTTCCAGAGATTTCCCGCTTCAGCCAGTCGAAATCAACACACCTGTCGCAAAGACCACAACCTATGAGCTTGCGAAGGAAATCGTACTGGTACCGATTCTACGTGCAGGTCTTGGTATGGTGAATGGAATCTGTGATTTGATCCCTACCGTCAAGATTGCACATGTGGGGCTGTATCGTGATGAAGAAACACTGGAGCCTCATACATATTTTGAAAAGTATCCGAAGGAAGTAAAGGACGCTATCGTTATGATCGTTGATCCGATGCTGGCAACCGGAGGAAGTGCAATCGCCGCCATTGACATGGTAAAGAAACAGGGCGCTAAGAATATCCGCCTTGTCTGTCTGGTCGGAGCTCCGGAGGGTGTAAGGGCCGTGGAAGAAGCACATCCGGAAGTGGATATCTATCTTGCGGCACTGGATGTAAAAACTGAATGCAAAAAGGGTATATCGTACCCGGACTTGGAGATGCAGGAGACCGTATTTTCGGTACGAAGTAGTCATGAAGGAAGCGTATCAGGCTATGCGGCAGATGTTTACCATGGCACTTGCCTGTGGGGCAGCGGTATGGATCGGTGCCTGGCTGGATGATGTATTTCATACCTCGCCATGGTGTCTTCTGATTCTGTTAGCCTACGCCATCATCTCCAGTTTGTATCTGATGATTCGAAAGCTGGGTGATGATCATGAATGAAACAAGGAAAATGGGAATGGAGATCCGCATACTTACGCTGCTGCTCTGTGCGGCAGGCTGTGTGGTCTGCATCATCCTGTTTCCCGGAGCGTGGAAGTCAGGTGTCATGGGTATTCTGATCGGCTCCTTAACCGGTATTATGGGCTTCAACATGATCCAGAACATGGTTGGGCACATTGACGGAGAACTGGCGGATATCAAATCCCGTGCATTTCGCTCCTATACGCGAAGATATATGCTGTATGCCGTTATCTTTGCCTTAAGTGCCATCGCAGGTGCGCATATCGCGGCTCTGCTGGTGGGAATGCTGCTTCATAAGTGCAGTATTCTGATTTACAGCTGGAAACACAGAAAGGAGGATGAGTAGTGGACGATAAGTTTGACGGAATCGTTTTGACACTGTTTGGATACAACATCGAATTTCAGCAGTCGATTATCAACTGGCTGATTCTCTGTGTGCTGTTTTCCATATTCTTTATCTGGGCCGGCAAAAAGTTTGAAAAGGCCGATGTTCGAAAGGCGCCGTCGGGAATACTTCTGATTACAGAAATGATTACCGGGCTGTGTACCAATATTATCGGGGATAACCTGAAGCATGAAACGAAGCATTATCTGTCGTTTCTGGGTACACTGACCATGATGATGGCCGTCAGCAATCTTTTGGGACTTCTCGGACTGCAGCCGCCGACATCCAATTTGAGCTTCAATGTTACCCTTGCACTGATGATGTTTCTGACCATTCAGTATAACGGTATCAAAAAAAGGCGGGCTTGGCGCACGTCTGAAGGAGCTGACGGAGCCGATGTGGCTGCTTACACCATTGAATGTCATTGGTGAGCTGGCACTTCCGATTTCGCTTTCCATGCGTTTGTTTGGAAACATACTGGCAGGCTCCATTATTATGCTGCTGGTGTATACAATGATGCGAAGCTTTCTCCCGTTTGGAGTGCTCGGATACATTGCGACACCGTTTCTGCATGCGTATTTTGATGTGTTCTCAGGTCTGATACAGACCTATATCTTCTTCACGCTGGCAAGCTTCTTCCTTAGTGAACAGGTTGCCCCGGAAGAATAACAAATGATGTTAACAGGAGGAAAAAAATTATGGAATTCAATGAATATTTTGTACAGGGTATGGCACTGTTAGGTGCAGGTATTGCAATGATCGCCGGGTTAGGTCCTGGTATCGGACAGGGTATCGCTGCCAGCAAGGGTGCGGAAAGTGTTGGACGCAATCCGGATGCTGCAGGTAAGATTCGTTCCATCATGGTACTTGGTATCGCTTTGGCGGAAACAACGGGTATCTATGCATTGATTGTTGCCTTGATTCTAATCTTCATGAAAGGGTAATGTCATTCATCATGAAGCTATGAAGAAAGGAGGTATTCGCATAGTATGGATTTTGATATAAATGCCTATCTGCGGCTGAATCCGATGGATATGATCATGGTCTGTGTATCAACGCTGATCATCATCGCTATCGCAAAGCATTTTTTCTGGGACAAGGTGCTTGCCTATCTCGATGCACGCAAGGCTGCTATTCAGGCAGATATCGATGCAGGTACGCAAAGCAGGGAAGCAGGAGAACAATACAAGCGCCAGTATGAAGAGCAGATGGCCAATGCCCGCGGCGAGGCTCATGAAATACTGGAAAGTGCCAAAGCCAATGCCGTACAGGAAAAACGTGAAATTCTGGCTGCCGCAAGAGGTGAAGCCGAAGCGGTCAAGGAAAAAGCACGGAAGGATATCGAGCGTGAAAAGGTACAGGCTCGTGCAGAAATGAAGGATGCAATCGTGGATGTGGCATTTGAAGCCGCAAAACAGATTGTTAATAAAGAACTGGATGAAAGTACACATAAGCAGTACGTGGATGATTTTATCGAGCATGCAGGTGATGAGTCATGGCAGGCATAGCAGCAAAAAGCTACAGTGATGCACTGTTTGCACTTGCACAGGAGGAGCAGAAGCTGGATACATTCAAGGCAAGATGTATGCATGATGGATGAACAGCTGAAGGCGTATCCCGATTTCATGCGGGTACTGACGCATCCCAAGATTCACAAGGAAGAAAAGAAACAGACGCTTGCGTCTGTATTCGGTAGTGAAGTCGATCATATGGTTTTGAATTTCGCAAAGCTTTTGATTGACAAAAGCCGTTTTCAGAGTTTTCACGATATTACCAGAGAGTTTGTAAAGCAGTATAACAAGGTAAACAATATCGAAGTGGCACATGTCCGTACGGCAAAGAAGCTGGATGATGCGGAAATTAAGCGTCTGAAATCCATGCTGGAGGAAAAGCTTTCGAAAACTGTGGAATTACACATACAGGAGGATCCGGATCTGCTTGCGGGACTGCGCATAAAGATCAATGATATGGTTCTGGATAATACCGCCAGAAGCCGTAATGGATAATCTGAAACAGCTGGCACAGAGTGAGCCTGTGCAGGAAAGTTAGAGGTGAGTGCGAGTGAGCTTAAAGCCAGAAGAGATAAGTAAGCTGATCAAGGATCAGATTCGCAGATATGATGAGGATCTGGAAATCGATGAAACTGGTACGATTATCACCGTTGGTGACGGTATCGCGCTGATTTACGGTTTACAGAATGCGATGGCCGGTGAGCTGCTTCGTTTTCCCGGAGATATTTATGGAATGGTACTGAACCTGGAGGAAGAGCACGTCGGTGCTGTTTTGATGGGGGATGACTCCAACATCCGTGAAGGCGATGAAGTAAAACGTACCGGTCGTATCGTAGAGGTTCCCGTTGGGGACGGTATGCTGGGACGTGTTGTCAATGCACTTGGACAGGCAATTGACGGAGGAGAACCGATTAAAAGTGATAAGTTCCGTCCGGTAGAGCGTGTGGCACCCGGTGTTATGACAAGAAAAAGTGTACATCAGCCGATTCAGACCGGCTTGAAAATCATTGATTCCATGATTCCAATCGGCCGCGGTCAGCGTGAGCTGATCATCGGAGATCGCCAGACGGGAAAAACGGCGATTGCCATTGATACGATTATCAATCAGAAGAATAACAATGTAAAATGCATCTATGTTGCCATTGGTCAGAAGGCCAGTACGGTAGCACAAATCGTAGAAAAGCTGCGTTCCCACGGTGCCATGGAGTATACGACCATTGTATCCTCCACCGCAAGTGAACCGGCTCCGCTGCAATATATTGCGCCGTATGCAGGCTGTGCAATCGGCGAGGAATGGATGGAAAACGGTGATGATGTGCTGATCGTTTATGACGATTTGAGTAAGCATGCGGTTGCCTATCGTACCATGTCCCTGCTGCTGAAGCGTCCGCCTGGGCGTGAGGCATATCCGGGAGATGTCTTCTATCTGCATTCCCGTCTGCTGGAGCGTGCGGCAAAGCTGAATGATGAGCTTGGCGCAGGAAGTCTGACAGCTCTGCCAATTATTGAAACACAGGCTGGAGATATTTCCGCCTATATTCCGACAAATGTTATTTCCATCACCGATGGACAGATCTTCCTGCAGACGG
>ENA-OQAB01001100-OQAB01001100.1-human-gut-metagenome-genome-assembly--contig:-NODE-1100-length-13271-cov-2.964470_pt1 | contig 13271 bp, 10 predicted proteins | sample MGYA00242490_ERZ504517 | MGnify/ENA primary metagenome ERZ504517 (study PRJEB26092, sample SAMD00036298) | human gut metagenome | host: Homo sapiens | study: EMG produced TPA metagenomics assembly of...
GGTCACTTTTGGTAATCATGACAATGAACAGGGAATGGCACGGGAACAGTTATATGATATTATCCGTAAAGTTCCCGGCAATTTATTGCCAGACCGGGGAACAGTCTTATCGCCGGACTATGTATTAACCGTGAAATCGTCTTCTAATGTAAAGAAGGATGCAGCTTTGCTTTATTGCATGGATTCTCATTCCTATTCTCCTTTGAAAGATGTGAAGGGATATGCATGGCTTACATTCGATCAGATAAACTGGTATCGCCAGCAGAGTGCAGCTTATAAAGCGCAAAATGGTGGACAGCCTTTGCCGGCTCTTGCCTTTTTCCATATTCCTCTTCCTGAATACAATGAAGCTGCCCGTACCGAAAATGCGATTCTTCGCGGAACTCGTATGGAGGAAGCTTGTGCACCTAAATTGAATACGGGAATGTTTGCGGCAATGAAAGAAGCGGGTGATGTGATGGGTATGTTTGTAGGACACGATCATGATAATGATTATGCAGTGATGTGGAAAGGTATTCTTCTGGCTTATGGACGCTTCACCGGTGGAAATACGGAATATAATCATTTGCCTAACGGGGCCCGTATCATCGTATTAGATGAGGGGGCTCGTACATTTACGTCCTGGATTCGTCAGAAAGACGGAGTGGTGGATAAAATTTCCTATCCGGCAAGTTTTGTCAAGGACGATTGGACTAAACGTTGAGGCTTGCGAACTTCACATGGCTAAGGCGCGTGTACTTTGAACCATAGCTTTCATATTGGCGTGATACTTTCGCCGATGCAATGTAGATAATATCTCCCAGTCGGTATTCATGTTCTATCCCTGATAGAGTGCATGAAACCGCACTGGGATTTTTTGATGGAATACTTATAATAACCAGGTTTCCACTGGCATCGGTTAAAGTCAGTATCTGCTTGACAAAAAACTGTGGGGTAGTGCCGTTCACTCTTGTTTTGTATGGATCGTCTTCCAGTCGTACGCGTGTGACTTTTAATTTTAAGTCAGTCAGTTTTTCCCCTAATTCTCCCAAATAGCGGCTTGATGAACGTTTCTCTCTCGACTTTCTGATCATGATATCCAAATGTATGGAATGATAAGCCTGTGCTATTTGGACGAAGCGTTCCTGTTTAGGTATTTTTGGGGTGAACTTGTAAGCTACCCAACTTAAATAGGCAGGATCTATCTTCAAAATTTCATGAAGAAAATGTCCCCGGTATTTTCCGAAAAAGATAAGGTCGTCACCGTTACTCTGCATTCTTTTCTCATTGTAATCCATGAGAATAAGGCAACGCCTTGAATAGTAAAACATTGTACTGGCCATTCGGAGGGATTCGTTAATGTCCGGTGACAGGTCATGTATATAAAGAATAGATTGCTTTTCGGGCAGGGGAGAGTACAGCCAAAGGGAATAGTTTGGTTTCCCCGGTCGGGGCAACACCACCAAGTAGACTCCTGCCTCTTTAAAAGAGGCTCTGCCTCGGTTGTACTCATTCAATTTGGCATACAATAAGGCTTCTTCGTTTTCGGAAATGCCCGGTAATCTAGGGTTAGCCATAATTGTTCTCGCTTTTGGTATATTTCAAATATAAGGATTTTCTTTCAGAAAAGCAACTTTTCTCTTTGAAATCTCGTACATTTGTAACCATGTAAATTTTCAAAATTCGAATGGAAGAACGAAACAAGAGAGTATTGGTAGGTATGAGCGGTGGCATAGACAGCACCGCTACTTGCTTGATGCTGCAAGAACAAGGATATGAGATTGTAGGAGTTACCATGCGTGTGTGGGGGGATGAACCGCAGGACGCCAGGGAGTTAGCTGAACGAATGGGGATTGAACATTATGTGGCAGATGAGCGTATTCCTTTTAAAGAGACCATCGTAAAAAACTTCATAGACGAATATAAGCAGGGGCGTACACCGAATCCGTGTGTGATGTGCAATCCGTTGTTTAAGTTCCGTGTTTTGACGGAGTGGGCGGATAAGTTGAATTGTGCATGGGTAGCTACCGGACATTATTCGCGATTGGAAGAGAAAAACGGAAACATTTATATAGTAGCCGGAGACGATGATAAGAAAGATCAGTCGTATTTTCTCTGGAGATTGGGGCAGGATGTGCTGAAACGTTGCATTTTCCCGTTGGGAGATTATACGAAGGTAAAGGTCCGTGAGTATCTTGCGGAGAAAGGGTATGAGGCAAAGTCGAAAGAAGGAGAAAGTATGGAAGTCTGCTTTATTAAAGGAGATTATCGTGATTTTCTTCGTGAGCAGTGTCCCGAACTGGATAGTGAAATCGGACCGGGATGGTTTGTCAACTCTGAAGGAGTAAAACTGGGGAAACATAAAGGGGCACCTTATTATACGATTGGTCAACGAAAAGGACTGGAGATTGCTTTAGGAAAGCCTGCTTATGTGTTGAAAATCAATCCGCAGAAAAATACAGTGATGCTTGGAGATGCCGACCAATTGGAAACTGAATACATGTTGGCGGAGAAGGATAAGATTGTGGATGAACGGGAACTGTTCGGGTGTGAGAATTTGACGGTACGGATTCGTTATCGCAGTCGTCCGATTCCCTGTCGGGTGAAAAGACTGGAAGACGGACGTTTGTTGGTCCGTTTCCTCGAAACGGCTTCAGCCATTGCTCCCGGACAATCTGCTGTGTTTTATGATGGAAGACGGGTGCTGGGAGGAGCTTTTATCGCTTCCCAAAGAGGAATCGGGCTGGTGATTATAGAAAATGAAGAATTATGATTGATTAAAATAGAAAGATAACTTATGAAGAAGTTTATAGTATTGATTCTCGCTCTAAATCTGTATCTGGGGGTATCTGCCCAATTTACTCCGGGAGATACCTTAAAATACCGGATTAGTCTGAAAGACAAAGCGGCTACGGACTATTCCTTGCAAAAACCGGAAAAGTATTTGTCTAAGAAATCTATAGAACGGAGAAAGAAACAGGGATTGCCCATTGATTCTACCGATTTACCGGTTTGCAGGACGTATGTAGATGCCATACGAAAGACTGGTGTTCATGTACTTGTGACCGGGAAATGGGATAATTTCGTTACTGTTTCTTGTAATGACAGTACCTTAATCAGCGAAATAGCTCAACTGCCTTTTGTACGTTCTACAGAAAGAGTGTGGAAAGGTATCACGCAAAGAGCATTTCAAAGAGACTCACTGATAAATAAACCGTTGCGCACCGATAGCCTTTACGGTCCTGCAATCACGCAAGCGGCTATGAGCCGCGTCGATCTCCTGCATGATGCAGGCTTTAAGGGACAGGGAATGACCATTGCCGTGATTGATGCCGGCTTCCATAATGTGGATAAGATTGATGCCATGAAAAATATCCGTATTCTCGGTGTGCGTGACTTTGTGAATCCGGAGGCAGATATTTATGCAGAAAGCAGTCATGGAATGTCTGTATTGTCCTGTATGGCTATGAACCAGCCGCATGTGATGATTGGCACTGCTCCTGAAGCTTCTTATTGGTTGCTGCGTAGTGAAGACGAATATTCGGAAAATTTGGTAGAGCAGGATTATTGGGCGGCAGCCATCGAGTTTGCCGATAGTGTAGGAGTGGATTTAGTGAATACATCGCTTGGTTACTACTCATTTGATGATCCTACGAAGAATTATAGATACCGTGACTTGAATGGGCATTATGCATTGATGTCCCGTGAAGCTGCGAAGGCTGCCGATAAAGGAATGGTCGTTGTGTGCAGTGCCGGAAATTCGGGCGCGGGTTCGTGGAAGAAGATTACTCCTCCGGGAGATGCGGAGAATATCATAACTGTAGGAGCTGTAACAAAAAGAGGAGAACTGGCGCCGTTTTCTTCTGTAGGAAATACGGCTGACGGGCGTGTGAAGCCGGACGTAGTGGCTGTCGGTTTAAATTCGGATGTGATGGGAACGGATGGAAATCTTCGTCGCGCCAATGGAACCTCTTTTGCTTCTCCGATTATGTGCGGTATGGTAGCTTGTTTGTGGCAGGCTTGTCCGAAGCTGACGGCAAAGCAGATTATTGATTTGGTGCGTCAGTCAGGTGACAGAGCTGATTTCCCGGATAATATATATGGATATGGTATTCCCGATTTGTGGAAAGCATATCAATCAACTCAACGTTAACTGTTCTTTTTTATGGATTCTCTTTCCCTTTTAGAACTGAATTCACTTGTCCGCCGTAGTCTGGAGCAATGCCTGCCCGATGAATATTGGATACAGGCAGAGTTGAGCGATGTCCGTTCCAATACGACGGGGCATTGTTATCTGGAATTTGTGCAGAAAGATCCTCGTAGTAATAATCTCGTAGCCAAAGCACGGGGGATGATTTGGAATAATATCTACCGCTTGCTGAAACCCTATTTTGAGGAAAGCACCGGACAACTATTTACCTCCGGTATTAAAGTGCTGGTGAAAGTAACTGTTCAGTTTCATGAGTTATACGGTTACAGTTTGACGGTGCTTGATATTGATCCTGCTTACACGTTGGGAGATATGGCTCGCCGTCGTCGGGAAATATTATTGCAGTTGGAAGAGGAGGGAGTCTTGACGTTGAATAAAGAACTTGAAATGCCGGTTCTTCCCCAACGTGTTGCCGTCATTTCTTCGGCTACCGCAGCCGGATATGGAGATTTCTGCCATCAGTTACAGCACAATCCGGGCGGATTCTATTTTTATACAGAACTTTTTCCGGCTTTAATGCAAGGCAATCAAGTTGAAGAGTCTGTATTGGCGGCTTTAGACCGTATCAATGCCCGCATCAATGAATTTGACGTAGTGGTCATTATTCGTGGCGGTGGGGCTACTTCCGATTTATCCGGTTTTGATACTTATCTACTAGCAGCTGCATGTGCGCAATTTCCATTACCTATCATTACCGGTATTGGTCATGAACGCGATGATACAGTCCTTGACTCTGTAGCTCATACCCGGGTAAAGACTCCTACGGCTGCTGCCGAGCTTCTGATTCATCAGGTAACGGAAGTAGCAGAGCATCTGGAAGAATTATCTGTACGTCTTCAACAGGGAGCTTATATGCTTCTTGAGCAGGAACAACGAAGGTTGGAGGCGCTCCAAATCCGTATTCCCAATCTTGTTCACCGCAAACTTGCGGATGCTCGTTTTTCTTTGCTGGCAGCAAAGAAGGATTTATCACAAGTGGCGAAAGCATTGTTGGCCCGTCAGTCTCACCGGTTGGAACTTTTGCAACAGCGGATAGCAGACGCCTCTCCGGATAAACTCTTGAGCCGGGGATACAGTATTACAATCAAAGACGGGAAAGCGGTGACGGATGCATCTTCGCTGAAACCGGGAGATCGCTTGACAACCCGGTTGCTGAAAGGAGAAGTGCAATCTGTGGTGGAAAAGTAACTATCCGTCGACTGTTTATTTGTAAGAACATTCATCATTAACCATTAAATATCAATCATCGTGGCAGCGAAAAAAAGAAACATATTCCCAAGCAATGGAACGTCTCGCAAAAGATCGTTCGCCAGATAGATAATAACGAACTGGATATCGACATTTTGAGTGAGAAAATAAAAGAAGCCAATGAGATTATTGCATTTTTGCAAGGATAAACTGACAAAAGCCGACCGGGAAGTCGAAAAATTATTGCAAGAAAAGAGGCTATCTGAAGAATAAAAGTTATTTTTGCGTTTCAATGCAATAGAAAATAAACTAATACATAACAATATGAAAGAAATAGACTGGGCGAATCTGTCATTCGGATACATGAAGACAGATTACAATGTGAGAATCAACTTCCGTAATGGTGCATGGGGAGAATTAGAGGTTAGTAGTGACGAACACCTTAAATTTGCACATGGCGGCAACCTGTTTACACTATGGTCAGGAAGCCTTTGAAGGGCTGAAAGCATTCCGTGGAAAGGATGGTAAAGTACGTATTTTCCGTTTGGAAGAAAACGCAGCCCGTCTGCAATCTACTTGCCAGGGAATTTTGATGGCAGAACTTCCGACAGAACGGTTTAAAGAAGCAATTTTGAAAGTCGTAAAACTGAATGAACGTTTTATCCCTCCTTATGAAACCGGTGCTTCTCTTTACATTCGTCCGCTGTTGATCGGAACAAGTGCCCAAGTAGGTGTACATCCTGCTGAAGAGTATATGTTTGTTGTGTTCGTAACTCCGGTAGGTCCATATTTCAAAGGTGGTTTCTCTACCAATCCGTACGTTATCATTCGTGAGTTCGATCGTGCCGCTCCTCATGGAACAGGTATTTATAAAGTAGGTGGCAACTATGCAGCCAGTCTTCGTGCTAACAAGAAAGCACACGATCTGGGGGTATTCCTGCGAGTTCTATCTTGATGCGAAAGAAAAGAAATATATTGATGAATGTGGTGCTGCCAATTTCTTCGGTATTAAAGATAATACTTATATCACTCCGAAATCAACTTCTATTTTGCCTTCTATTACCAATAAAAGTTTGATGCAGTTGGCAGAAGACATGGGTATCAAGGTGGAACGCCGTCCGATACCGGAAGAAGAACTGGAAACATTTGAAGAAGCAGGTGCTTGTGGTACTGCCGCAGTAATCAGCCCGATTCAGCGTATCGATGATTTGGAAAACGGAAAATCATACGTTATCTCTAAAGATGGTAAGCCGGGACCTATCTGTACAAAATTGTACAATAAGCTGCGTGGAATTCAGTATGGCGACGAGCCGGATACACATGGCTGGGTGACGATTGTAGAATAACGATATATTATGAAATAACACATTTATCAATTAATATTATTCACTATGTTAAAACTAAACTCAGAACTGCGTGCTCAGGCGCGTGAGGCACTTCGAGGAAAGTGGCCTATGGCAGCCGTTGCTGCACTTATTTATTCAGTTATTGCCGGTGGATTATCTGCTATTCCTGTGATTGGCGGATTATGTTCATTGTTTGTCGGACTTCCGGTTGCATACGGCTTTGCTATTGTGATGCTTGGTGTATTCAAAGGCAAAGAGATTGATTTCGGAGTGTTATTCGAAGGCTTCCAGGACTATGGACGTATTTTTGTAACGAAGTTGCTTCAGGGTATCTATACCGCTTTGTGGATGTTGCTGTTGGTTGTACCAGGAATTATCAAGCACTATTCTTATGCAATGACCGACTATATCTTGAAAGAAGAACCCGAAATGAAAAACAATGCAGCTATTGAGAAAAGTATGGCTATGATGGAAAACAACAAGATGAAACTGTTCATGCTTGATTTGAGCTTTATCGGTTGGGCTATCCTTTCTCTCTTTACTTTCGGTATCGGATTCTTTTTCCTGCAGCCTTATGTGCAGATCGCTCATGCTGCTTTCTATGAAGATTTGAAAGCACAACAAGGTGGAAATGTAGAAGTAAACGTTGAAGTGAATGTTGAGATTTAATAACACGAATCATTCAATATTATAGAAGAATGGAGCATAGAGAAATCTGTGCTCCATTTCTTTTTGTCGGTTGCGTCAAAATCAGTACCTTTGCGACCTAATCAGGATTGATATGGGAAAGAATAAATTAGAGAAGTTTGCCGATATGGCGAGTTATCCACACGTGTTCGAATATCCTTATTCGGACGGTATGATAACGTGCCTTTTGACATGAAGGGAAAATGGCATAAGGAGTTTTTTAAAAACGATCATCCGATTGTGCTCGAACTAGGCTGCGGACGTGGTGAGTACACCGTCGGCTTGGGTAAAATGTTTCCCGAAAAGAACTTTATAGCAGTTGATATAAAAGGTGCCCGTATGTGGACGGGAGCAACGGAATCATTACAGGCCGGAATGAAGAATGTCGCTTTTCTGCGTACCAATATTGAAATCATTGAACGTTTTTTTGCCGAAGGCGAAGTAAGTGAAATATGGCTTACCTTCTCTGACCCGCAAATGAAGAAAGCAACCAAGCGATTGACTTCTACCTATTTTATGGAACGGTACCGTAAATTCTTGCAGCCGAATGGCATTATCCACCTGAAAACGGACAGCAACTTCATGTTTACCTATACAAAATACATGATTGAAGCGAACCGTCTTCCCGTTGAGTTTATGACCGAAGATTTATATCATTCCGATTTGGTAGATGATATTCTCGGTATCAAGACTTATTATGAACAACAATGGCTCGATCGTGGTTTAGCTATTAAGTATATCAAATTCCGGCTTCCGCAGGAAGGTCAATTGCAAGAACCGGATGTAGAAATAGAACTTGATCCTTATCGTAGTTACAATCGTAGCAAACGTAGCGGATTAAGTACAAGTAAATAGTTTTGTGCAGTAACAATCGACCCTTAAAGTGAACTGACACTTAATCGAATGGTGATTTTAAATTGTAAATAGTAAATCGTCAAATAGTAAATAAATGACTCTCTATCCTAAATTGATATTAGTGCATTGGCAACGGTGCGTTATCCCGGTACGGGAAAGAATCTGGTGGAAGCGGAGATGGTTGCCGATAATCTCCGTATTGATGGCATGACTGTCAGCTTCTCATTGATCTTTGAGAAACCGACTGATCCGTTTATGAAATCAATGTTGAAGGCTGCGGAAACAGCTATCCATACGTATGTCTCTCCTGATGTGCAGGTAACGATCACAGCGGAAAGTAAACAAGCTGCCCGTCCGGAAGTTGGCAAGCTCCTTCCGCAAGTGAAGAATATAGTCGGCATATCTTCCGGTAAAGGTGGAGTAGGCAAGTCTACGGTGTCTGCGAATCTGGCTGTTGCTTTGGCTAAATTAGGTTATAAAGTAGGTTTGCTTGATGCTGATATTTTTGGTCCTTCTATGCCGAAGATGTTTCAGGTGGAAGATGCACGCCCTTATGCTGAACGTATCGACGGTCGTGACATGATTATTCCGGTAGAAAAATATGGAGTGAAATTATTATCTATCGGCTTCTTTGTCGATCCGGATCAGGCAACTTTGTGGCGTGGTGGAATGGCTAGTAATGCGTTGAAACAGTTGATTGCTGATGCAGCTTGGGGAGAGTTGGATTATTTTCTGATAGACCTTCCTCCCGGAACCAGTGATATTCATTTGACAGTTGTTCAAACGCTGGCCATGACAGGGGCGATTGTTGTCAGCACTCCGCAGGCAGTGGCTTTGGCAGATGCCCGTAAGGGAATCAATATGTTTACCAATGATAAGGTAAATGTACCTATCCTTGGTTTGGTTGAAAATATGGCTTGGTTTACTCCTGCCGAACTTCCCGAAAATAAATACTATATCTTCGGAAAAGAAGGTGCAAAGAAGTTGGCTGAAGAGATGAATGTTCCTTTGTTGGGACAGATACCTATCGTACAAAGCATTTGCGAAGGGGGAGATAATGGTACACCTGTTGCGTTGGATGAAGATTCCGTAACCGGACGTGCTTTCTTATCCCTGGCTGCCAGTGTCGTTCGTCAAGTAGATCGACGGAATGTAGAGATGGCTCCGACTCAAATCGTTGAAATGCATAAATAAGTGGAATCTGGAGTTGGATAGCTTTGCAGTAAGTTATCCATAGGATATAAAACGAGCCTCCATAGTCTTTTCAAAGACTATGGAGGCTTCGTTTATTTATTACTTATTCAAAGCTTTCATAAGCTCTTTTTTCATGGTGTCTACTCCGGGAAATCCAGTTTGCTTGAAAGTAATATTACCCTCCGGATCAACAACAAAATAAGTGGGAACTCCCCGGATATTGAAGCTGGACATCAGAAAACTCCATTGTTCATTTGTCACACGGAAATGCTCACCATGAATGTCGGTAATCATATTTTCCCAAGTGCCTTTGGGTGAAGTTTCGCCTGTGATGTAGAGGTAGATAATATCCTTGTCTTTTAATTCCTCTTTCATTGGAGTAATGGCTTTATTGGCTGTGCGACAAGGGCCACACCAAGTTGCCCAAAAATCGACTAACAACGTGGTGTCCGCAGGAATTTCAGAGGAATAATTGGATGGGAACTAAATCCTCATTGGAGACTTGTCCCGTCTCGTTTACAGTGAAGCCTGTCTTTCTTTTGTTTAATTCAATTTTCTTTATTATTTCTTTGTTCGTTTGAGTAAGCTTCTCTGCGTATGCCGGGGTAAGAAAAGTTTTTAGTTCGGCATTCTGCTCTGCTGTTAACGGGGTAAAATCCTTTATGGATTGATACAGCTTATTAAATTTAATGTTATCGAATAAGGGTCCCTGTCCCGTTCCCAGTGTCTCTTTAAGTACATCTAAAGAATTTGGCAGAAAACTTATCAAGTATATTGTTGATGCGTAATATTTACCGTATAGCGCTTTCAGAGTGTTGATAGAAGTGAACTCTTTCAATGTGTCATAGTATTCTGTAGGAATATCAATGCGGGTATTGTAGAAATAGTCGTCAGTCTGTTCTTTATTCAGTTTATTAACAGCGATATATGCTGATTTTAGTTCTCTCTCCGTCATGGCGATTTTACCAGTCGCTGCCAGATCTACCTGAATATTTAATAGCTCTTTACACGCATTGCTGTATGGGGATTGTGCAATTTCTTTTCGAATGGATGGAAGACGCTCCAATACATAAGCCTTGTATTCATCTGCGCTTTTCCCGGCAATGTCGTTATACATATCCATGTAATAAACTCTTTTCAATACAATATCTATATCTACGGAAGCTAATTCTTGTTGCAGACTAGCCAGATAACCATTAAAGTATACAGGTTCTCCATACGTTTTATCCTTTTTTTGCAGATGCGCCTGTCTACGGCATAGTTCCTTTGTATTGATGATGAGCGATGTCTCTTCGTTGGGAGCTATCAGACACTCGATCCAGCCAAAAGGAAGTTCTAATGATACACTTGTAACGGACGTTATTTTGACCTCCGCCTGAAAAGTGCCGTCTTCTTTGATCTTTATGATATTCTGTTCGTTGTGGACATTCAATGCAGGGCTTTCTATATGCATCTTCATTTGTTGCATCATCTCTTTCTGATAGTCCAGCATTTTCCCTTTGAGTGTAGCAGTCCCATAAACCAACTTTGGAGTAGGCAATATCGCTTTCTTGTTTATTTTGTGTACGACTGCTTCTTTGGGAAGTTTTTGTTTATAGAATGTATCTTTGTCTAATTGTATTCCCCATATCTTATAGGCCCCGTCGAAGTCCCCTTCCGAGAAATCCAGACTGGTTACATTTTCAGGTATTGGGGGAAATAAGAGTTGAAACTCCGCTTCTCCCGATTCCGGCATCCAGAATTCCTTATCCAATGTGATTCCAACTCCCTTTCGGATAGGATAAAGCATTCCGTTATTATCTTTCAGAAAACTGCCCGTTGCTATTTTAATCCAGTATTTCGGACGATAAAAAGCCTTTATATACACTGTTGTCACGGTATCACTCATGACAATTTTATCAATCTCAATACTATTGGAGCTCCATGCTAGAAAAGGAGGCCGCTCGATAACTCTGTCTTTGGCTTGTATGGTGCAGATTGTGCAGAATATTAAACCGATAATCCATGCGAATCTTTTCATGTGAATAATGTTTTATTACACGAACAAATATAAGGATCTTTTTATAACTATCCTTGCGAAAAGCTGAAAAAGAAATGACTTTTTTTCAGCACCGGGGAAAGATACGTCCGGCACCGGGAGGAGAGAGTTCCCCACCGATGAACGCCCCGTTCCTCACCGATGAGGAAAGGGAGCGGTATCGGGGAAGTTATTTATTGTAACCGGAACGTGATAGGGAGGGTATACTTAACAGGGACAGCCTGTCCTTTTTGCATTCCCGGTTCCCATTTAGGCATGTTTCCCACTACACGGATGGCTTCTGCATCCAGTGACGGAGATACGCTGCGTAATACTTTTACGTTTGACAAACTACCGTCTGTTCCGATAATCATTTGTATGATTACCCTGCCTTGTTCTTTGTTTTTTTGAGCAATGACAGGATATTTGATACTTCTAGCAAGATAACGCATCAACCCGGCTTGTCCCTCCGGGAATTTGGGCATTGTTTCTACTACAGTGAAAGCCTGATCTGCGTTTTCTCCTTTCACACCTACTGCACCGGGAGTTGAATCTTCCTGTGGACCGTATCCCACTACAACTACTTCGTCCAGATCAGACTGTTTGATCTCTTCCGCCTTGGGTAGTTCTGGATCGGATAGTCTGAAAGCAACGGGAACTGTAAATCTTACATTTACTGCTTCCCCTCTTTGTTTGCCAGGTTGCCATTTAGGCATGGCAGCAATGACACGCATGGCTTCTTTGTCGAGATACGGATTGACACTTCGTTCTACTTTTGTGTCAGCTATACTTCCGTCCTTTTTAACAGTAAAGCTTACAATTACACGTCCTTGTGCACCGATTGCATGTGCTTCAGCCGGATATTTGACATTTTTAGACAAGTAATCCATCAATGCCTTCATCCCTCCCGGAAAATCCGGCATTTCTTCTACAACCTGAAAGACAACTGAATCCGGTACACTCTTGATTTGTGTTTCCGTTACTTCCTTTCCTTTTGTACCTTGCGGAAGGCTGATTTCTTGAATTTCTCTTGTAGAAAGTTCGGGAATATTTGTGGTTTCAGCTTGCATGGCAACTTCTTCCGTTACTTGTCCCATCATTTCTTTTGCAAATTTTTCAGTAGTACGTGCTACCATTTCGATGTTACTGACAATCATCAAGATGCCAGCTAAGGGAAGAAACATCAGATATTTGGTTCTTCCTATTTCTTTCGTTCTTCGTTTATTCATCATTTTAATACGATTTTTGAGTGGTAAAACATTGAAACTATTAGATAAATTTGCTGCAGCCTTGTGATGTGCCAGTCCCAATAAGTGGTACTGGTATGATTTACTATCATGTCCCGTTTCTAATACACGATAGTCTGCCATGTATTCGAGGTTTCCTCTGACCTCCCGTTTCATTAACCAGATAAATGGGTTGAACCAGCAGAATATACACATTATTTCGCTGAAAAGCACATCCACCGAGTGGTATTGTCGGGCATGGGTCTCTTCATGCGTAATGATTTCACTGATTTCAGATTCCGTATGTGATTGCGGGTGTATGAATATCCAGTGGAAGAAGGAAAAGGGTCCTGTACCTTTCTTCAATATGTGTACACGTGATCCTTGTATATTGCTTTTTTGAGCATTGGAAATGCAATCGGATGATGCTACCCAGTTGTACGAAGAAACGTGCGGTAAGTAATAACTTCCGCTCCAATAAATAATTTTAGCGAACTGCGTGATAACCTCTTGCCAATTTATGACAGTCGCTTGTGTAGGAGTCACAACTTGCTCCGGAAGCAGGATGG
>ENA-OQAB01001101-OQAB01001101.1-human-gut-metagenome-genome-assembly--contig:-NODE-1101-length-13267-cov-3.059665_pt1 | contig 13267 bp, 13 predicted proteins | sample MGYA00242490_ERZ504517 | MGnify/ENA primary metagenome ERZ504517 (study PRJEB26092, sample SAMD00036298) | human gut metagenome | host: Homo sapiens | study: EMG produced TPA metagenomics assembly of...
TTAAGGACGGATAAGATTGGGATGTTTCATATTCGAATTTTATGGAAAATCTCGTTACAATTTTTAGATGATTCATCGTATAATGAAGAAAGTGAGGTGGTACGATGAATTATGTCAGTTTATGGTGAGGAAAAGCATTTTAATGGAACAAAAGTTAGCATCTTTGAAAAAGAAATATGCAATTTTAGAAGAAGATATGAATATGATGACATATTGGTGTAATGAGACCTCAATGTCAGCCATTATTGAAGATGCTTTAACACCACCATTTTTAACTGAATATAAGATGATTGTATTAAAAAATCCAACTTTTTTAACAACTCAAAAACAAAAAGATATGAGTGATGAGGATATAAAAATGTTTTTAGATTATCTTGCACAAGATAATCCTACAACGGTATTCGTTATTTATCATGATCAAAAGAATTTTGATGAGCGTAAAAAAGTTGTTAAACAATTAAGAAAACATACCCAGTTTATTGATGTAGAAAAAATGGATTATCATCAACTCTATAAAGCAACCCACAAGGCAATAAAAAGTCGAGGTTGTGAAATAGATGAGGATGCTTTGGAATTGTTTTTATCAAGGATGCCTAATGATTTATTAGAGATTTCTCAGGAAGTGAATAAGATATGTTTATATAGTCATCATATTGATAAAAAGACAGTTGACTTGATGGTTGTAAAACAAGTAGAAGAAAATGTTTTTGAATTAACTAAAGCTATTTTGAATAAAGAAACTGCTAAAAGTATTCAAATTTATAAAGATCTTATTATGAACAATGAAGAACCAATTAAATTAATTGTTTTAATTGCAAGTTCAATGCGTTTGCTTTATCAGGTAAAATTATTGGATCGTAAAGGTTATAATGATCGCGAAATTGGTTCTATTTTATCTTTAAATCCTTATCGTTTAAAATATATAAGACAGGATGGTAAGGATTTTGATATTGGCGAGCTGTTGAAAAAATTAGATGAATTGTCTGAGCTAGATGTTGCGATTAAGACTGGTAAAATAGATCGATTTAGAGGTTTAGAATTATTTTTAATGCGAATGGGAGGAAATTATTGATGGAATCATTGAGAGAATTATTTAAGGTTGGGGTTGGACCTTCTTCGTCACATACGATGGGACCTCAAAGGATTGCTAAAAAAGTTATGGAAATGTATCCAGAAGCTCATCGTTTTCATGTTGATTTACATGGTTCTTTAGCTTTGACGGGGAAAGGCCATTTAACTGATTATATTATTGAAAAAACATTTGCCCCTATACCAGTGACTTTTTCATTTAAAAGTGATGCTTTACCATTTCATCCTAATGGAATGATTGTTCATGTTTTTGATGAATTAGATCAGGAAATAAAGGCAATTGAAGTTTATTCAATTGGGGGTGGATCGATTCTTTTTAAAGGTGATATGGAAGAAACACCGGTTGAAGTCTATCCACAAAATACGATGGATGAGATTTTAAAATATGTTGATGAAAAAGGAATCTCTTTATATGACTATGTTTTAGAGTATGAAGGTGAAGATTTTGATCATTATCTTTCTGATATTTTAGAAGCAATGTTTTTTAGTGTTGAAAATGGGCTTAAAAAAGAAGGCATTATTCATGGAAAATTGAAGTTAAAAAGAGTTGCTAAATCAATGTATCAGCAAGCTCAAAATACGCGTCGAGAAGCTGATCGTGAAAGATTATTTATTTCTAGTTATGCTTATGCTGTGGCAGAAGAAAATGCTGATGGAGGTCAAATCGTAACTGCTCCAACATGTGGAGCAAGTGGAATTATGCCAGCTATTTTATATTATTGTCATAAACAGCTACATATTGAAAAGAAAGATTTGATAAAGGCTCTTGCGATTGGTGGGTTATTTGGTAATGTTGTGAAGAAAAATGCAACAATTTCTGGGGCTGATGGAGGTTGTCAAGCTGAAGTAGGAACAGCGTGTGCAATGGCAGCTGCAACTATGGCATGGATTTATGAATTAAATAATTCATTAATTGAATATGCTGCGGAAATGGGCTTAGAACACAATCTTGGATTGACTTGTGATCCTGTAGGTGGATATGTTCAAATTCCATGTATTGAAAGAAATGGCTATGGGTCATTGCGTGCTTTGGATGCAGCGATGTTGGCTAAACAACTTGGTTATTTACGTAAAAATAAAGTCTCTTTTGATGCTATTGTACGGGTTATGAAAGAGACTGGAAAAGACTTGTCAAGTGCTTATAAAGAAACCTCACTTGGTGGTTTAGCAAAGGAATTTGGTTTATAATGAAGTCTTTATATGTTCATGTTCCTTTTTGTGATCATATTTGTAGCTATTGTGATTTTTGTAAAGTTTTTTATAAGGAAGATTGGGCTAATCAATACTTAGAAGCGTTATCATATGAGATAAAAGATAAATCTATTCATGATGATTATGATACGATTTATATTGGTGGAGGGACACCAAGTAGTTTATCGCTTAAACAATTAGATACATTATTCAAAATGCTTGAGCCTTTATCTATTCAGGTAAAAGAATACAGCATTGAAATGAATCCTGAATCGATCAATGAAGATAAGATAGATTTATTGATAAAATATGGGATTAATCGAGTGAGTATCGGGGTTCAAACATTTCATAATTCATTATTAGAAAAAATTGGTCGATATCACACATCTCAACAAGCGATAGAATGTATAAAAATGTTGCATGCAAAGGGAATAGAAGATATCAATGTTGATTTGATTTATGGATTGCCTAGTCAAACAATTCAAGATATTGATGAAGATATCGCATTAATAAATGATCTTCAAATTTCACATTTGTCCATTTATTCTTTGATTTTAGAAGAACATACCATTCTTAAAAATCAGGACTATCAGCCATTGGATGATGAAGCAGATGCATATTGGTATGAACATATCAATCAGAAGCTTAAAGAAATAGGCTTTATGCATTATGAGGTCAGCAATTACTATCGTCAAAAACCTTCGTTGCATAATTTAGTCTATTGGCATTATCAAGATTATGATGGTATAGGGATATCAGCTCATTCATTAAAAAATCATCATCGGTTAGAAAATACCAATAGTTTAACACAATATATCAACCATCATTATTTAAAAGAAGATGTTCTTTTATCAAGGGAAGATGAATTGTTTGAAAAGATAATGATGGGATTAAGATTGGTTGATGGTATTTGTATTGATGAAATCAATCAACAATTCGATATTGATTTTTTAAAGCAGTATCAACATACAATTGAAAAATATAGAACCTTGAAGATGTTGGAAATCAAAAATCATTATTTAAGAACAACAGCTTTAGGAATGAATTATTTAAATACAATTTTAGTTGAATTTTTTAGATGACGAGATATGATTTTCATATCTCATTTTTTGCGTTGATGAAATCATAGAGGATAAAAAAGCTTATATATGATGCTTGTTATTGTGATGATAGCTTCATTTTGACTTAGAAAAGAATTTTATTTATATTTTTTAGCACAAAAGGGTTGACAGTGCTAAAAGGATGAGTATAATGTAATTAGCACAAAGGTAAAAGGAGTGCTAAAGGAGGTTGGAATATGCTGACAGCTAGACAATTACTGATTCTCAAATGTATAGTTGAAGAATTTGTAGAAACAGCTGAACCAGTTGGTTCTAAAACATTAATGGCAAAGTATCAGCTTCCTTATTCAAGTGCCACAATACGAAATGAGATGTCTTTTCTAGAAGAACATGGTTTCTTAGAAAAAACGCATACATCTTCAGGACGTATTCCTTCGACTGAGGGATATCGCTTCTATGTTAATACTTTGATGCAACCAAGTGTTGATGATGAAGTTAAAAATCAGGTGGCAACGATTTTAGGTGATCGACATCGTTCTTTAAATGAAATTATTAAAGAAAGTTGTCAAATGTTGAGTGAGTTAACTCATTTAACAACGGTTGCTCTTGGTCCAAATTCTGGCTATGAACGATTGCAGAATATTACACTTGTTCCTTTAACTGAACATAGTGTTACAGCAATTATTGTTACGGATAAAGGACATGTTGAAAATCGTAATTTTAATGTTAAAAACAATGCGTATTTAGAAGATTTAACAAGTTGTGTAAATGTGATGAATGAATTGTTGGATGGAACGCCTATCAATCAAGTCGCATTTCGTTTAGAAAGAGATGTCAAACCAATACTGAGTGCAAGAATCAAAGAACATGAAGTTTTGTTCAATGCATTCTTAGAGGCATTTATGAAATTTGCCAACAGTCATGTTTACTTCTCTGGTAAAGAAAACTTATTATATCAGCCTGAATATAATGATGTTAATAAGTTAAGACGGTTAGTAACAGCATTTGAAAATTCGCAATCTTGGAAAAGTTTAGAACCAATTGCATTAGAAGAAGGTGTCAGTGTTCGTATTGGCTCTGATTCACCGATTGAAGATTTAAATGATGTTTCTGTTATATCCGCTTCGTTTAAAACAGGCAATGAATCTAAAGGATCAATTTCTGTCATTGGGCCGACGCGTATGCCTTATGAAAAGGTGGTTTCTTTAGTTGAGTATATTTCGCAAAGCTTAGAGGAAGTGTTGCTAAGTGAAGAAGATGAAGATGATGAATAGAGGTGAAAAAATGGCAGAAGAAAAAAAGGAAGAAGAAGTTGTTGAAGAAACTGTAGATAACCAAGAAGAAACAGTGGAAACAACGGATTCAAAAGAAGAATCATTAGAGAGTCAAATGGCTAAACTACAAGAGGAAGTGAATACATGGAAAACTGACTATTATAAGGTCTTTGCTGACATGGAAAACTTAAAAAGAAGATTGGAAAAAGAACATCAGAATTCATTGAAATTCATGATGCAATCATTTATTGAAGAATTACTTCCGGTTGTGGATAATTTTGAACGTTCATTAAATGTTCAAAATCCAAGTGAAGAAGTCAAAACATTCTTAAAGGGTTATCAAATGATTTTTGATCAATTGATGAACATTTTACAAAAGAATGGTGTTGAAGTGATTGAAGCACAAGGTAAAGAATTTGATCCAAACTTCCATCAAGCAGTCATGACTGCAAATGATGAAAATTTTGGTCATAACATTGTTGTGGAAGAACTTCAAAAAGGATACAAATTGAAAGATCGCGTTATTCGTGCATCTTTAGTAAAAGTAAATGAATAAATTTAAGGAGGATGAATTTTATGGGAAATAAGATTATTGGTATTGACTTAGGTACTACAAACTCATGCGTAAGTGTTATGGAAAATGGAGAAGCTAAAGTTATTGCTAATCCTGAAGGTTTAAGAACAACTGCTTCAGTTGTATCATTTAAAAATGGTGAAATTGTTGTTGGTGAAGCTGCTAAACGTCAAGCTGTTACTAACAAAGATACAGTTATGTCAATTAAAAGACATATGGGTACAAGTTATAAAGAACATGTTAATGGTAAAGACTATACACCTCAAGAAATCTCTGCAATGATTTTACAAAACTTAAAAGCAACTGCAGAAGCATATTTAGGTGAATCAGTAACAAAAGCAGTTATTACTGTTCCTGCATATTTCAACGATGCACAACGTCAAGCAACAAAAGATGCTGGTAAAATCGCTGGTTTAGATGTTGAACGTATTATCAACGAACCAACAGCAGCAGCTTTAGCATTTGGTGTTGATAAATTAGATAAAGAACAAAAAGTACTAGTTTATGACTTAGGTGGAGGTACATTTGACGTATCTATCTTAGACTTAGCTGATGGTATGTTTGAAGTTTTAGCAACTGCTGGAGATAACCATTTAGGTGGGGATGACTTCGACGAAGCTGTTATGAACTGGATTGTTGCTGAATTCAAAAAAGATCAAGGTGTTGATTTAAGTACTGATAAAATGGCTATGCAACGTGTAAAAGAAGCTGCAGAAAAAGCTAAGAAAGATTTATCTGGTATGATGCAAACTCAAATTTCATTACCATTTATCTCTGCTGGTCCAGCTGGTCCATTACACTTAGAATTAACATTAACAAGAGCTAAATTTGATGAATTAACAAAAGATTTAGTAATGCGTACTGAAGGACCAGTAAGACAAGCATTAAGTGATGCTAGTATGAGTGCTAGTGAAATTGATCAAGTTTTATTAGTTGGTGGTTCTACTCGTATTCCTGCTGTTCAAGAATCAGTTAAGAGATTATTAGGAAAAGAACCTAATAAATCAGTAAACCCTGATGAAGTTGTTGCTATGGGAGCTTCTATCCAAGGTGGAGTTATCGCTGGTGATGTTAAAGATATCGTATTATTAGACGTTACACCATTATCATTAGGTATTGAAACTATGGGTGGAGTTATGACTGTATTAATCGAAAGAAATACAACAATTCCAACAACAAAATCTCAAATCTTCTCTACTGCTGCTGATAACCAACCAGCTGTTGATATCAATGTATTACAAGGTGAAAGATCAATGGCTAAAGATAATAAACAATTAGGTTTATTTAAATTAGATGGTATCGAACCAGCTCCAAGAGGAGTTCCACAAATTGAAGTTACATTCAGCATTGATGTTAATGGTATCGTTAATGTTAAAGCTAAAGATATGAAAACTCAAAAAGAACAATCTATCACTATTCAAAACTCAACTGGTTTAAGTGATGAAGAAATTGATAGAATGGTTAAAGAAGCTGAAGCTAATAAAGCAGAAGATGAAAAGAAACGTAAAGATATTGAAACAAGAAATAAAGCTGAACAAATGATTAATGAAATTGATAAAGCATTAGCTGAACAAGGTGATAAGATTGATGAAAATCAAAAATCACAAGCAACTGCTTTAAGAGATGAATTAAAGAAAGCATTAGATGAAAATGATATGGCTACACTTGAAGCAAAAATGACTGAATTAGAACAAGTTGCTCAACAAATGGCAGCATATCAATATCAACAATCTCAAGGAGCTAATCCAACAGGTGATGCTGGTACAGCATCAAATGATGATGACGTTGTTGATGCAGACTTTACAGAAAAAAATTAAAATAAAGCCAAGGCTTTGCCTTGGTTTTATCTAATGAGTGAGAGGTGAGAATATGGCTGATAAAAGAGATTATTATGAAGTGCTTGGGGTTTCTAAGAGTGCAAGTGCTGATGAAATTAAACGGGCATATCGTAAGATGGCTAAAAAATATACACCCTGATGTCAATAAGGATCCTGAACGCTGAAGAAAAGTTTAAAGAAAGTTCAAAGAAGCTTATGACGTTTTGTCAGATGACAATAAAAAGGCTGCATATGATCGATAATGGTCACGCTGCATTTGATCAAACTGGTGGATTCGGTGGAGGAGCTGGCGGATTCGGTGGATTCGGTGGCTTTGAAGATGTTGACTTAGGAGATATCTTTGGTTCTTTCTTTGGTGGAGGTGGATCTCGTCAAAGAAAAAGTGGACCAATGCGTGGTGAAGATCGATTTGTTCAATTAGAAATTGACTTCATGGATGCAATTAAAGGTAAGAAAACAGAAATCAAAATTAATTATGATGAACAATGTCCACATTGTCATGGTAGTGGCGCAAAAACACCAAATGATGTTCAAACATGTCCTAAATGTGGTGGGACAGGAACAATTAGAACACAACAACGTTCTCCATTTGGTACCTTTGTGAATCAAACAACTTGTCCAGATTGTCATGGTACAGGAAAAGTTGTGAAAGAAAAATGTCCACATTGTCATGGAAATGGATATGTTAATAAAAATATTACGGTAGAATTGAATATTCCAGCTGGTATTAATACACATCAACAATTACGTGTTCAAGGAAAAGGACATCGTGGAGCAAACGGAGGTCCTAATGGTGATTTGTATGTAGAAATCTATGTGAAACCACATCAACACTTCCAACGTGATGGTAAAAATATCTATATTACAATTCCAATTTCAGCAGTTGATGCGACTTTAGGTTGTGAAGTAGATGTACCAACTGTTTATGGAGATGTGACATTAAAAGTTCCTGAAGGAACACAACCAGGAACAACTTTACGTTTAAAGGGTAAAGGGGTAAAAGATTTACGTAGTGATAACTATGGTGATCAATTTGTTAAGATTGATGTGAAGATTCCAACAAAGTTGTCTCGTGATGAAAAAGATTTATATGGTAAGCTTAGAAAATCTGCTAAGAAAGAATCAATCTTTGATCAATTTAAAAAAGGTTTTAAAAGATAACAGAAATGTTATCTTTTTTTGTAAATATTATTGAATTAATGGTATCATAGAGTTATGGAGGTAGCTATATGAAACAAATTATGAAAAATATTGATAAAAGTTGTGTATTAACGTTGAAAGATGAAGTTGCTTATTTACCACATCAAGTTGTTAGTAAAACACTTATTCAAAATGATGCTTTGAGTATAACATTATTTGCCTTTGATAAGGATGAAGAAATTAGTACGCATTGTTCATCAGGTGATGCTATGGTTTATTGTTTAGATGGAGTAGGGTGCATTACGATTGATGGTGAACCTTATACTTTAAATGTTGGAGAGACAATTGTTATGCCAGCAGGACATCCTCATGCTGTATATGGACAAGAACAGTTCAAGATGTTATTAGTCGTTGCTTTTGAGTAACGACATTTTTAAAAGTATATAAAAAAAGCATCCAAAGGATGCATTCTTTATAATTAAGCGCTTTTTCTAAGACTTCTTAATTCTCTCGCTGAAATTTTTACTTTTTTTGGTTTACCATTGACTAAAATAGTAGCTTTTTGTAAGTTTACATTCCATTTTCTTCTTGAAGAATTCAATGCATGAGAACGAGTATTTCCAGACATTGGTCCTTTACCACTAACTTCACATTTTCTAGCCATTTTTTTCACCATCCTTTACAACTTGTGATTCACATACTTTAGTATAATAGCATTAATATTTAAAAAATGCAAACATTTTTTTCACTTTTTTTACCAAGTTAAAAGAAATGTTTTTTATCTATGCGAGATAATCATATACGAAAACTATGAATATTTCAACATTTTTTTGTTATTTTCATTTACAAGTGATTTTAAGTGGGTTATAATGCGTATGCATTATGTGGGAAATGTTTGTCAATAATTTAAAAATAAGATATAATATAGATAACTATATATAAGTGTAAAAAGATCGGAGGAATAGGTATGATCAAAAAAACAACTGATTTAGGTGACATCAATCTTTCATTAGATGTTGTTGCAAGTATTACAGGCGGGGCAGCGACTGAATGTTATGGTGTTGTCGGGATGTCTAGTCAAAAAATTATGAAAGATGGTTTTTATGATTTGTTAGGGAGAGACAATTATGCTAAAGGAATTGTCGTTGAAGATGGCGAAACAGGCATTATTTTAAATGTATATATTATTGTTGGATATGGAGTTAAAATTTCTGAAGTTGTTTATGAGGTTCAAAAGAAAGTGAAATATGTATTAGAAACAACTTTAGATATTGATATTGAAGCCGTGAATGTTTTTGTACAAAGCGTTCGAGTGATTGATTAATTGATGGAGGTTAAAGATGAAGAACATAGATGGTAAGCTGTTTAAAGAGATGGTTGTCACAGGGGCGATAGTGCTTCACAATAATCATCCTGAAATCGATGCGTTAAATGTTTTTCCAGTGCCTGATGGGGATACTGGAACAAATATGTCATTAACATTTAGTGCTGGAGCAAGTGAAATTGAAAAACTTGATTCAACTGATATTTATGAAGTTGCAAAGAAATTATCTAAAGGTTTATTGATGGGAGCAAGAGGAAACTCTGGAGTTATCTTGTCACAAATCTTTAGAGGAGTTTCTATGGCGTTTGAAGGGAAAAAAGAAGTTAATGCTGTAGAATTAGCCCAAGCATTTAAAAACGGTGCTAAGGTGGCTTATAAAGCTGTTATGCGTCCTGTTGAAGGAACAATCTTAACGGTTATTAGAGAAGCTAGTGATGCTGTTGTTCAATATGCTCAAGAGGGTATGGAAATTGAAGATGTATTTTCGTATTTTGTAAAAGAAGCTGAAGAATCACTAGAAAGAACACCTGAACTTTTACCAGTTTTAAAAGAAGTTGGAGTTGTTGATAGTGGTGGAGCAGGATTGCTTTTAGTCTTTACTGGATTCATGGCTGCATTAGCTGGTGAAGAAATTGAAAGAGTAGAAATTAAAAATGATTCTACTAAAGAAGCTTTAGTAGATGTGGAATCTGATGGTGAAGAAGGTTATGGATATTGTACTGAATTTATCTTTAGATTAGATCCAGGCAAAATCAAAGCCTTTAAAGAAGAAAGTTTAAGAAATGAATTAGAAAGACTTCCAGGTAATAGTATTGTCGTTGTTCAAGATGAAGATATTGTTAAGGTTCATGTTCATACATTAAAACCTGGTAATGCCTTAAATGCTGCACAAAGATATGGTGAATTTATTAAATTAAAGATTGAAAATATGCAAGAACAACATAATTCAATCTTAGAAGCAAATGCCACTCCTGCTGCTAAAGCAACACCAATTGTTCCAAAACAAGAAGAAAAAGAAGTTGCTATCATTAGTGTTGCTGCTGGTGATGGGATTAAAGATATGTTCTTAGAATTACATTGTGACTATGTTGTAAGTGGTGGACAAACAATGAATCCTTCTGCTGAAGATATCGTTCAAGCAATTCGTGATGTTCATGCAAAACATGTCATTATTTTACCAAATAACTCTAATATCGTTATGACAGCACAACAAGCTGCAATTATCTTAGAAGATGAAGTAGATGTTCAAGTTATTCCAACAAAGACAATTCCTCAAGGATTATCTGCATGTATTATGTATAATCCAGAAGTTTCTTTAGAAGAAAATCTTGATGAAATGAATGATGCAATAGCAAGTGTAAAAACTGGACAAGTAACATTTGCTATTAAAGATACTAATATTGATGGTGTTGACATTAAAGCTAATCAATATATGGCATTATGTGAAAAAGAAATTACAGCGTGTGTACCAAGCAAGGTTGAAGCTTTAAAAGAAACTTTAAAAGGTTTAGTTGATGATGATTCTGAAATCATTACATTAATTTATGGTGAAGATGTTAGTGATGAAGAAGTTGAAGAAATTGAAGCTTATGTTGAAGATACTTATGAAGCTGAACTTGAATGTGTAAATGGAAAACAACCTGTTTATTCATTTATTGTTGGTGTAGAATAATAAAAGCAATGAAAAAAGCGCCCCTATTTATCGGCGCTTTTTGTATATTAAAGTTATTCAGGGTCTTATTAGGGGCTTAAAAACGCTTGAAAGTACTGAATAAGAGTAAATATAAGTGAACTTTTTAATCATACAAGGTTAAATTCGATCAGTTGTGCTACCATTTGTTGTTGAGATTTTAAAACATCAATATAGAATTTTACAATGATTACAAATTAGTAATACTAAATATTTTTTTAATCTAATAACCTTATCATATCGTTCAAAAGAATTTTGCTGTATAATAGACGGTAAGAAATGATGATAGTATGAGCAAAACAATTGAGCAACTTATCGAAAGTTTGGATACAATACCATTTTTATTTGTTGGGTCAGGGTTATCAAGAAGATATTATAATTTACCTGATTGGATAGGATTATTAAAAAGTAATGGTTGATAAATTAAATAAAGATTCATTTGCATTTCGTTCTTATGAAGATCGAGCATCTTTTGAAAGTAATCCATATGGTATAAACCCTAAAATAGCTTCATTGATAGAAGAAGATTTTAATAAGGAATGGTTTCAGAACCCTGCAATAAGAAACTTAGACGAAACTTATCTTGAAAAAGTAGAGAAGGGATGTTCTCCTTTTAAAGCTGAAATGAGTTATTATTTAAAACAAAAATCAGTGTTATGTTCAAATTTAAAAGATGAAGTTACTTTATTGAATAATATTGCGAAAAAATCAATTGCTGGAATTATTACAACAAACTATGATTTGTTTTTTGAAACATATTTATCTGAGTATAAAGTTTATATAGGGCAACAAGCACTCTTGTTTTCTCAATTACAAGGTATTGCAGAAGTTTATAAAATACATGGTTCATTAAATGATCCTCAGTCTATTGTTATAAATGAAAAAGACTATAAAGAATTTAAAGAGAAACGTGAATATTTGGCTGCTAAACTTCTTACGATATTTATGGAGTATCCAATTATTTTTATGGGGTATTATATTTCAGATTCTAATATCAGAGATATTTTAAGTTCAATCGTTAAATGCATGTCAAATGAACAAGTTAAATTACTGAAAGAAAAATTTATTTTTATTGAATATGATTCTGAAATAGAAGGATATGAGATAGGTGAATCATCATTTGCTTTTGAAGATGATAAAATGATTACAATGACAAAGATTACCTTATCTGATTATTCATTGATTTATAACGCAATTGGGAAAAAGAAAATGAAAATACCTGTTCGTCTACTAAGGGTACTAAAAGATGAATTATATTTATTCACATTATCTAATGAACCTACTAAAAATATTAAAGTAGCTACAATTGATGATGATCGAGTTGCAAATGATGAATTAGTCATTTCTATTGGGACAACAGAAACAGTTAACTTAAATGGTTTAAAAGGTATATCTACAGATCAATGGTATAGAAATATTGTGATGCAGGATCTTAAATATGATACTAAAGACCTACTAGCTTATGCTCCAACACTAGCAAAACAAGTTTCTGGTATATTACCTATCAATTCATTATATGAGGATAAATTTAAAGATATAGAGGGAATCGATAAGTTGTTTGTAAATGATTTTGAAGATATTATCTCTAAAACAATAGAAAGAGAACGTCGTAGACATCCTCAAGTTGATATACAAAGTATTTTGAAAGAAATAACTGATATAGATAAACAAATGCTTAATATTGCGTATTTGAAAAAAGAACAAATAAATTTAAATGATTTAGAAAATTATTTAAAAAGCAAGTTTGAACAGGATAGTGAGATACTAAAATCATCTAAACAATCTACTCGTACAAACTTAAGAAGATTGATTAGAATTTATGATTATTTAAAAGGAGAAAATAAAAAAGCCTCTAATTAAAGCGACCTTTACAAGGACACCATTAGAAGTTTCTTTCTCTTCATGAAAACATTCCAACAAGGCTACTTTATAAAAGCCACCCTATTCTCCTGCTCTCTTACTAAGTATTATACACTTTTATCAGAAAATTACAATTAAATATCGAAAAATTTAAGAAGATTAGTAAAGGAAAAGGAAAGTTGTATTTTTTATGAGTGGTAAACGTGCCTATATCAATTATCCAGTT
>ENA-OQAB01001102-OQAB01001102.1-human-gut-metagenome-genome-assembly--contig:-NODE-1102-length-13259-cov-2.266296_pt1 | contig 13259 bp, 22 predicted proteins | sample MGYA00242490_ERZ504517 | MGnify/ENA primary metagenome ERZ504517 (study PRJEB26092, sample SAMD00036298) | human gut metagenome | host: Homo sapiens | study: EMG produced TPA metagenomics assembly of...
AAATGTACATAATCTCCGTTTGCCGTTCACTTCAGGAGCTATCATGGGAGTTCCTGTATTGGCAGCAGCCAAGATATTAAAATAGACAGTTTCATTGCCCGTCTGTTTTGCCCGGTATATGATTTCTGCTTTTCCGGAAACGACTTCACTTAGGGATAACTGGGCTTTCATGTCCTTTTCTATTATGGTCTTGTCCAAATAATCTGTGACAATAGCCAATATTTTGTTCCTGAATGTTACTACATCATTTCTGCCTACATACATATCTGACTTTGTATATGTTGTTGACAGTTTTACATACCTGCGCTCATATACTTGCGCTTCAGAATTGTCCGCAAATATTTCATTTTTGAAATTTTTCCTGAACAACCACCCAGTATACTGGTTGTGATGTAGGCACAGTAAGAATATCCGGTTTTATCGGATAAACTTCATCACCTATCACGATATATCCATTTCCGACAATAGTATACACTGTATTGGAACCAAGGATTTCCGTGCTGACCGGATCGCTTAACAGAATATGTTTCTCTCCCAGTTTCATCCCGGAACAAATGGCTTTCAATACGTCTGCTGTGGATTCTTGCATAAATTCCAAATCATCCAAATAAAATGGCTGTCCGCCTTCTTTAAATAACAGTTTATTCATATTCGTATATTTTAAGGACGTAGGTTCGTCCGGCTGGTTTATAATAGTCAATCAAGTTTTTAATCTCATTCTCATACGTTGACAGGAACGACGGTATGTTCACCATGTAATTTCCCGAATAGTTCCCTTCACCGCGCTGCTGGATGTGTTTCTTTCCCACTCCTTCACCCCGTTTATACAGGTAGGACGGGATTTGCTCTTCCCTGCGGTGATACAGGTACGATTCTTTTCCCGCAATATCAGTGATGTATATTTCCCTGTTTTTCAAGAAAAACCTGTCGTTCAGCACTTTCTCGATATATATCACCTGACCGTTTATATTCAGCTTGTTGATAGCCTGTTTACGGTAGCTTTTAAACAGGGTGTAAATGAAGATTAAAGGGAGAAGGAAGATGGATATGATTGCAAATATCTTCCTTTTCCTTAATGACGGACGAAGCACATACTGCGCGTATTTGATAATGTCAAAATCATACCACATAAGTCAGGGAGGTTTCAAGGCTGTTCAGGATGAAGCACCCGGCTACAGCCGTATAGTTATTATTTTTAATTACATTGTATTCCGTAGCTGATGACGCTTTCGCGGCACATTCTCCAAGTTCGACGTCCAGTACGCCTTCAACCCTCTGTATCGCGTCAACAAGTTTTGTCTTATTGAATTTACCGCCATACTCGATACCTTTCAGATAATCGTTGATGGCGGCAAGTACTGGTTTACTACCATCCGTCAGGCGGATACCGGAAGCGTTGATAACCATAGGATCGACTTCTATGGTCGCGTTGATACGGATGTCATCTGCCGGAATTGACTGTATCGACAAGATTACCCCGGCAATCTTGATCGAATTCATATAGCTTTTAAATGCCGTCAGAACGTCCCCGGTCAAAGGACAAGGAAGTCCCCCCTCATCTCCGGACACGAGTATCTGAATACTTCCTCCGCGATCTTTGACTGCCACATACTTGACAAGCTGTTTGGTTTTGTCGATAACGGAATACCGGAACTGGTATTTCTCCGGATCATAGACCAGCGGATCACCATACTGGAAAGCCAGCGCACTGCTATGATACCATCGCACGGTCGGTATGATATTGGCGTCAATCCGTTCCTCCACGTCCGATTTGAACTGGTCAAACATTTGCTCTATGACGTGCGCTGTTGCCGCAAAAATGTAAAACAGGGTACTTTCTATTGATACGGGGGAAAACACCGAATCAAAGTCGGCATCACCCGTGATGCCATACAGGTCACGGATAATGCTGTTTGACATATAGGCATCCGTCATTTCTTTCTTTATTTCTGCGATTGTTCTAGCCATTACTTAAATTGTTCGGTAAACTGTTCGGTGAAAATTCTCAATCGTACCGCATTTGAGGCGGTTTCAGAAGTAGCCGGACAAACGGAGTTCCGCTGGCAGTAATCAGCCAGTTCACTGTTATAGACCTTTTCCGGGGTTTCGATTTCCTGTCCGGCTTGTAGGGTGTCCGTTATGCCCATATCGTTCGTCCTGGCAAGCATGAAAGCCGCTTCGATTGTACCATATTCCTGCACGGCTATGTCCAGCAGGGTTTGTCCGGCTTGTACTACAGTTTTCATCTTACATTTTTATAAATAAAAAATACAAATGCAATAAAAAAGGCTGCTATTACGGCTTTTGCCCACGGAGGAATGTACGCGACCTTTTCAACGACCTTTGTATCATTCCTCTCCTGTTTTTCCAGTTGTTCCTTCAGTGTCAGCAGGGTTTCCTGAATTTCCTGTATTTGTACCTGAATCTGTTCATTATAGGTTTCTTTCTCCTGTCTGGTAGACGTTCCCGTCGCTGTCTCCGTAGAGGTCGGGTATTGTTTCCCGGTCGAATCCGGTGGCGAATAGTTCGTCTTTTGCCAGTTGAATTCCATTTGCTGCATCATCTCGATAATTCGTTCAACGTTCTTGTTTACGTCGACCTGCGCTTTGTCCGTAGAAACTTCTTCCTGTTCCGTCTGCTTCTGCTCCGTGTTATCCTGATGGACGGTCGTGTCCGTTTTGGACGATCGGCAGGAGCAGACGGACAGCACCACGATTGTGAGTAAAAAAACGAGTATCTTTTTCATTACGGTCGAACGATTACAGGTGGTAAAAATGAGGTAAATTCACTCTTTACGTCGAAGCAGGGACATTCTTTCATCCACTCGCATTTTTCGACGATGCCGTTCCCGTTCTTGTCCGGACTGGTATCTCGATGCCCGAGGATATCAATAATGTCGTGGCGGTGGCAGATGTCCTGAACGAGCTCGCGCATCGCTTTCTTCTGTGCGTCCGTCCGGGTATCCTTTGCCTTGCCGTTCTTATCCAGTCCGCCCTCATAGCAGATACCGATTGAACATCGGTTATAACTGGTTTTCTCACCGGGAACGATAAAGTTATCATGTGCCCCGATTTCGTTTTCCGCACGCATGGGAATCACGCGACCGTCTTTCCGGATATAATAGTGGTATCCCCATTTTCCAAAGCCACGGGCTACGTGTGAATCATTAATTTGCTTCTCTGTGAAATCTTTGTCCTCGCGTGTTGCAGAACAATTGAATGATAATGTATGTAGGTTTATTCATCTTTCTTTTCCTCCTTATTTTCTGTTTCGTCTTCGATTATTTCCATCACTACGGCACGGTTCCAACGGTAGTCTTCTTCGTAAGCTCGTTCGATATCTCCTTTCGCAGAAGTCTGTAAACGGTCAGGGTCGATATTGAACTCTTTCACCAGACAGTCCTTCACGGCTTTTACACGGCGTTCACTCAGCTTCATGTTGTAAGCCGGATAGGCAGTTTCTTTATCGGCATAACCGCTCAGTTTCAGTCTCGCCTTCGGATGTTCTCTCAAATAATCGACAACCAGATGGATGTTCGTCATCTGATCTTCTTCAATCGTAGACTGGTCAATCAGGAAACGAACAGGAAATTCAGTTACCAGTAATTCCGGTTCGGCCGCCGGTACTTCAACCACAATAGGGGCTGGCGTGTAATAAACGCTTTCCAGCACAACCGGATTCACCTTTGTATAACGGTTGAATTTCTGTCCTCCGAACTTATAAGTGATACCGATACTCAGACCGCCGTAGCCTTCTACGGTACGGTTCTTTTTAGAAGAAAGACCACCAATCTGCCCGTCAAAAGATTCATCAACGATAGTTCCTTGCAATTCGGCTATCAATGAAAGTTTGTCGCTCAGCTTCACATCCAACTGTGCACCGGCATTCAATGAGAATGAGTTATCCGGAGTGATTCCCTGTTTCTCGAATGTGTGTGAAAAACCGGGCCCCACGAAGAGATAGAAGTTGACTGGTTTCTCGTCTCTGGTGAACCAACGGACTACATTGCTCATCAAATTAAACTGGAAATCCATGTAGGTGAACTGGCGGTGAAACCAAGTTTCTCCATTTTTCTCTGAGAAATAAGGCTTAGCTTCTTCAGGAATAACCGTATGGTCAGGAACTTTATCGAACATATTATAAAAATGAAATGGATAAGAATGTCCACACAATTTTCCGACCCCCACCTGAAAACGGAATGCCCACAACGGAGAAAACCATTTACCTACTGAAATCTGCCCCATCGGCTGCATACGCTTAATAAAGCTTTCATACTCTCGATTCGCCTCTGCTGCCAAGCCATTCATTCCAATCGCTCCACTGATAAACCAATTGGAAGAACGACTTCGACCGGCCACAACAATGTCTGTCGAATCGCCCAGTTCACTGATAATCTTGTCTAGTTGGGCCACCCGAACGGTGTCTGTTTTGACCTCCTGTGCCCTCATTGCATTACGGCAATGCGAGCAAGAGTGCTCCAATACAAACACTTTTTTTACCATACTATTAGTTTTATGTTAGATAATTTCTTAGGCCGAAACAGCCTTTTACCAGGCTATTCCGGCTAACTTAATCAAATTCAAATTAATAAATCGTCCTCTCCCAGTGGCGTATAAGGGCCGTCTTTCACTTCGAACAGTACGGAACCGCTTTCCAGCACTTCTAGCGTATGCCATTGGCCCGCAGGGATATGCACACCGTAGTCACCCGTCAGAGGGTCCAATACAGTCGATTCGGTTTCTTCCTTGGCTTCGTTGTAGAACATCACCCGTATCCTCCCTCGCAACAGCAGGTAGGTTTCCGCCGTATGCGGATGCCGGTGTACCGGTAATACCGTTCCCGGCTCCAAAGCGTTCAGCAAGCGCTGCGCTTTCGCTTCTAAGGAGGCGTGGAAATTATAATTCATACGCAAGCGAGGCGATTCCTTCGCTTGCGCTGTGACTCCGTTCAATAGATTTGTGTCGATTCGTTGCATCTTGTCCTCGTTTTAATATTTTCTCCAAACCATCTTGTTCACAACACCCGTGTAGCTCTGGATCAGCTTGACGACCTTCACCGAGACATTCTCATCCACGTAGTTGGGAACGGGGAGTCCCAGAGCACCGTCCCGATTCATCTCGACTGCCACATCCACCGCCTGCAACACCTGTTCGGTCGTGATACCGGCCAGGATGAAGTTGCCTTTGTCCAATGCTTCCGGACGTTCCGTACTGGTACGGATACACACAGCCGGAATAGGATTGCCGACGGAAAGGAAGAAACTGCTTTCCTCCGGAAGCGTGCCCGAATCGGATACGACGGCAAATGCATTCATCTGAAGATGGTTGTAATCATGGAAACCTAAAGGCTGATGCTGAATCACACGAGGATCGAACCGGAAACCACGCTGTTCGATGAACTTCTTGGAGCGGGATGGCAGGAATAAAGGATCGGCATGTCGTATTTTTCTGCCATAGCGTTCACCGCGTTCATCAGGTTGAAGAAATTGGTTTCCGTATCGATATTCTCTTCACGATGGGCGGAAAGCAGAATATACTTGCCTTTCTCCAATCCCAAACGTTCGAGGATGTCGCTTGCCTCGATCTGCTTCAGGTTTTCGTGCAACACCTCCGCCATCGGCGAACCGACCACATAGGTACGTTCTCTCGGCGTTCCGGCGGCATTCAGATACCGGCGTGCATGTTCGGAATAACACATGTTGACATCGGCCGTCACATCCACGATACGGCGGTTCGTCTCCTCCGGCAGACATTCGTCGAAGCAACGGTTACCGGCTTCCATATGGAAGATCGGGATATGCAAGCGCTTCGCTCCGATCACCGAAAGGCAGGAGTTCGTATCGCCAAGCACCAGGACCGCATCAGGCTTCACCTCGACCATCAATCGGTACGACTTGGCGATGATATTGCCGATCGTTTCCCCCTAAGTCCTTGCCTACCGCATCCAGATAATAGTTCGGAGCACGAAGGCCCAGATCGTCAAAAAACACCTGGTTCAATGTATAATCGTAGTTCTGCCCGGTATGCACCAGGATTTGATCGAAATATCGATCACAACGCTTTATCACGGCAGCCAACCGGATGATTTCCGGACGCGTACCGATGATGGTCATTAATTTTAGTTTGCTCATGATTTCCTGTTTTTACACTTCTTCAAAATAAGTATCCGGATGGTTCGGATCGAACGGTTCGTTGGCCCACATGAAAGTCACCAGGTCTTCGGTGTCCGAAAGGTTGATGATGTTGTGGGTGTACCCGGGGATCATTTCCACCACTTCGATCTTGCCTCCACTGACCTCGAAGTCGATCACCTCGTCCGTCCCGATCTTACGCAACCGGATCAGGCCGTGACCGCTCACCACCACAAACTTTTCATTCTTGGTGTGATGCCAATGCTGTCCCTTGGTGACGCCGGGCTTGGAGATGTTCACCGAGAACTGGCCCCTGTCCGGCGTACGGATGATCTCCGTGAAGCTACCCCGGTCGTCCGTCTTCATCTGTACCGGATAGATGAACTTCTCTTTCGGTAAATAAGACAGATAGATCGAATAGAGCTTCTTCGTGAAAGGGTCGCCCAAATCGGGTACACCTAAGTTACCCGGCATCTCTTTGAATGAATAAAGCAGATCAACAATACCTCCTAACGTAATCGTATGAACGACTGGTACTGCACAATAATCTCCTTCATGATGTTCATTACCAGATAAAGCGGCAATCAATTCGTCTACTACATCATCCACATAAACCAGATTCATCACCACACTCGGATCATTCACCCGGATAGGCAGATCATTGGCTATATTGTTACAGAAAGTAGCCACCGCACTGTTATAGTTCGGTCTGCACCATTTTCCGAACACATTCGGGAAACGATAAACCAATACTTTCGCCTCGGTTTCTTTCGCATACTCGAACAACAGGTTCTCTCCTGCCCTTTTCGATTCGCCATACGGATTATCCAATGCCGCCTGCGTAGATGATGAGATCATCACCGGGCAAGTATTGTTATACTTTTTCAATGTATCCAGTAAAGTAGATGCAAAACCGAAGTTACCCTTCATAAATTCCGCCTGATCTTTCGGACGGTTCACACCCGCCAGGTTAAAGACAAAATCGGCATTCTTGCAATAGACGTCCAATTCGGCCGGGTCGCTGTCCGTATCATATTCGAAGACTTTCAGTTCAGTCCCTGAAACAGGATAATTGCGAGCCTTTCCCGACTGGATATTATGAAGTTGGGATACAAGATTCCGACCGATGAAGCCTTTGGCACCGGTTACTAATATATTCATTCTGATTTCTATTTACAAAGATTGTAGAAAGAGATCCAATCCGATGACTTCTATTTTAGGGAACGGGCATTCTTTCAATACATCAAAATGCCGATCCTCCGTCACTATGAACTTCGCATTTGCAATAACTGCACAATCTACGAATTTATTATCATCCGGATCAGATTTTATTAAATTAAATTTATAGTAAGGAGTAAGGAAACAAGTATACGGATTATTCAATATAACGTCTAAGGTCAGCTTGGCAACCTCTTTACCGACCAATCGTTCTAAAATTTCTTCATATTCGTTCAGGATCTCTCCCGATACGCACAATTCGTTTGTTCCATCCAGAAAGGATAGCCATATCCGATGATAACGGCTTCTACTTGGAAGACTTTGAATCAAACTGTTTGTATCCAAAACGATTTTACTCATTTCAAATCCGTTCGAAGATGTTTTGTTCTTAATTCATCCAACTTATCCTGATTCAAAACCCCTGAGTCCCAAAGTTCATTCAGACGCTTGTCCAGTTTTTGTGAGAAATACTTGGTCAGGACCTCTTTCACTTCCAACAGCTTCTCTTCCGAACCATCAAAAGCGAACAATTTCAACAAATGTTGTTGTACAGGATTAAATGCCGTAGTTTCCATACTTATACTCTTTATCAATTACAAATCTATATACAAAGATAGATTTATTTTTCAGACAAACAATACCCTCACTTCCTATCTAAAATTATTCGCTTCTGATTTCTCTCGGTTTTGCCCGTTCGATCAATCCGAGGTCTTCCTGAATAAAACGTAGGCGGAGTAACAGCTTTTTCATTCCTTCGACATCCAGACGAGTCGTGTTATGGCTATGATAGTCCTCGATCTTGGACAGGCATTCGCTTCCTTCGGTAAAGTACTTGTCGTAGTTCAAGTCGCGCGTATCGCAAGGGATGCGGTAATAGTCGCCCATATCGATCGCTTTCGCCATCTCCTCGCGTGTCACAAGGGTTTCAAACAGTTTTTCTCCATGACGTGTGCCGATCACCTTCACCTCCGTATCCTGGTACTTCGGATCGATCTGCGCGTAGGTCTCTTTCAACGCCTGTGCAAGGACAGACAGAGTGGCTGCCGGTGCTTTCTGCACGAACAGGTCACCGTTATGCCCATGTGTAAAGGCATAGACCACCAGGTCGACCGCATCATCCAGCGTCATCATGAAACGCGTCATCTCCGGGTCGGTAATCGTGATCGGTTTACCCTGTTCCATCTGTTCCACCCAGAGAGGGATCACGGAACCCCGGCTCGCCATCACATTGCCGTAGCGCGTGCAGCAGATCGTCGTCTGCGCCCCTTCGCCCAGCTCACGTCCTTTAGCGATCGCCACCTTTTCCATCAACGCCTTGGAGATCCCCATCGCATTGATCGGATAAGCGGCTTTATCCGTAGAAAGGACCACCACATTCTTCACGCCATGCTCGATCGCGGAAAGCAGCACGTTCTCCGTCCCTTCCACATTCGTACGGGTCGCTTCCATCGGAAAGAACTCGCAACTGGGAACCTGTTTCAAGGCCGCAGCCGAGAACACATAGTCCACACCCCGCATCGCCACATCCACCGATGTCTTATTACGCACATTCCCTATATAGAACTTCACTTTGGGATTCTGCAACTGATGACGCATATCGTCCTGCTTTTTCTCATCACGGCTAAAGATACGGATCTCCTTAATATCGGAATCCAGAAAACGCCGAAGCACAGCGTTACCAAAAGAACCGGTACCTCCGGTGATCAGGAGGGTTTTGTCTTTGAATACTGACATACTATATATTTTTATTATTTTTCAATGCAAGCCTTTATCGCATTAACAATATAAACCACATCTTCATCTGTCACACACGGGCCACTCGGCAAGCAAAGTCCTTGTCTGAATAAAGATTCGCTCACCCCGTTCACATAGCAGGGATTGTTCTTATATACAGGTTGCAAATGCATCGGTTTCCATAACGGACGAGATTCGATACCGACAGCATCCAATGCCATACGCATGGCTTCCACATTCCGGTTCGGTTCCGAGTCGGTATGCAAGGAAGAAGCAACGTGTGTCACACCGGCTGCGCCTCCTACCGCTCCCTGAACAGCTGTTTTGTAGGCATGTTCCTCGCCTTTCACATGCAAAGACGGATCAAGCAGGATCGTATTCAGCCAATAGTTACTGTCGAAACGGGAAGAAGGATTCTCGTGCAATACGACCCCTTCCACTCCGGCAAGCAGTTCCTTATAGAGTTGGCAGGTATGCTGATGGTGGGCGATATGTTCATCCAACACCGTCATCTGGCCACGTCCGATACCGGCACAAATATTCGACATACGATAGTTGTAGCCGATCTCTTCATGCTGATAATAAGGATAAGACTCACGGGCCTGTGTAGCATAGAACATGATCTTCTTTTCGTTTCTTCGTCCGGACAGATCAAAGCCCCACCACCTGAAGTAGTGATCATCTTGTTCCCATTGAACGAAAGCACCCCGTATCGTCCGAACGTACCACAAGCCTGTCCGTCATACCGGCTTCCCAACCCTTCGGCTGCATCTTCGATAACCGGAATATCATATCTGTTGGCAATCGCCATGATCTCCTCAATCTTCGCTGGCATCCCGTACAGATAAACCGGTACGATCGCCTTTGGCTTCTTGCCAGTCTTGGCAATCCGGTCTTTGATAGCCTCTTCCAACAACACCGGGTCCATATTCCAAGTATCCGACTCCGAATCAACAAACACCGGAGTAGCCCCCAGATAGGTCACCGGATGCGAAGAAGCGCAGAAAGTAAAACTCTGCACAATCACTTCATCTCCCGGACCAACACCACAAGCCAATAAGGCAAGATGAACAGCTGCCGTACCGGCGGAAAGGGCAACGACTTCTTTATTATTGCCTACAAAATGTTTTAAATCCTCTTCAAACCCGTTCACATTCGGTCCTAAAGGCACAACCCAGTTAGTATCAAAGGCTTCCTGGATAAAAGCCTGTTCTTTACCACTCGTGTGAGCGAGGCAAAGGTAAATTCGTTTGTTCATTATCTATTACAAATGTTTTAATATTTTACACCTATTTCCTACAGCCAAAACCCCATCTGGAATATCTTTGGCAACTACTGAGCCAGCACCGATCATAGACCATTTTCCGATCTTGACACCTGGTAGAACCGTCGTACCTGCGCCGATCCAACTTCCTTCACCAACATGAACATTTCCACAAAGCGTACTATGCGGAGAGATATGCACATAATCTCCTATCACACATTCGTGATCGACAGATGTTCCAGTGTTAACAATGCAATGTTTCCCTATACAAGCACAAGACTGAACAACCGCTCCCTGCATGATAACCGATCCTTCCTGTACGGTGGCATAAGGAGAGACTATCGCAGACGGATGTATCGCCGTTCCAAATTCAACATTTAGTTTGTGAGCAATCATCCGACGTATTTTATTATCACCTATACTTATTATCAGAGGTGAATTATCTTCCTTTCCATGAAAAACTGGATAACCCAAAAGTTCATTTACCTCCGGATTATCATCGACAAGTCCTTCTATCTCTATCTGATTCGCCTTTAATATATCTATGATCACTTTAGCATGACCACTTGCACCGTATAAATACATATCCGTTTAATTATTACCCGTAAAAAATTCCATCGTAGCCTGTCCCTCTTGTGAAATACCTTCCCGGACAAACACTTTTTTTATCGTCAAAAAGATAATCTTCACATCCAGCCAAAGCGAACAATGATCTACATACCAAACATCCAGTTCAAACTTCTTTGTCCAACTGATCGCATTACGTCCGTTCACCTGTGCCCATCCAGTAATACCCGGTCGCACGTCATGGCGACGCGCCTGCTCCTTACTATATAATGGCAGATATTGAACCAATAAAGGACGAGGCCCAATCAATGCCATATCTCCTTTCAGGACATTTATCAACTGTGGCAACTCATCGATCGAAGTGGAACGGACAAAACGCCCTACGTTTGTCAACCGATCCGCATCAGGAAGTAAATTACCGTCAGCGTCCCGTTCATCTGTCATCGTTTTGAACTTGATCACCTTAAATATTTTTCCACCTTTACCAGGTCTCTCCTGTGTAAAGAACGCACCGGCTCCCTTGTTGGCAAAGTGCAGCCAAATTATAATAATCAATAGAATAGGCCATATTATCAATAATACATTAAGTACGATTAAAAAATCGATAAGCCGTTTGAAAAAGTGTTTATACATTATTTTTTTCTTTAATTATTTCATCATAAAACTGATACAGACATTGACTTACAAACTGCTGTTCGAATCTACTTTCTATCATTGGCCGAGCATAAGCAGCCATTCGTTCAAAACCATCTGTATCTATCAGCATACGTTTCATCGCTGTATACAAAGCTTCTGAATCCTTGGATGGAATAATCAATCCATTCTTTTCATTCTCTATTATCTCACGCGAACCATTAATATCTGTCACTATAGAAGGAAGCCCCATAGCTCCCGCTTCCAATACAACATTAGGAAAACCTTCTCGATAACTAGGAAAAACCAAACAATCAGCTGCTGCATAATAAGTCAACAAATCCTCACCCCGTTTAGCTCCTACCATCCGAATAGCAAAATTTTTATCTATTCGTTTAACTGTTTCCTGTTTCAATGGATCTAAATTGGCTTCATATTCACCTATCAGCACCAATTGCGTACGCGTATATTTCTGATGAAGTTTCTCAAAAGCTTCCACCAGTTCGTTGATTCCCTTATCTCCTACAATACGACCCACAAATAGATAGGTAAAAATCCCCTTTTTTCGTATAGTTGTAGCTTTCTGCAGAATTTCTGGACGCCTGCTAAAGCGTTGCATATCCACCCCCCGCACGTTGCCATATCCAAGTACTCTCATCGGTTTATGGGTAATATATTGTTGCAAATCATTCATTACTCCTTTTCCTTCTGGAATAATATGGGTAGCACAAGCGCAGGTAAACCAATCAGTGCACATTAAAATCTTTCGAGCCAATCCCGTAGAAGTAGGCCATACCAATCCTGTAAACGTATGTACCCTACGAGGAATCCTCGTCAGCCAAGCAGCTAACATGCAGAGCATTCCCGCCTTGGGTGTCATTGAATGGACCATAAAAGGTTTTTTCTTTCCGAAACACGTTGACAAGCATAAAAAGAGAGAATAAATCTTTAAAAGGAGATATTCTTCTTTCCATCGGCACTTCAATCGCTCTAATACCCAAATCTCTTACTTCTTGTAACTCCGGACCGGGAGAAGAAACAGAAATGATTTCATACCCTTTCTGCTTGAGATCCTCTACTATAGGTATATAGAATCCAACAGATTGAGAAACAGTTACAGCACGGACAAGTTTTACTCTATTAATAGACATTTGAGTATTTGTTTCAATAAACTATTATAAATTTTGTATTATCAACTGTGTAAATCACTAATTCAAAATCAGATATCGAATTTTGTAAAGCAGATGAATAAACCAAAATCCAATTTCATAAGGCAATATTTTTAAAATAATACGTAAGAGTCCTGATGGAGGAAGCACCTTTTGTGTATAAGGATATAATTTTTCTTGTTTCAATTTCTTGAATCAGATATAACCATTCTCGTATCTTGAAGTCCAACAACAGTTAACGCCAAATTCTGACGCATATGAGCTAGTTTATTCAAAAGAATAGTCTCATTATCAAAATCTCCCGTATCATAATGATGCTTATATACATGATACATTTCCAACATCGAGTAATAATACTTAAGCGCTCGTTTAGAATCTCGCGTATGCATGATAGAAGTTGAACGCTGTCGATACAAATACGATGGCTCATCAAACCGATATATATTTTTGGCACGGAGAGAAATTTCATAATAATATAAAGTATCTTCTTGCGCTATCATCTTCTTATTGAAAAAGAGATTAACTCTCCAATATGAAGTTTCTT
>ENA-OQAB01001103-OQAB01001103.1-human-gut-metagenome-genome-assembly--contig:-NODE-1103-length-13238-cov-2.877431_pt1 | contig 13238 bp, 14 predicted proteins | sample MGYA00242490_ERZ504517 | MGnify/ENA primary metagenome ERZ504517 (study PRJEB26092, sample SAMD00036298) | human gut metagenome | host: Homo sapiens | study: EMG produced TPA metagenomics assembly of...
GTGGATGCACGACCCCGGCCGGCGCGGAGCTCGTCCGCCGACGGCTCGAAGGCCGTCATCACCGACTTCCTGACCGCGGCGATGAACCCGTCGGTATGGCCGCGCTACTCGCACACCATCGTGGCCGTGCTCATCATGGGCGCGTTCGTGGCCATGGCCGTTTCCGCGTGGTACCTCATCAAGAACCGCCACAAGGAATTCGCCATGAAGACAATGAAGCTGGGCGCCGTGGTGGGCATCGTGGTCAGCTGCGTCATGCTGGTCACGGCTCATTCCTCCGCCGTCACCGTCGCCGAGGAGCAGCCCACGAAGCTTGCCATGATGGAGGGCATGTACGACTCCGAGGTGCCTCCTCTGTACGCGTTCGGGTGGGTTGACGAGGAGAACCAGAAGGTCATCACCCCGTTCTCCATCCCGGGTGGCACGAGCTTCCTTGCAACCGGCACCTGGGACACCGAGTACGAGGGCCTCAACCAGCTGGCCGCTTCCGCCGAGTACGGTGCTCTCGATCCCGAAACCGCGCCGGTGAACTTCGTGTTCCAGACGTACCACCTCATGGTTGCCATGTACGGCCTCATCATGCTCACCGTTATCCTGGCGCTCGTATTCACGCTGCGCGGCGGCAAGATCCAGAACATGAAGTGGTTGCAGCGCCTGGTGCTCATCTCGCCGGTGTTCCCGCTCATCGCCATTCAGGCGGGCTGGTTCACGGCCGAAGTCGGCCGCCAGCCGTGGGTGGTGTACCCGTCCGCAACCAGCCCCGAAGGCGTCAGCCTGCTCACGAACGAGGGCGTCTCGCAGTCGGTGTCCGCTCCCGAGCTGGTAATCACGATGGTGCTGTTCCTGGTGGTGTACGCGTTCCTCATGGTCGCGTGGGCTCGCACGATGGGTCGCTTCATCAAGGAAGGGCCGGTTGCAGAGCACGAGCCTGCGTTGGAGGGCGCCGCTGCGGGCAAGACCCCGAAGGGCAAAGCAGCCCCCTCGTTCGGCGACGACCTCGCGAAGGAAGGTGAGTAGTCATGGAAATCACGTTCTTCCAGGGGCTTTGGTTCCTCCTGATCTTCGTGTTGATCGCCGGCTATTTCGTGCTCGACGGTTTCGACCTGGGCGCGGGCGTGCTGTACCCCTTCGTGGCGAAGGGCGATGAAGAAAAGGCCGTTGTGCGCACGAGCATCGGCCCGGTGTGGGACGGCAACGAGGTGTGGCTGCTCACCGCAGGCGGCGCGCTGTTCGCGGCGTTCCCGGCGGCATACGCCACCACGTTCTCCGGGTTCTATCTGGCGGTCATGCTGGTGCTGTTCGGCCTGATCGTGCGTGCTGTTTCGCTGGAATACCGCGGCATCGACCACAAGTGGGCGAAGGTGTGGGACGGCTGCTTCTTCGTGGGCTCGCTGCTGCCGGCGCTGCTGCTGGGCGTTGCCGTGGGCAACATCTACGCGGGCATCCCCATGAGCGCCAACGGCGACTACACGGGCATTCCGCGTTGGGCCTCATCACCCCGTTCACGCTGCTGTGCGGCCTGCTGGGCCTGTCGATGTTCCTGGCGCAAGGGGCGTCCTGGCTGGCGCTCAAGGCGCCGAAGCCTAGCGACCTGCAGGCGCGCGCCGCGAAGTTGCGCTTCCCGCTGCAGATCGTGTCGCTGGTGCTGTTCGTCGCGGTGACCGCCTATGCTCTGCTGGGCATTCAGCCGGCAATGGATCCCCTGCTGGGAGCGGTTCGCTGGTTGCTGGCCGCCCTGTTCGTGGTTGCCATCGTCGCCTCCGTGTTCTTCGCGAAGAGCAAGGACTGCGACCTGGGCGCCTTCATCGCCCAGTCGGGCGCGGCGGCGCTGCTGGTGCTGCTGCTGGCCGCTTCGATGTTCCCGAACTTCGTGGTTGCTTCGGCCGATAGCGTCGGCCCGGCCATCACGGCCATGAGCGCCGCGTCGTCCGAGCTCACGTTGATGTGGATGACCATCATCACGTGCGTGGGCCTGCCGCTGGTGCTGGTCTATCACGTCATCATCTACCGCACGTTCCGCGGTCGTGTGAAGGAAGAGGATCTGGCGCACTACTAGAGCGGATGCCGTTCCTTGCATAGAAGCGAACTGCCAGGAGCCGTCGGAAATCCGACGGCTCCTTTGCTATACTGTCGGAAACCGCACCTGAAAGGGGATTTTCCATGGATGAGCAGACCGCGCCGCAGCCGCCCGTACCGCCGCAGCCGCCCGTACCGCCCACCGTTTCCGCGCCGCCCGGTTCTCCGGCGCAACCGACGCAGCCGATGCCGCAGTCCGCGCAAGCGCCCGGATCCGTGCCTTACGGTCAGCAGCCGGGCCAGCCCTTCAGCCAACAGCCTGCAGGCTACTATCAACCGGTTCCTCCGCAATCCAACGGCAAGGCCGTCGGCGCTCTCGTGTGCGGCATTTTGGCCATCTTGTTTTCGGCTTCTATCCTGTTCGGAATCGCGCTGGGTATCGTCGCCATCGTGCTGGCCGGCCAAGCCGTTAAGCAGGCGGGCAGGGACGGTAAGGCGACCGGTGGCAAGGTGTGCGGCATCGTCGGTATCGTGCTTTCGGTGCTGGCGTTCGTCTTGTACGTGGTTATCGGGGTTGGCGTGCTCGCCTTCGTGGTCGGTGCGTCCGACGAATACGATCGCACGTACTCGTCGGAAAGTTCCGACCTGTCGTCCATCACGCAGGGCGGCCAGCAGATGGAAGCGGCGGCGTCTGAGAAGCTCGACCTGCTGAAGAGCAAGGATGCTGCGCTTATGCGGAAGATCGCCGACCAAGCCGACGAGCAGCTGGCCGACGCGACGGGATACAGCCTCACCGACTTGGGCATCGATCCCTTGACGTTCGTCGAGTGGATGCTGGTCGATTTCGACTATCAGCTGGACGGCGCCTACGATAACGGCGACGGCACGGGCACCGGTGTACGCCGATGTGACGCTGCGCGATTCTATGGCCTTCGCCACCACGTTCATGGAAGACGCGCAAGCCGCCATCGACGCCGGCGACTTGCAGTCCCTCGACGAGGCCGGCGCGAAGGTGCTTCTCGGCGAGCTCTACCAGGCTGCAATGGACAAGACCACCGCCATGACCACGGATTACGTAAGCTTGGAGGTGGTCAAGAACGGCGATTCTTGGCAGGTTGACGAAGACTCCTGGGGCGACGAGCTGGATTACCTTTTCGGCCTATAAAGAATCGCTTCGGCTTCACGGCTTCCGCCGTGCCCCGTATCGCACGGGGCACGGCAGTCGTCGCAACGAAAGAAGGCGTGCATCATGCGCGCCTTCTTGTTTGATGCGGGGGGGGGCTACGCCAGCTTCTGGCCCAGCTCCTTGGCGGCGGCCGCCTTGTCGAAGTTGCCGCCGGTCTTCTGGGTGAGGGCGCCCATGACGCGGCCCATGTCCTTCTTGGAGGACGCGCCCGTCTCGGTCAGCACCTCGTCGATGAGCGCGACCAGCTCGTCGCCCGACACCTGCTTGGGCAGGTAGCTTTCCAGGATGGCCACCTGGGCGGTCAGGGTGTCGGTGCGTTCCTGGTCGTTGCCGGCCTTGATGGAGCCGTCCAGCGTCTCCTTCGTCTGCTTGATCAGGCGCTTCAACATGGCGTCCACGTCCGCGTCCGTGATGTCGCGGCGCTCGTTCACCTCGATGTTCTTGATCTCGCCGTGCACCTGGCGCAGGATGGACAGTTTCGGCTTGTCCTTCGCGCGCATCGCATTTTTGATCTCGTCTTGCAGCTCGTCATAGCGCATGGGAACCTCGTTTCGCTCGCAGTTTGCTGTCCTGAGTATACTGCACCGGGAAACCCCGCCCAACCCAAACGGATGTTTCACGTGAAACATCCGGAATCGTTCGGCTCTGCGGTGCGCCGTGCTGGCATGCTTGCGCGAAAGCGGCCTTCCCAACGCCCGTCGATTCCGCGGCCGCGCCGAGAAGCCTGTTCCCGCGTAGCGCATCGCGTTAGACGATGCGCCGTCGCTCTGCAATTCTGTGTTGATGCGGCTCCTGGTGACGTTGCGTCGCTCTGGTATGATGAAGCAAGCATATCGACATCGACCAGAAGGACTCGCATGAAAGACTTGCCGGCGCACCAGCTCGATCCGAAGGTCAAAACGGTCTGGCGCATCAACGACGCCATTTGGCTTACCGTGGTATTCCTCTGCTGCTTCGTTCCATTCGCCATCGCTGCAATGGTGGATCCGGCGACGTGGATGTTCGTCGTCCTGGTCGCCGTCGCCGTTGCGTACGCAGCTTGCTTGATCGTGTGGTTGATCGTGCTGCCGCCCATCCGCTTCATGCGCTGGCGCTACGAGCTTTCCAGCGACTACCTCGATATCGCGAAGGGAATCGTGTGGCGCAAGCGTTTCGTCATCCCCTTCATCCGCGTGCAGAACACCGACACGCGCCAGGGTCCCATCTTACGTGCGTTCGGCCTGTCCAGCGTGACGGTGGCCACGGCGGCCGGCGAGCATGAGATCCCCGGCCTCGGCGCCGACGTCGCCGAGCAGCTGCGCGATCGCGCGGCCGAGCTTGCGCGCCTGGCCCAGGAGGACGTGTGATGACGGACTATCGCCAACCGCCCCAACCTTCGCAGCCCCAACCCCAGCCTGCTGCGCCGCAGCCTGAAGGGCCGCGGGGGAGCCATGTCCATCATAGCTATATCTGGTTGGGCAGTCTGCGCACGGCGTTCATGCTGCTGGCCATCGTGGTCTTCTCCTCGTTCTCGGCTATCATCGGCGCCATCTCCGAGGGCGAAGCCATCACGCGCGGAGACATCCCCATGCTTTTCATCGTCATCGGATCCGTGATCGCCGGCATCGTCGTGCTGGTGGCGCTTGTGGCGGTCTACCAGGTGATCTCGTACAAGCATCTGTACTACGAGCTAGGGCCCGAGGAATTCAACCTGTATTCGGGCATACTCAACAAGAAGCGCGTGCATGTGCCCTACCAGCGCATCCAGTCCGTCGACCAGCACGCCACGCTCATCCAGCGCATCTTCGGCGTGTGCAGCGTCAGCATCGACACGGCGGGCGGCGCGGCGAACAAGGCCGTCATCGTGCCGTATGTGCAGAAGACGCAAGCTGAGGAGCTGCGCCGCGAGCTGTTCGCGCGCAAGCAGTACGCCGTAGCCGTGCGCAACGGTGCCGCGCCCGATGCCGCGTTGCGGCGATGGCCTCTGCAGCGGGCGTTCCCGCGCAAGCCTTGCACGAGGGCGCCAATGTGCTGGACGCTCCCGCCGAGATCTGGCAGGACGTGCGCGGCGTGTTCGGCGGCGCCGCGGTGGATACGGGCGCGTGACCTACGAGTACGGCATGTCCAACAAGGAGCTCGTGTTCACCGGCCTGTCGACATACGGCGTTCTTCGTCGTGGTTGTCGGCATCGTCGGCGCCGTTTCCCAGTTCATGGGTCAGATGGCGCCCATCCTCTCCGGGTTCGATGGAGCCGCTCGTTGGCAACGTTGTAGCCACGAGCGTTCGGCTGTTCGGGGGCAGCCTCATCGCCGCGGGCGTGGCGACCTTCCTCGCTGCGTCGCTCGTGTTGTGGCTGCTGTCTGCCATCGGCGCTTGCGTCTCGTACGGCGGCTTCCGCGCATGTCGCCGCGACAACCGCATCGAAGTCGAGCACGGCCTGCTGCAGCACCGCTTCCAGGGCGTCGACGTCGACCGCGTGCAGTCGGTGATGGTGAAGCAGAGCTTCATCCGCCGTCTGCTTGGCTACTGCGAGCTGTCGCTGGGCAAGATCGATGCGGCGGCTGAAAACTCCGACGACCAGCAGAAAGGCCTCAGCCAGCAAGGGCTCGTGATCCATCCCTTCGTGAAGATGTCCCGTGTGCCCGAGATTCTCGCGGGCATCGTTCCCGAGTTCGCCGACGTTCCCACCGAGAACATCCCGGTGGCGCCCGTGGGACTGCGTCGCGCCCTCATCCGGCGATGCATCATCCAGGGGACGGGCTTCTGGTTGGCCGTCCTCGTGGCGGCAGGGCAGATAGCGGTGAACCTCCTGGCGGATCCGGCCGTGCCTGACGGAGCCATGACGTTGTTCTTCGTCAACAACGGCGCGCTGTTCGGCTATGCGCTTGCGGTCGTGCTGCTCGTTCTCGACGCGGTAGGAGCCGTGCTGTGGTTCCGTGGCTCGGGGTTTGCGTACAACGAGCGTTTCATGCAGGTGAGCAACGGCGGGTTCGCTCGCGAGACCATCAGCTTCCCGCGCAAAAAGATACAGTTCGGTTACACGAAGACGAATCCTTTTCAACGTAATGCCGGCACCGCTACGGTCAACGCGCGCACTGCAGCAGGGGTTGGAGGCACTACCATCAGGCTTATCGATGCCCGAGAGGATGATGCCCGTGCGTGGCTTGCATGGCTCAAGCCCCACGGAAATGTGATACAGTAGCACCATGAACGCATCAACTACATCCGACGCCAAAGGCGCTCGAAGTACCGGCTCCGGCCGCAGTGCCGAGAGCCCTTCTTCGGTCGTGCCCGAAACAGAGCACCGGCCCGCTCCCGGTTGGACGCCTTCGCAATTCAAGCCGAACGACTACGCCAGCATGCACGCGCTGCGCAACGAGGTGTCGCATACGTCGGCCAGCGCCACGAACAAAGCTCGCGACATCCGCGAGTACACGCTGGGGGGAGGAGATCGCGAACTCCGTCACCCATGGCTTGGGGGCGCTGTTGGCCATTGCGGCCATCCCCATCCTCGTGGTGCGTGCGCTCGACGACGGAGGCGGCATCTACCTGTTCGCCGCGCTCGTGTACACCCTCACGATGCTGCTGGAATATACCATGTCCACGCTGTACCATGCCATCGCGGTAGACCGTGCGAAGCGCGTGTTCAAGGTACTCGACCATAGTTGCATCTACCTGTTCATCGCCGGATCCTACACCCCGTTCTGCCTGATCTCGCTTGCCGACTTCCGGCGGCCGTGTGGGCTGTGCCGCCTTCGTGTGGCTGGTTGCGTTGGCGGGCGTTGCCTGCGAGGCGTTCTGGGTGTTTCGTCCGCGCTGGGTGTCGGCCGTGCTGTATCTTCTCATGGGCTGGTGCGTCATCTGGTTCCTCCCCGCGCTCATCGAGGCCATTCCCGGGCCGGGCCTGTGGCTGCTCGTGGGCGGCGGCATCTGCTACTCCATCGGATGCATCTTCTACGTGTTGAAGAAGGTGCCGTACATGCATTCCCTGTTCCATCTCTGGGTACTCGCCGGAAGCGTTCTGCAGTTTCTGGCCATCTTCTTGTACGTTATGTAAGCGGTCGCGTGCATAAGCGCGCGGGCATGACAGCCCCACGGGTGCCGCGAGGACGCAGCGCGAAAGCGCCTCGCCGCGCGGCCAAAGCGCAGAGGTTGCGCATCGTCCGCTTGTCGAAGGAGTTGCAGAAGTACCATGGATATTTGGATTAGCATCGTCGTCACGTTCGTGCTGGTGCTGGTGAACGGCTATTTCTCGATGTCGGAGATGGCGTTGGTGAACGCGCGCCACGTACTGCTGCAGCACGATGCCGACGAGGGCGATAAAAGCGCCCAACGCGCGCTGGGCCTGGCCGCCGATTCGGGGCAGTTCCTGGCCACCATCCAGGTGGCCATCACGCTCGTCGGGTTCTTCGCCTCCGCGGCTGCCGCCACGAACCTCTCCGATCCGCTGGCGCAGTGGCTGTCCGGCTTCAACATCGGGTGGCTTTCCGTTATCGCGCCCGGCTTGGCCCCCGTGGTCATCACGCTCATCGTGTCATACCTCAGCATCGTGGTGGGCGAGCTGGTGCCGAAGCGCATCGCGCTGGCCGATGCCGAGCGCGTCAGCAGATGGTGGCCGGACCGCTCATGGTGTTCCAGAAAATCGCTTCGCCTTTGGTGGCGTTGACCTCGGCGTCCGCGAACGGGCTGTCGCGCCTGTTCGGCATCAAGAACGCCGACGAGCGCCAGAACGTGTCCGAAGAAGAGATCAAGTACATGGTCACGGACAACGATGAGCTGCTCGAGGACGAGAAGCGCATGATCCACGACATCCTCGATTTGGGCGACATGACCGTGCACGAGATCATGACGCCGCGCGTGGACGTGATGTTCGCGGAAGACACCGACACGGTGCGCCAGACGGTGGAGCGCATGCGCGGCACGGGCTACTCGCGTCTGCCGGTGTATCACGAGGACATCGACCGCATCGTGGGCATCGTCCACTTCAAGGACCTCGTGGCGCCGCTCATGGACGGCAAGGAGCACGAGCCGGTGGCCGAGTACGCCTACGAGGCCATGTTCGTGCCCGAGACGAAGGATCTGTTCCCGCTGCTCGCGAGATGCAAACGAATCGTCAACAGATGGCTATCGTCGTTGACGAGTACGGTGGCACCGATGGTTTTAATTACCGTTGAGGACATCGTAGAGGAGGTCGTCGGCGAGATCGTGGACGAGACGGATCGAGAGAATCCGTTCATCGAGCAGGAAAGCGAGAACGTCTGGGTGGTCGACGGGCGATTCCCCGTCGAAGATGCCGCAGAGCTTGGATGGCCGGTGGAGGATTCGGCCGACTACGAGACCATCGCGGGCTGGCTCATGAGCATGCTCGACTCGGTGCCCCAGGTGGGCGAGGAACTTGCGTTCGACGGATACCGCTTCAAGATTCAGGCTATGCGCCGCCGTCGCATTTCGACGGTGCGCGTGGAACGACTGGACGATCCCTCCCCATCATGCGTGGACGCTGTCGAGGCGATCGACCGGGAGGAAGCGTGACGAGTGAAAAACGGCTGCTCCGTTCGCGAAAGGCGCTCATAGGCGGCGTCTGCGCGGGCGTGGCCGATTATTTCAACGTCGATCCTGTCATCGTCCGTATCATCATGGTGGTGTTCACCCTGGCCTCGGGCGGGCTGCTGGGCATCGCATACATCCTGCTGTGGATCGTGCTGCCGCTCGAGCCGAAGGAGGAGGCGCCGCTCGACGTGCACCCCCAGTCGGTGCATTCCGAGACGTACGGGACGTTCGAATTCGGCGACACCCCGCGCAAAACCGAGTCGGGGGCGCAAAATGCGCCCAATCCCGCGCAAGCGGCCGGTTGGCGCTATGCGCATCCCCCGTACGCCTCGGCCGCTCATGTGCCGCCCGAGCCCCCGGCAGGCGCATCGCGCGCCTCTGCCGCTGCGCCTGCCGATGCTTCTCGTTCGTATGCGCCTCCGGCGAGCCATTCGCATGAAGGGTGGATGCATGCCGCGCCGCAACAGCAGCCGCCGGCGAAGTCGTCGCGCTCAGGCGTGAAGGCTGCTCTGTTCGCGGGGTCGTTCCTGTTGTTTTTCGGCATGTCCGCTATGGTGGCGAGCATGGTCGAAGGCGTGGTGTGGTGGCAGTATTGGCCGCTTATCTTCGTTATCTTGGGCATCGTCGGTATGGTAGTCCCCGGCGAAGAGGGGCATCGCATGCGCCAGTTCGTGGACTCCCTTATCACGTTTTCCGCGGGAGTGGTGCTGGTGCTGATGAGCCTCGATGTCATCGGATGGCGCTCCATCGAGTTCATGTTAGTGGGCCTATGGCCGCTGCTGCTTATTATGGTTGGGCTGTTGCTTCTGGGAGGCGCGCTCAAGTCGCCGCTGCTTACGCTGCTGGCAGGGTTGTGCTTCGTGGCGTTCTGCGTGGTGGGATTGCTGTGGTACTCGGTTCCGGGAGCGACGGAAGAGCTGGTTTTCTCGGCGCCGTACGGGCGCGAGTATCGTTTCGACATGCAGCCGTGGGAAAACATCGGTCTAAACGAGTCCGTTGTGATCTCGATAACCGAATGAGCGTGCTTGTCGCGTAACAGAGCACATAGTTCGTTCGCTTTTTCCCGTGTCCGCAACTAAGGCGAACCACCTGCTGAAATGCGCTTTCATTCGCTGTCAAGCGAACAAATCGTGTAGGGCGTCTCCATAAAATTTTGCCCTCGGACCCCCTTGTCCGTTAAAATACGTTTTGTCACAACAGCATATCGCCCTTTCGGCAGCAAACCCTCACACAATTTACTACGCTGTCAACCGCTTCGGCGGCTGGGTCGTGTGCTGTTCAACGAAAGGTAACTGACGTTTTGGCTAAAAAGCGCTATATACAAAAGAAGTCGAACCTGGCTGCTAAAATTATCGCGGTCGGCTGCGCATCGTGCGTGCTGACCGGGTGCATCGGCTTCGGGTTCGCCTCTGCTGGAAGCGGCGCCGTGCACGATATCGATTCTTTCGGCATCGGCGGTGCGGACGCGAATGTCGCCATTGCCGATTCTGCCGACTTCGCCAACGTATCCGAGGGTTCCACCCGCGAGTCCACCGTGCTTACCAGTATCGCATCGCGCGACATCTCGCAGGGCATCGAAGCTATCGAAGCCGAGGAAGAAGCTGCTCGCATCGCCGCGGAGGAGGCCGCTCGTGCCGAGGAGGAGGCTCGTATCGCCGCCGCCGAGCAAGCGAAGGCCGAGCAGGAGGCCGCCGCTGCGCGCGATGCAGCCTCCGATGCCGTCGCCTCGCTTCCCGAAGTTGATTTCTCCGTGGGCAAAGAGGCTTTCGTTTCCGAGTGGACCTCCCGTATCAATGCATACTTGGCCGGCTCGCCCTTGGCAGGGCAGGGTGCCACGTTCGCCGAAGCTGCCTGGAGCAACGGCGTCGACCCGCGCTGGTCGCCTGCCATATCCAACACCGAAAGCTCCAAGGGCGCGCATTGCTTCCTGCCGTACAACGCATGGGGCTGGGGCGATAAGAGTTGGTCCAGCTGGGAAGAGGCTATCAACGCTCACGTAGCGGGCCTGGCAAACGGCTACGGCTACTCCATCACGTATGCGAACGCTGCCAAGTACTGTCCGCCTAATACGGATCATTGGTTCAAGGCGACTATCGGCCAAATGAAGATGATCTAAACGTTCCGCCGGCCACGAGCCGGCGGTTCCTTTTCCATCGTCGAATCCTTCTTCCGCATGCGTTCGAGACGATGGCCTTGCGGAATGTTTCACGTGAAACATTCGTTCCTAAGTGCCTGATTGCCACGTTACGCCTTTGTCGCCGTTCTATGGCGACGCTGGTCGTGCCCGCATCCATGCAGTATGCTAAGCGCAGCAAGAAATCGGCACCATGCGGGTGCCTGGTGAAAGGATCGGTATGAGCAACGTGATCGTCGTCGGCTGCGGCCGCGTCGGTTCCCAGCTGGCGAACATGCTGTCGGATAACGGCAACAACGTGTGCGTCATCGACAAGAACGTGAACGCGTTCGCGAACCTGGGGCGCAACTTCAACGGCTCCACGGTGCAGGGTGTGGGCTTCGACGAGGAAACCCTCGTCAAAGCCGGTGTCGAAGATTGCGACGTCATGGCCGCCGTCACCCAGTTCGACAACACGAACCTCATGTGCGCCGAAGTGGGCAGCCGTCTGTTCGGCGTGCCGCACGTCATCGCGCGCCTGTACAACCCCGATCACGAGCGCGCGTACATGCAGCTGGGCATCGACTACGTGTGCGGCACGTCGCTGGTGGCCGAGGACGTGTTCAGCAAGGTGGTGTCGGGCCACGGCGCCCATCTCGACACGTTCGGCGAGTTCGAGGTGCTGCGCTTCTCGCTGGACCTCAGCTCCACCGACAAGCGCACCATTCGCGTGGGCGAGCTGGAGCGCGATCACGACGTCCGCATCATCGCGTTCGAGCGCAGCGACGGCTCGGCCAGCTCTATTCCTACGCGCGACTCCATCCTCTACAACGGGGATTCGGTGCTCGCCTGCGTGCGCCATGAGCTGATCGAATCGTTCTCGCGCTATATCCAAGATTAAGGGAGACGGAGCATGTACATCGTTATCGCTGGCGGCGGCAAGATCGGCGAATACTTGGCTTCAGTGCTGCTTTCAAGCGGCAACGACGTGGCCGTCATCGAGGAGAATCTGGCCACGGCCGACCGCCTGTCGGTGGCGCTTCAAGGGCGCTACCTGGTCATCCACGGCGACGGCTGCGACTCGAAGTACCAGGAGGACGCGGGCATCCGGCGCGCCGACGTGTTCGTGGCCACCACCGGCCAGGACGACGACAACCTCGTGTCGTGCGAGATCGCGCAGCGCGTGTTCAACGTGCCGCGCTGCATCGCGCGCGTGAACAGCCCGAAGAACCTCCGCATCTTCAAGGAGGTGGGCATCGAGTGCGTGTCGTCCACCACGCTCATTGCGAACCTCATCGAGGAAGAGACGCTGCTGGGCAGCGTGAGCGTGGCCTCGTCGCTGACGCACGGCAACGTTACGCTTACCGAGATCGTGGTGCCGCGCATGCGCCATCATTCCAACGAGGCCGGTATCCTGGTGTCGTCGGTTCCCATGCCCGAGAACAGCCTGATCGCGGCCGTGTCGCCGAAGGACGACGACAACGTGGAAGTGGCCAGCGAAGAGACGGTGCTGTATCCCGGCGACAAGGCCATCGTCGTGGCCGACAACGAAGTGCTCGACGAAGTCCGGGCGCTGTTCAAGGGGCTGTAGGTTCCGTCGGCCTGTCGGCCGCCGGAAACCCCCGACGCTGCGGGGCGCTGCGGCGCCCGATCTTGCCGCGATCCCGGAGGTTCGCGTACCGAAGTACGCTTCGCCTCCGCGATCCCCCAATCTCGGGCACCGCAGCGCCCCTCGCTGACTTACTACGCCAACCGGCGCGTCCGATATGCGCCCTGCGGGCGCATGGGCGGGTCGCTTCGCTCCGCCCCGCCGTCTGCCCCGGTTGCTATCCCCGTGCGGCGGCCAGCTCTGCCAGCGCTTCGGGCGGGGTGTAAGCGCAGGTGCCGTCGCCGAGTGAGACGACTTCCACCGAGTCTCCCACGTTGATCGTGCCGCCCTCAAGCGTCACGAAGAAGATGCCCTCGCGCGGGAAGATGCAGTCGCCTGCCAGGTGGTAGATGGCGCACTTCGTGTGGCACACCTTGCCGATCTGCGATAGCTCCAACAGCACGTCCTCGCCGATGCGCACGCGCGTGCCCAGGGGCAGCGCTAACAGGTCGATGCCCTCGGTGGTGACGTTTTCGGCGAAGTCGCCCTCAACCACGTCGAGGCCGGTCGCGCGCGCTTTCTCGATGGATTCCCAAGCAAGCAGCGACACCTGGCGATGCCAATCGCCGGCATGTGCGTCGGTGTCCAGGCCCCGATGCGCGACGACGGTCGCGCCGCCTTCGCACGGCATCTTGCGCGTTCCCTTGCGCTTCGACACGTTGATCGAGCGGACTCGTCCGCGTGCGACGATCTGCTGCTTCCGTGCTTGCTCCATACCGCGGTTCCTCCCTAAAACCTAGCATAAT
>ENA-OQAB01001104-OQAB01001104.1-human-gut-metagenome-genome-assembly--contig:-NODE-1104-length-13234-cov-3.681773_pt1 | contig 13234 bp, 8 predicted proteins | sample MGYA00242490_ERZ504517 | MGnify/ENA primary metagenome ERZ504517 (study PRJEB26092, sample SAMD00036298) | human gut metagenome | host: Homo sapiens | study: EMG produced TPA metagenomics assembly of...
ATAGTTTTTCTGTTTTTTTATTTTCCTTGCATTTTTTATATCTCATTATGAAATATACCAGGAAAAGCAGAACAGCTATCAGGTAAATCAAATAGCTTCCGTATCCTCCGGTATCCGGAAGACCTGGGAAATGTCTATTAGTTATTGTGAAGGTAAATCCATCTTGCGATTTATCTATCGTTGTTGTATAACCATCCACCTTTGCTTCTGTGATGGAATACGTGTAATAATAAATTTCATCTCCATCTGTCTTGTATGCCGGGAGTTCCTTTATCACCTCCTGCCATTTAGATTTATCGATAGAACCTTCTATTTTGTAACTCTCGTAACCTGGTACTGGTTCTGTCATTTCATTTCCTGCCTTATCTTTCCAAGTACGTGATATTGTTACCGTAATACTGTTTGGTCTTGAATGATCAAAATTGTTTAAATCTTTCCAAACTTTATTGATCGTCAGCTTGATGTTCTCATCACATGGATCCTGTGACTCGGATGGTTCCGGTGTATCACTATCTCCCGTGTTCAATGTTGTTCTAGTATCTGCCATCAATACTGCTTTTGCTGGTGATTCATAGGCATTAAGATCTGCTTTCACTGAATCACTCTTGCTTGCCAGAACAGCATTCTTTAAAGTCTCAAAGGTCTTTACCGGATTCATGTGTCCTATTGTATAAATATCCCATCCGCTTGCATCATCCTTTTCATGACTGCTGTTCAAGATACTGTTATTCTTTTCAATTTGATCTAATGATTGATCCAGTTTTCTATAAATACGATAATTGTTCTTTTCGCCTTCCACCTTTTCCTGGCTATTGAAGTCATATACCGTATCCAGTTCACTTTTTCCACTAAATGGTCCAACAAGATCTTTTGTTCCCCGAACCACATCACAGTAATACATGTTGTTGTTCTTCAAAAGTCCTTCATCGTTGAATCCAACAAAGCCACCACTTCGTCCGTCTTTAGCATCACCATCATTGTTATTTCCGGCTCCACCGGCATAGACATCATATCCTTGACTGACACCGTAGACATTACTATCTGTGATTTTTGTTCGATTCGCCTTGATCAGACTCACACTGATATTGGATTTGGCATCATTATCATTCAAAAGTCCATTTTCATCGCATGGAAGTTTGATGGATGAATCTCCAATCGTAATAATTGCAAGGTCTGTCTGTTGATTGTTATCCGTTGACTTTTTTGAAAGTCCTACAGAAATATCCAATCCAAGCAGATTTACATGAAGCAGTTTGCCATCATACAGCGCATCCACTTTGATGATTCCAAGATTAATCTTCAGAAGATCGGAATCCTGGATTTTATCCAGATATAGTGCTTTTACAAGTTGATTAACAACTGAGAATATTACATTCACTGCTCCTGAATCCAACTTCAAATCTGCAAGATAAGCGAAACTTGTTCGTCCTGCAAATCCACCGGCTGTTCCACCTGACGCTACCTGTTTCAGTCCAATTTTCTGGTTTGTCTTGTCACCTGCTGTACAATTCGACATTCTTGCAAGATTTGCATATCCGATAAATCCTCCGGCAATCTGCTCATCTCCATTTGTACTCTGCACAGTGTAACCATCATCAGTTCCTGTAACTGCACAGTCATCAATGTGAGAACCAAAAATGTCCATAACTCCAAGAGCTCCACCAAGTAACTGTCCTGTATTGTCTCCAATAACGTCTATCTTGTCTGCCTTAACTACTCCGCTCTTTCCAGAATAGCCGACAAATCCTCCGACACTATTCAAACCTCTTACATTGCTTAATTCTGTTACTTTACTGTTTTTCACAGAACCATTTAGCAATGAGCCGCCAAAACCTCCGGCTGTTCCGCTATATGTAACCTGGTTGTTCTGTCCGGATTTTATCGCTGTGTTTGCGCTGACACTTAAACCAGCATCCTTACTTCCGCTTACAGTTCCGTAATATACATAACTTCTAAATGCATCCAGCACATCGGTTCTTCCAAGCTTTAATAATTTATCAAGGAGCGAGGTCTCATTTCCTGCACTGATATTGGCAACTCCGGCTACGTCAGCAACACCGAAGCATCCTCCGGCATATTCACCTGCGACTACGGAACGGATATTCTGTACAGAAACTCCTGCCTCTTCCGTATCCTTCTTACCGAGTACAGTTCCTTCCAGATTTCCGGCAAATCCTCCTGCCGCTTTTGCATAAGAAGTATTATTACTTTCACTTGTATAAGCACCATTTACGATGATTCCCCAGTCATCCCAGGCTTCCACATCCGCATAACAGATCGTTGCGACTGTAGCATTTAATACTTTTATCAAATCTGCTGGTGTACTTAACAGTTTATTCAGAAGCTGGCTGAGCAATCCTTCTCCTGCAGTTGGATTCAGTGTTGCTACACTTCCTGGTCTAGAGCTTCCGACGAATCCACCGACATAACTTCTTCCGTCAACTCGTCTCAGCTTTGTGACCTTACAGCGTGCATCATTTTCGCCCCAGATCTGTCCACCGATCAGTTTTCCTACATAACCTCCGGCATAACCGCAGGTATCTTTGTCATCTACACCTTCTGACTGGACAATCAGTCCACTCTGATAACCCTCTACCGAAGATTTCTTGATTACTGGCACAAAGACATTAAGTACCTGCAGCATTTGTCCTAATTCCAGCTTAAGACCGAGGATATCAACTCCTCCAAGCTTTGCTGCTCCGCCGTTTATCATTTCCCCTGCAAAACCGCCGGCGCATCGAAGCCCTTTAATTGTCTTCGCCTGATAAGCCTGTCCATTTGTAATAGTTCCGGTCTGCATTGATCCGACATAGCCACCGGCTGCTCCGCCATTTGCCAGTTTTGTCTCATCTCGGTAATTGACTCTTCCTGCTACGACATTGTATCCGTAAGCATATTTTCCAATAATTTTATCCAGTTCTGCTTGATTTTTTACTGTTCCATGCTCCGCAAGATCACTTCCGTAACCACCCTTTTTTCCGACAAACTCCACCCATTTATTCCAGGTTTTCATAATCCATCAAGGCAAGTGGTCCGTAAACTGCCGTATTTTCTTCCGTCGGATAGACAACACTAAGAGCTCCCAGGATGTTATCTACTTTTACCAGTCCCCACAACAAGGACAGGTTTCCGGTACTTGCCGTATCTGCTGACTCCATAAGTCCTGTGAAGCCACCAGCAATTTCTTTTCCGTATACTGACCGGATCCGGACTGCTTTGCAGACACTTGTTGGTCCGGTATAAGCTTTACCTTTCCAATTCTTTGTATTGTTTCCCCAGATATGACCGCCTTCATTATGCCCTGCATAACCTCCGGCCATACCTCGTTGTACCTGTGTTGTGGAAGCCGCATCTGCACGAACTGCACCACCGCAAGGAACACAAGTCGTAGAGCTGTTTCTGATCGTCGGTACAAAGTCCTCCGCTAATGATGCCAATGTATCTGACACATCAACAAGACCACCTAAGATACCAGTATCGCCAAGTACATTTGCCACATTTCCAGGTTCAAGATCTCCCACGTAACCACCGGCTGTAATCTGTCCAATGATATAGGAGAAGTTATTTGCATTAGAGTCCTGAATATGTCCGCCAGATATCTTTCCGGCAAAACCTCCTGCATCTCCAAGAACGTCATTTGCTGAGGCATCGGATGCTGTATTTTTCCAGGTCGCTTTTACTGCAAAACCTCCAACATCTCCTGTAACATTCGAATGTTCTATTGTAGAAACAACGACATTCAATGCATCCAGCACATGATTGATTCCTATTGAGTGACCAAGTACGCTCAATCCTTTTCCAACAGAAGCTGCGGAACCAATATTCATATAACCAATATATCCACCGGCATATCTTGCACCCGTTACTGCATATGTACTATCCTGTCCAAAATAATTTGAACTATCTTCACCCTCTAAATCTTTAGGAGGTGTTACCTTTGTATGTTTTAAATTTGTTACATCACAATGACTAACTTGAACTCCACTGCCATAACCAATAAAGCCACCAGCACTACCAGAATTCATATCATCCGATTTGATTTTATTAGCCGTAACCGTAAATCCATTATCGGATTTAACTCCTGCATACTGTACATATGGAATGTAAGCATTAATCAGGTTCAGTAAATCTCCGACATTAATATTCAGACCTGTGATTCCTCCAAGAATGCTGATTCCACCTCCAGCATCTGCCAATGCTCCGGAGTAAACATTTCCGCCAAAGCCTCCGGCATAAGACTGCCCGTTTACATGATCCAGATTATATACAGAATAATAGTTACCTTCTCCTGCGCCCTGGTTGTTAACCGTTCCACTCTGGAAGTTTCCGGCAAAACCGCCGGCTGTATCTGCAGCAACTCCGCCTGTATCAACATAAGTAACCTTGCACTCTGTATAAGAAGGAAGCAAGTACGTGACAGCACCTAACAACTTACTTGCATTTAACAAAGCCTTGACATCCGCTTCACCAGCTACATCTGCAAGCCCTCCAGTCTGTGACGAACCTACAAATCCTCCGGCAATACCGTCTTTATCATTTGCTGTTACTTCTTTTAAATTTTTCACATCGGACTTAATGATCTCACAGCTGTTACTCTTTCCGATGAAACCACCGGCTGTGTAATCCACTACTTCGCCGTTTGAATTTGCACCTGTTGCTTCTACAGTCATGCCTCCTGCGATGCCATTTACATGAGCTTCGTTGATTTTAACTCTGACACCTTCTGCCACAGAAAGCAGATTTTTTACTTTCAGCAAGTTGTTCAGTCCTAACAGATTCAAAGTCAGTCCATTTCCACCTGCCAGATCTCCCGGACCTGCACAACCGATAAAACCACCTACTCTGTTTTTTGCCGAAACAGATTTTACCTGATTCAATGTTACAGTATCCACATCTCCACCAACAGCCTCGCCAAGTGCTCCGCCGGCATAGTTTTCTTTTGCTTCAACTGTATATCCATCATTTACTCCCGTCACTGTTACATGATGCACAGTAAATCCAAGGAAGTTTCCGATTCCAAGCGTATTATTTAAAAGTCCTGTGACATTTGCTGTTGTTACACTTCCGGCAATACCTCCGACACGATTTTCACCTGCCGTAACTGTTTTTAATCCTGTAAGCACATTATCTCTTTGTGCTACGCTACTTGCATCTGCTCCACCATGTTTCCAATAAGGAAGTTTATTTAGATACTCTGTACTGGATTCCGCAATATAGACGCCATCACCGCCACCAAGAATACCACCGGAATAGCTCTTACCAGCCTCAACTGAAACTGATGAACAATCCATGTTACATCCCAAGATTGCTGATGGTGCAATTCCTACAAGTGACAAGAGCATACCTGCTTTTTCCGGATCACTCGACAAAAGACCTGTCAACAAGTCTTTCACTGTTGTTAAAAGGCTTGCATCCTTGACTTCTTTATTTCCAAGGTTTGTAATCCATCCAACTGTTGAAATACCACTCACACCACCGGCATAACTTCCGCTTGCTTTAACTGCAATGCTTCCGCTCGCTCCACAGTTGACTGCATAGCTGTTGGTCTGTGCTCCTACGATACCGCCTTGATAATTTTCACCGGATACAGTGACATTACATCCTGTCAGATTGCAATTTAACAAGATACTCTGCGGTTGCATTACTCGAATAAGTTCAACACCCACATCACTTAACAATCCACGGATTTCCGCATCTCTGCTGATTCCTGCAAAACCTCCGCCGTATTCTTTTGCGGTTACAGAATAACTACTGTTTTTCACAGAGCAGTCAAAGATTCTTGTTCCTACCTGCTGTCCTACAAAACCACCAGCATAATCTTTACCGGCAGCTCCGACAGTTCCTGCCAGATTCTCTACATGACAGTTTTTAATATTTACATTTTTGTATCCAGTAGGAATTAAACTACCAACCGGCAATGCCTTGTCCAGAAGAATTGTGATCAAATCTCCAAGTCCAAGTCCCGGAATTGCATTTAACAATGATGATAATGCATTCACCGTTACTCCAAGAGCTTTCGACAACCCGTCATACTCTGTTACACCTTCTGTATAACCGACAAACCCACCAGTACGGTCATTAATATTCGAAACACTGACTTTTCCTGTCACATCACAGTTTTCAATGGAAACATCTCCCACTAGCCTTCCGGCAAATGCACCTGTTGCATAAATCGTCGGATCCTTTGCTCTTGCATTTAAAAGTGCTGATAATGTATCTTTCAAATTCAGGTTTACGTTTCCAAATGTTAAAACTCCTACTAATAAATCAACTACACCACCTACAAGCCATCCAAGTCCTGATGTGAGTCCACTTATTATGGTCTGAGTGTTTTTATGTTCATTCGTGTTATTTTGTACATTTACATTTTGTAATTCCAGGTTTGATACAGAGACCGTTCCGGCACTGACACCAATTGTTGTTTACATTAACCTCATTCGTAACTGTTCCAAAAAAATCCAATTCCTATGTACTTAGATCCATCCATTGCATCTGCCTGGTTCACATTCACATTAGAAATTACAGGTTTTCCAGTTGCCAGAATAGTGTTTCCATCCGTAATCATTGTTTGTCCATCTGCTAACTTTGCACCTTTGATATCCCCCGATACCATAAGTGGTGTCCAAAGATCATCTTCTTTATTTGAGTTCACACCATCCTTTGATAAGTCAATATCTCTGAAAATGATGTAATTTGCATTGGATGAATATTTAAGATTGCCGTATTCACTCCTTAATTTATATTTATCTATATTTTTATCAGGAAGACCATTTTCATTGACTCCACAAATTTCACCGGTTCCAACAGTAAGTCCGCCCAGTAATGTCCCCAAAAGACCACCTACGCCTTTAAGCAAACCTGCAAGAATGTTATCGTCGGAAAGGTTTACATTCGCCAGCTTGTATTTACCGTTCTCTACACCGTTTGTTTTATCTTTATAATATAGATATGAGTTTTCTCCTTTGACATTGTCCGGCTTTGGGTTTATAAGACCGTGCGTAGTTGCACCTTCTTTTGCTACAGCATCCAGGCCAAGGTCCGCATCTCCCGGATAATAAGGACTGTAAAAAGGATTGCTACCAACCAGACCACTTACCAAACCCGGTTTGTAATAAACATACAGTCTCGGAGTTACGCTCTTATTGCTTCCAATCGCCCGCAACTGTGACTCATTTCCGATCAGAATATATTTTTTTCCGGAAACCTCCACATATAACTGCCCCGGTTTTGTTCTTCCATCCGCATGCTCACCATCTAGCCACTGAACTCCATTTGCCGCTTTTTCTGTCAATTGATCCGCAACTAATTCCGGCTTATCTGAATTAAATTTCTGCGATAACACATAATTATGAGACTTACTATAAGTCAGATACGCCTGATCTTCACCATCCGGATAGATCATCTGCCCCATACCAAACTGTGGTGCATCATAATCTAATGACATAACTGGTTCCGTTTCAGATTCTTCCTGTGCAAGCACCATCAACTGATATGGATTGTATATGTAGATTGTATCCGTTTCCTTATCATACAGCGTTGGTGTTTCGTTTTCTTCTAGTTTCGTGCCTGTGATAGTTCCGGTAAATGAATCCGGTACTGACCAAATCTGTTCCGAGTTCATCTGGATGTCATTCATCAAAATGTACTGAGCATCTGCACCGTATTTCAGCTCTGTGCCTTCACTCTTTACCACTTCTCCAGAACCAATCTGTCCATCCTTATCACCTGTGTAAATATAAGCATCTGAACCAATCTGTTTTAATTGTTCATAATTATAAATGCATATTTTACTATCCTTATAATAAGCATCTATATTATCTGTTGATTCCGCTTTAACATTTCCACCGGACGATTCCGATTCGTCATTTTTCGAGTTTTCACTTGTTTCCTCCGATATCTTAGATTCGGATTCCGTGGTGCCATTTATTTCATCTGAAACTGTGGACTCGGTTGATACTTCACCATTACTCTTATTGGCATCATCAGAAAGTGCCACTTGACTAGTGTTGGTACCCGATGGATTTACATCTGCTGCATCCGCAATATTCACTTGAGAAAATAAGATAGCCATACATAGTATTACTGCGATAATTCTGTTCTCTATCCTTCTTTTTTTCTTCATATCTGGACCTCTAATCTTTTGTCTTCACTTGTTACTTTAATTTTTTCCTTTTTAGCCATTTTTGCTGCTTTGCTGCCTCCTGAAAGCATTGCATCAGCTGATTGGAAAATGCTCCGCATTCACCATTTGAAATCATCTGGATTGCCTCTTCAGGTTCATATTTCCTTTTGTATGGGCGATCATTGATCAATGCATCGTAAGCATCAACAATCCCAACGACCTGTGCACACATCGGAATCGCATTCCCTTTTAAACCGTCCGGATATCCTGATCCATCATATCTTTCATGGTGATGTCTGCATATTTCATAGCTATATTGATTCAGCTTTTCCGTTGTTACCCCCTCTGGGAATCTCTGGGTCATCGCTGCACCTACTAATGGATGTTGCTTTACTACATTCATTTCTTCATCCGTAATCCCGTATTCCGGATATTTATTCTGCAATTGAAGATATACCTGTTTCGTATAGAAACTGATATCGTCTTGGTATCCTGCTTCAACTAAATGATTATGATTCAATAGAGTAGTTAAAAGTGATACCATATCCCAATACTGCTTTGCCATATCCTGTTCTTTTTTTATGAGTTCTCGTTCCATCTTTATAACTGTGTTCTGGACAATCTTCTCATTATGTAAGGTTAATAATTGCAGTATTCTCATTTGCATCTATATATTTTTTGCTTCCATCCAAACATATGCATTCTTATCTTTTCCGGTAATTCTACGGTACGGAAGATCTTTTTCCATACATCCATCAACTAATCTTTCTTCTAATCCTTCACTTGATAAGAAGTCCTGAACCATTTTTTTGTCAGAAGCATACACGTATCTTTCTACATATTGGCTTATGAACTCTTCATAGTTTTCTGTTTTTCTTGCTTTCTCATATACTTCACGGATATGTGAATACACACACTCGTAGCTTTTTTCCTTTAAGTTCAGTTTTAATACAACATAAAATCTTCCAAAATATTCATCTTCTCCAGGGCGGATAACGTCTGAAACCTTTACACTCTCTAATTTATTATTGTATGTATTCTGCAAGCTCAACAATATTTTATGTATCTTGCAGGTATCTTCCAAATTTCTGGAACAAAAACGATCTTCTTCCAAACAACGATTAATTGCCATTGTTTCCTCTACACACGATATAATTTCCATCAGAGAAATATTCTCCGGTTGTTTTGCCAGCATATAGCCACCATTTATCCCTTCACAGGCAGTGACTATTTTTGCATTTTTCAGTTTTTTCGCTATTTTAGGAACATAATTAGCAGAAACATTTAGCTTCCGTGATAATTCTGATGTAGATACCATCCGTTCCTGTGCTGCTAAGTAACATACAATTCTAATTGCGTAATCTGTTGAATTTTTTAGTTGCATCGTTATCCCTCTAATCTAAACCCTGCAAAGTCTTAGTTTATATCAAAAAAATATTCAGAAATTGATATATTCAATGTTTTTCACCGATAATTTTTCTCATTAATTTTATATTATACGCTATTAAATTTATAAATATAATGTGCAACGAACGAAAAATTTTTAACGTTTTTTTGTTCGAAGTGCTCCATTTTCGATTAACAGGCAAAAAAACGAACCACACTAACCATGTTGTTGTGTGATTCGTTATCTTTTATAACAATTCTAATATTTTTAATATTATGAATCTCATCTTTGCCTCTCCAAAAGATTCTTAAAAATTCTACATTACTTCAAGAACTCGAATTGCTATCAATCCAATTCGAACACTAAGCACTTCTGCTGGATTATTAAAATCTATATTCGTTATTTCTATTATTTTCTGCAAACGATATGAAGCAGTTCGATAATGAATAAACATTAATTCAGAAGTCTTTTTTAAGCTTTGGTTGACATTCAGATAACATTCCAATGTATCAACCAGCTCTCCATTTTTCTGAATATCGTGCTGGCGAAGTTTATTCAATGACTCTGGTATAAACGCTTGCAACTGATTTATATCTTTCATCTTTTCCAGTACATGATTAAAGAATCCTATCTTTGTACTATCTATAACTGACTTATCCTCGTCTCCGATTATTCGTCTAATAACTTTAATATATTTAAGCGCAATTTTAGAAGATTTAAAAGACTCCTTCAATTCATGGTATCCTGTGACAGTTTTACCTATACCAATCAGAAAATCTATTTCAACTCCCCTATTAACTAGAAATTCTTGTATCGTTTGCTGCAGTTTCTCCAGTTTTTTACGAAATTCCAATCCGGTTTCCCGTTCCGTTTCTCTGTGAATATATACAATCTGGTTGGTTTGCAAAAAAATATGCTCCCTCGGTAAATAACGTATAATTTCCTTTTCGACCATTTCTGTTTCTTTTATCTGGGCATTGGTAAATTTTTCTATATTCTTTTATTGCATCCATACGGTAAAGTGACAACCCGATATATCTCTGCATCATTAAGACCAAGCATACCTGCAACTTCATTTTCTTCATCATTTGACAGCGAACCATCCAGCATACGATATTCCAAATCTCTTAGATGTCGTTTTTCAAGATTCTCTTCTATTACATGTCTGATCAAACTAAACTGTAATGTAATGATAATATTCTCTAATGCGATAAAATCCAATTTTCCTAACGGTTCATTCTGTTCTGAAACAACAAAATACATTTCTTGCCTTTTAAAAAATATCGAGTTTCTTAATGTATTCAACATACTTCGTATTTTTCCTTTTTTGACACAAATATTGATATCTTGTGATAATTTCAGGCTTATATTCCGTAATATTTTTTTCCATTCTAAAATCCTGTGTTTCCGAATTACTTGAAAAAAAACAGGTTCCATCTGCGTTATATAAACCGAACCGGATTCCCGAGCATGGTACTGATCAAGAAAAATATTCTCTCTATAGATTCCCTTGAATCTATCATGTTCAGTAAAATATTACTTAAATTATCATGTGTCATCTTAAAATATTTCAGTTTTGCAGTTTCAATATCACACAACTGAAGTAGTATATGCTTAATAATTCCCCAAAAATACAAATCCTCAGAAATTTCTATCACGGGCAAATGATACTCCTGCGAAAATTCCATTAAAATATTAAACAGTCTTTTCAGGTGTTCAGTTCTCTGATAGCACTTTACTATAAATCCACTTATCTGCTTTTTATCCAATTCTTTTAAATGATACAAAAAAACATCTTCCTCTGTATCCTCATAGGCTCTCATACTCGTTAGGAGCAGCTCCCCCCCCCCACCAGGAATTTTTCCATTTCTGGCATTTCAATGATTCGGGCTCCTTTAATTTCACGATTAATTCCGGAATGATCACTTATCAGCTGCATTTCCGGGAATTTGTTTGATTCAAGCAAGTCCTTTACTGTATACCCCATTTGTATTCCCTTCCTTTTACAATTGAATTGATTCATCTTTCTTTTGCTTTATTATGCCATATCTATTTTAATATATTGGTGGAGTTATTTCTATAATTGTTTTTCATATTCTCTAGTTTGTTTTCTTAGCTATTCTGATAACTCATCGGCATCTGGTTTTATAATCTCCTTGACCTTTATGCCCTTTAGTAGATTGTCATAAGTTTGCTGCACATCCAGCAATATTTTATGTACTTTACAATGCTCTGTTGCATTTCTGGAACAAAACCCATCATCTTCTAAACAACGATTTAATTTCATGGTTACTTCCGTGGAGGATATTATGTCAAACAGAGAAATATCTTCTGTTTTTTTCACAAGTGAATACCCACCTTTTATTCCTTCGCAAGCTGTAATTATATTCGCTTCTTTTAATTTTTTTGTGATCTTTGGAATATAGCTTTCTGGAATCTTTAATTCGTAAGCTAACTCAGACGCAGTGATTACTTCACCACGACAAGCCAGATAATATACTATTCTGATCGCATAATCCGTTGTAATTTTTAATTGCATAATTGCTCCTCTCCAAAGCAGGAAAAATCCCGAATTATTATCCTTGCGCTTCATCTTTTATCGCCTCAAGTCTAATAAATTCGGGATATTGTATAACCTTTCCTCTTTACCTCATTATCAGCTTTTTCAGTTCTTCTTTTTTATTCCTTTAAAGAATACCATACCAACTATACTGATAGCAAGAACTAAAAACATCAAAACCATCAGGCCATTGTTTGCAAGTGTTCGTCCTGTTACAGGCGGTTCCATTGTTGATTTATTAATAAACGCAATGTTTATTTCTTTGTCCATCTTGAAAGATGCATCTCTTCCATCTGTGGCGGAACCATTATTTATTTTATATGTTGTCTTATAATTCTTACCCGGATCCTCTTCGGACACCTTATATGACCAGCCTGTCGGCAGACAATTAATCTTTACAGATTCATCTTTTTTTAATGTAAAGGTCGCTTGGTTATTTGCAAAAGAAAGGGGTATTGCTGTCGCCTTAGACCCTTTTGTAATATAAATCTGTCCGTCCTTAATCTGCGATATGCCCGGATCTGCTCCTGCAGGTGGAGTTGCTGTAAGTGTAAATGTAAATTCTTTATTCGGTTCCTGATTATATCCTGCCACTGTTTTACTGACTTGCAAGACAGTAGGTTTATAATACAGTTTTAATACGACAGGCTCTGATAAAGCACCGTTCTCCACATCCTTTTCTAATGTATTTCGCTTATCACTTTCATCAAATACATAACCTGGAAATGTTCCATCCGGCTCAGGGTTCGCAAACGCCTTAACGGTCTCGCCGTCAGCAGAAAATGAAATGGTTCCTGAAGTTGTCTTCTCAAGTTTTTCCGTTCCATCCGGTATCTTGAGATAATGCTCAACCTTTATTTCTTTTTTGGCTGTTTTTTTCCACTGTGCAACAATCTGATATCCTGTATAATTTTTAGATGCAAATACAGGCAGATTCGTATTATCTGCATATCCGTAATTCTCATCAGAAATCGTAAAGAGTTCACCGTTACTATATGTCTCTTGACTTAACTTACCAGCTTTGTTTTTCAGCTTCCATCCTATAAATTCATAGCCTTCGCAAGTGGGTTCTGCCCAACCTTCACCCATAATAAAGGTAGTACCTATAGTTCTTATTCCCTTTCCAGTTTCCAGATCCTTTCCATAAGAATGCATAGGAGTGTTG
>ENA-OQAB01001105-OQAB01001105.1-human-gut-metagenome-genome-assembly--contig:-NODE-1105-length-13231-cov-2.437424_pt1 | contig 13231 bp, 14 predicted proteins | sample MGYA00242490_ERZ504517 | MGnify/ENA primary metagenome ERZ504517 (study PRJEB26092, sample SAMD00036298) | human gut metagenome | host: Homo sapiens | study: EMG produced TPA metagenomics assembly of...
CGCTCCAGCTCCCCCCGGAGCCGGGCCTTGGCGCAGCCGTCGTCGTGGTGGGGAAGGTCCAGCAGGAAGAGGAAATCCAGCCCGCCCTGGGCGCGGAGCACGTCGTAGCAGCGGCGGATGGAGTCGCAGCAGTTGACCAGCACCAGCTCCCTCACGCCGTCCCGGCGGCACTCCTCCAGCACCGCCTTGGCGTGGCAGCAGAAGTGGTTGTGGGTCAGCGCCTCGGCGTGGGAGAAGGCGTTAGCCTCCCGGTTGAGAAGGGCCGGCTGGCCGCCCAGGGCGGCCAGCAGCTCCACGGGGGTGTATTTACAGGTATATCCGATCATCTGCATCCCTCCAGCAGCTCCAGAAAGGCCTGGAGCCGGGTGACCATCTGGCCGTCGTTCACGTTGCCGCTGTCGCAGCCGTCCCCGTCCAGCACCAGGGTGGGGAACCCGGCGGCCTCCAGCCGGCGCTTGACGAGCTGGGCCGCGCCGGAGGTCTGCTTGCAGCCCCAGTGGCAGAAGTACACCGCCCCGTCGGCCCGGAGGAGGCGGGCCAGCTCCGCTGCCCGCTCCGCCCGGCGCTCCGCACCGCCGTTGAAGGAGGAGCAGACCAGCCGCCGGGCCATGGACTCATAGGGGCGCTCCGGCTCGGGGAGCACATCGGCATCCAGGGCCATGTCGCACCCCACAATCTCCACGTCGGGGCGGAAGTTGAGCAGGGCGCGCAGGCTGTCCTGCCAGTGGGGGGCAGGGTGTGGCAGCCACAGAATCCGCTTTTCCCACGCCGCCCCCTCCGGCAGGGCGGCCACCTGGGCGCAGAGCTGCTCGGTGTAGCGCAGGGCCTCCGGCGAACCCAGCATGGAGTGGGTGGCGAAGACGGAGAGCATCTCGGAGGTCATCTCGTCAGAGAGGGAGCGCTCCGCCCGCAGGGACAGGTAGCGGTGGTAGCCCTCCACGGTGGCCCGGGAGCGGGCCACCGCGGCCCGCAGCGCGTCCTCCTCCAGGGGGCGCCCCCCGTGGGCCTGGACAAAGGCCGCCATGGCCCGGAGCTGTTCGGCCACCTGGGCGACACTCTCCTCCGAGGGGGGCGTAGGGCACGTCCACCGTGAAGCGTGGGACGTCCCAGAACTCCGCCAGCCGGCGGAAGGTGAGCTGGTTGGCGTCGCAGGCCAGGGAGGTGTTGAGGATGAACCGGGGCCTGGCCATGACGCCGGTCTCGGCCAGGCCAAGCAGGATTTTGTGGTAGGAGCAGTAGCTCTCCGGCACGCCCCGCTCCTCCGCCGCCTCCACGAACACCCGCTCCGCCGCCGTGGACACCAGATAGCAGGACAGCCCCTCGGGCAGCACCGGGGGGATGTTCAGGGCGTGGAGCACCTCGCAGGGGAGGAAGATGTTGACGCAGGCCGCCTGGCCGGGGCGGCCCAGGGCGGCGGCCATAGAGCGGGCCGTGTCCCCCTGCATGGCGCACCGGGCGGGGAGCACGTTTTTGGGCGGGAAGTGCTTCATCTGTACCCCCACCAGGGTGTAGGCCGTGCGGAGCAGGGCGCGGGCGCGGCCGGGGTGCCCGGCCACCTGGCGGGAGATCAGGCGGCCCAGGGCCTCAATGGAAGAGCTTGGCATAGAGACTCCTTTCCGGAAAAACGGGCTGCCCGCTCGGGCGGCCCGAAGCATAGGGTTCTTTCTTACAGAGGCTTCAAGGAATCGTAAGAAAATCTTTCTTGCCAGCGGCGCGGGATATTTGCTATTCTATACCCACGCAGACGAAAGAGAGGTTTTTCTATGGAAATCATATGCAGTACCACTTATGACCGGAGGGCGCTGTCCGCGCTGGCCAGGGCTCTGCGTAAAACCGTCCGCAGGACGCGCTCACGGCTGCTGCGCGTCTGGTGCTGGGTGCTCCTGGTGCTGAGCCTGCTGTCGGCCTGGGTTTCCTGGGGCGAGTGGGGAACTGTGGCGCTCAATGGGGCGGTGGCCGTCCTGATGCTGGCCGTTCTGCTGGGGGAGGACGCAATCAACGCCTTCTTTGCCAGGCGGGACGCCCTGCCGGGGATGGAGGTGTGCACGGTGCGCTTTTTGGAGGAACACTATGAGACCAAAATCGCCGGCGCGGCCACTCAATGGCAATATAGCAAGCTCCTCCGGCTGGCGGAGAATGACCGTTACCTGGTGCTCATTCTGGGAAAGAACCACGGCCAGCTCTGCGACAAGGAGGAGCTGACGGGCGCCGCCCCGGAGGAGCTGCGCGCTTTCCTGGAGCAAAAGACGGGGCTGACGGTTGAACGGTTCCGATAGCGGGGGCCGCCGCTTCGACACCGGGGCAATTTGTTTGCCCTGGGCATAAAAGAAATCTGTGGAATCCAGAAATGAAAACGGGACGGCCGATGGCCGTCCCGTTTTCATTTCTGGAGCAGGTGACGAGGCTCGAACTCGCTACCTCCACCTTGGCAAGGTGGCGCTCTACCAGATGAGCTACACCTGCAAGCGACGGATTATATTATAGCGAACCGTTCCGCCGCTGTCAAGGGGTTAATTCAAATTTTCTGCATTTTCTTCCGCGCCCTCCCACACGTAGCCCAGGGAGAGAAGGTCGGCGGCGGAATAGGTGGTGCCGGAGGCGTCGCGGGTGAGATCCACGTAGTGGGCGCCGCCGTCGGCAGTGAGCTGGTTCCAGAAGTGGGGTTCGCCGTTCAGAGTACCCTCCACCAGAACGGAGCCAACCTCCATCTTCCCGCTGAGGAGCTGAAAGGCCAGCGCCAGCCCCTCGCTGTCCGCCCCGTCGCCCAGCAGGGCGTCCCAGGCGGTGGGGCCGCCGTCCGGCCGGGCGCGGACGTGCTCCCGAACCAGGGAAAAGAGCTCGGCCTGCCGGGCGGAGGGGGAGAGCTGATGGGGCCGGAGAGGGAGCACCAGGGCATCTGCCGTGCTCTGGAGGTCATCGCTCTTTTGACGCAGTGCCTGGGTGTCCTCGGGATAGGTGAGCAGGATCTCCACAATGCGCTGCTGACCACCGGAGGCGGGGTAGAGGGAGACGGTAAACTCCGGCATGCCCAGGGCGCCGGCGGGCTCGTCGTAGTAGGCCTGCCGCACCAGGGCGGCAATGGAGTCGGCGCTCTCTGTGAAGTAGCCCACCCGCAGGGCCACCTCGCTCTGAAAATCAGCCAGGGCGGCGCGCACTTCATCCCGGATGGCGCTGGTGCCGGTGACGTTGACCAAGCTGCGTATCTGCTCCCGGGTGCGGCGGTAGGAAATGGTAATGGTGGCCTCATAGGTGGTGAGCACCTTGGTGCAGTCGTTTTTGATAAAGTCCACCGCATAGGCCCCCAGAGGGTCGTCCTTGGCCACCTCCAGGCAGGCCCGGTTGAGATCCTCCTCCACATCCCCGTCATAGTCGTCGGTAAGCTGAATCAGCCCCTTTTCTGTCCCCTGGGAGACAAAAAACAGCACGGTGTTGACCAGCTCGGAATAGGTGCCCGCCTGGACGGCGGAGGAGTCCTCGGCCGTGGCCGGACGCTCCGTGTGCGGCTCCACCACTGCATAAGGGTTCTCCAGAAGAGAGGAGCAGCCGGTGAGCAGCAGGGCGCAGCTCAACGCCAGCGCCGCCGCCATGCCTCGTTTCAATGCCACGCCCTCCTCTCCTCAGTAGCCCAGAGGCTCGTTGACCAGCACCACCTCGGCCCGGCCGATGCCGGTGGGCCTCTCCCACAGCACCGCCAGGGCGCGGCAGATGCGCTCCGGGCTTTTGCAGTCATAGCATTTGTCCCCCCGGACGGCGCAGGGAGTCTTTTTGCCCAGCCGCCGGGCGTTTTTGGGGGAGGCCACGTTGCGGGCCCGCCAGAGGGCGGCGTCGTAGTCGGGAGCCAGCTTGTTGACGCCCACGATAAAGTAGACCTCCTCATGGCCGAAGATGGTAGAGGCCACCCGGTTGCCCGTGCCGTCGATGTTGATGAGCTCGCCGGTCTCCGCCAGGGCGTTGACCGAGGTCAGATAGACCGGGGCGGCGGCCGCGTCTGCGAAGCTGTCTCCCAGCCAGTGGCTGCGCACCACGGCGTGGCTCTGGAGCCGCTCGAGAAGGCCCAGCTCCTTGAGGGTGATGGAGCCGCCGTGCCCCACCGTTTTGCCGTCCAGCCTGCGGTCCAGGTAGTCCGCGGCCTCCGCCGCCGTGTCGAAGCAGGTCACATCGAAGCCGTGGGCCTCCAGATTTTTGCGTACCTTCTCAAAACCGGGCATAAACAGGTCTCCTTTCCAGCGTAAAATGACAGAGCACAGGGGGTTATCCGCCTGCGGGCAAAAAGCAGGGCATATGCAGGGCGGGGGGTGTCCAGGGGCGCGTTCCCCCGCCCCTGGACAGCTCAGAGATCGTTGTGCTTATACTCCCGGAAGCCGTCGCCCAGGATCTCGTGGGCCTCGCACACGATCAGGAAGGCGTTGGGGTCGATGCTCTTGACGGTCTGCTTGAGGGCCACGATCTGCTTCTGCTTGAAGGCCACCAGCAGCACCTTCTTGTCCTCCCCGGACCAGCCGCCCTCGCCGTGGAGAAGGGTGACGCCCCGGTCCATATCGTGAATAATGGCGTGGGAAATCTGGTCGTAGGCGTCGCTGATGATATAGGCCACCTTGGCGTTGTCCATGCCGTAGAGCACCTGGTCCATGACGAAGGAGGAGATATACAGGGCCACCACGCCGTAGAGGGCGCTGTAGATGTTGCGGAAGGCGACGGCCACCGCCACAATGACCAGCAGATCCACCGCCAGAAGCAGCCGCCCCATGGGCAGCCAGGCCAGCTTCAGCTTGAGCAGGCGGGCAATGAGATCGGTGCCGCCGGTGGTGGCGCCCTGGAGAAACACCACGCCCAGGGAGCCGCCCATGATCACGCCGCCGAAGATGCACCCCAGAATGGGCTCCATAGGCTCAAAGGTGTGGATCATGTGGAGAATGTCGATGAAAATGGAGGAGATGAACATGGAGTAAAGGGAGGACACCAGCAGGTGCCCGCCCAGCAGCTTCCACCCCAGCAGGAACAGGGGGATGTTCAGGATGATGACCACGGTGCCGATGGGAGCCCAGGGGAGGATGTGGTTGATGATCTGGCCCACGCCGGTGATGCCGCCGAAGCCGATCTGGTTGGGCTCGTAGCACCAGTTGAAGCCCACGGCGTACACCGCAGACGCCAGGGTGATCCACAGATAGGGAAGGACATACTGCTTTGCGACACGATTCATAGCCGATACCTTCTTTATTTTATTCCAGTAACGTCATCTGCTCCTCGGCCCGGTCCTCCGGCCGGAGCAGCATGCCCGCGATGGGCAGGGAGCGGGCCCGGTAGCGGGCGGCGTTGACGATGGTGGTGTCCGCCAGGGGGCGGGCGTCGGCCACCTTGTACTTGGGCTTGAGGGTCATGACGTTGACCCCCTGGGTGGAGCGGGTGGTCTTGGGGGTGAGGGCGGCGGTGTGGAAGACCACCACCCGGCCCTCGGTGGAGGTCACCGCCATCTCCGTGTCCTCTGTCAGCAGGCAGGCCGCCGCCAGGGGGGACTTGTCGGAGTAAGCGCCCGTGAGCTTCTTGCGGCGGGTCTGGGTCTGATAGGCCGACAGGGCCACCCGGGCCACCTTGCCGTTTTCAAAGAAGAACAGCAGGTGGCCGGAGTAGTCGGCGGTGACACAGGCCCACACGAAGCCCTCGCCGGGATCCATGCCCAGCTTGGTGGGCAAAAAGTCGCCCAGCAGGCTGGCCTTGGAGTCGTCGAAGTCACTCAGGCGGGCCTTGTAGCACTGCTGCCGGTCGGTAAAGACCAGCAGCTCGTCCCGGTTGGAGGCCTCCCACTGGAGCCAGGGGCCGTCCCCCTCCTTGTACTTCTGCTCCCCGCTCATGCGCAGGGACTGGGGGGTGATCTTCTTGAAGTAGCCCTCCCGGGAGCAGAACACGTGCACCGGGTAGTCCGGGGTCTCGTCCTCCGCGTCCTCCGCGGCGGCGGTCTGGTACTCGTAGACGATCTCCGTCCGCCGGGGGACGGCGTACTTCTTCTGCACCGCCTGGAGCTCGGCCACGATGAGCTTCTTGATGCGGCCGGGGTTGTTCACGATGTCCTGGAGGTCGGCGATCTCCTCCTCCAGCCCGGCCACCTCCTCAATGCGCTTGAGGATGTACTCCTTGTTGATGTTGCGCAGCTTGATGTCGGCCACGTACTCGGCCTGCACGTCGTCGATGCCGAAGCCGATCATCAGGTTGGGCACCACCTGGTCGTCCTCCTCGGTCTCCCGGATGATTTTGATGGCCCGGTCGATGTCCAGCAGGATCTTTTTCAGGCCGCGGAGCAGGTGCAGCTTGTCCTGCTTCTTCTTCATCACGAAGTAGGTGCGCCGCCGCACCCCCTCCATGCGCCAGCCCGTCCACTCGTCCAGAATCTCCCGCACCCCCATCACCCGGGGCATACCCGCAATGAGGATGTTGAAGTTGCAGGAGAAGGAGTCTTGGAGGGTGGTGGAGCGGAAGAGCCGGGTCATCAGCTTGTCCGGATCGGCCCCCCGCTTGAGATCGATGGTGATCTTGAGGCCGTTCAGGTCGGTCTCGTCCCGCATGTCGGCGATCTCCCGGATCTTGCCCCCCTTCACCAGCTCGGCCACCTTGTCCATGATGGCCTCCACCGTGGTGGTGTAGGGGATCTCGTAGATCTCGATGAGGTTTTCGCCCTTGAGGTAGCGCCACTTGGCCCGCACCTGGAAGGAGCCGCGGCCCGTCTCATAGATCTGCCGAAGGGCCCCCTCGTCGTAGAGCAGCTCGCCGCCGGTGGGGAAGTCGGGGGCCTTCAGGTGGTCCAGCAGGTTCACCTGGGGGTTCTTCAGAAAGGCCACCGTGGCGTCGCACACCTCGCCCAGATTGAAGCCGCACAGGTTGGAGGCCATGCCCACGGCGATGCCCTGGTTGGCGCTCACCAGCACGTTGGGGAAGGTGGTGGGCAGCAGGGTGGGCTCCTGCATGGAGCCGTCGTAGTTGTCTACAAAGTCCACCGTGTCCTGGTCGATGTCGCGGAACAGCTCGGCGCAGATGGAGTCCAGCCGCACCTCGGTGTACCGGCTGGCCGCCCAGGCCATGTCCCGGGAGTACACCTTGCCGAAGTTACCCTTGGAGTCCACCAGGGGGTGGAGCAGGGCCCCGTAACCCCGGCTGAGGCGCACCATGGTGTTGTAGATGGCCGCGTCGCCGTGGGGGTTGAGCTTCATGGTCTGGCCCACCACGTTGGCGCTCTTGGTGCGGGCGCCCCCAGCAGGTGCATCTGGTACAGTGGTGTAAAGCAGCTTGCGGTGGGAGGGCTTGAACCCGTCGATCTCCGGGATGGCCCGGGAGACGATGACGCTCATGGCGTAGGGCATGTAGTTGATCTCCAGCGTCTCGGTGATGGGCTGTTCCAGCACCTCGGGCCGCAGGCCCATGACGTTGGGGTTGATTACCTTCTTTGCCCCCTCCTCGGGGGCCTTCTTTTTGGGCATTGGTATCAGTCCTTATTCAGAATCCAGTTCAGAGGATTGTCGGCGATAGATTGGCGGGTTTCGGCCGGATCGGCGTCATTTCGGATGATAGGGCCGTAATAGCCGGACTGCCACAGGCCTTTCCGGGCGCTCCGACGGCTGACCGCGGCCTTGAACTGCTGCACGGCCCGGGAAACGGTCTGCTTGGAACGGTCAGCCGCCCTATATAGCGGCCGTATGCCCGGTCAGGAGATGTCCGCCAGCTCCAGATACTTGTAGCCGTTCTCCGCGATGTGGTCTTTTCTGCCCTGGAGGTTGTCCCCCAGCAGCAGGTCGAAGACGGCGGCGGTGCGCTCCACGTCCTCGGGCATGACCTTGATGAGGCGGCGGGTCTCCGGGTTCATGGTGGTGAGCCACATCATGTCCGGCTCATTCTCGCCCAGGCCCTTGGAGCGGTTGATGGAGCACTTCCTGCCCGCCAGCTCGCCGCTCACGATCTCGTTCTTCTCCGCGTCGGAGTAGGCGAACCAGGTCTTGTCCTTGTAGGTGATCTCATGACAGGGGGGGACTCGGCGATATACACGTACCCCCGCTGGATGAGGGTGGGGGTGAGGCGGTAGAGCATGGTGAGAATGAGGGTGCGGATCTGGAAGCCGTCCACGTCGGCGTCGGTGCAGATGACCACCTTGTTCCACCGCAGGTTCATCAGATCGAAGGCGGCCATGTCCTTGGCGTGCTTGTCGTGCACCTCCACGCCGCAGCCCAGCACCTTCAGGAGGTCGGTGATGATCTCGCTCTTGAAGATCTTGGCGTAGTCGGCCTTGAGGCAGTTGAGGATTTTACCCCGGACGGGCATGATGCCCTGGAACTCCGCGTCCCGGGAGAGCTTGACGCTGCCCAGAGCCGAGTCGCCCTCCACGATGTAGAGCTCCCGGCGGGTGGTGTCCTTCGTCCGGCAGTCCACAAACTTCTGTACCCGGTTGGCTATGTCCACACTGCCGGAGAGCTTTTTCTTGATGTTCAGCCGGGTGCGCTCGGCGTTCTCCCGGCTGCGCTTGTTGATGAGCACCTGCTCGGCGATCTTCCCTGCGTCCAGGGGATTCTCAATGAAGTAGACCTCCAACTGGGCCCGCAGAAACTCGGTCATGGCCTCCTGGACAAACTTGTTGTTGATGGCCTTCTTGGTCTGGTTCTCGTAGGAGGTCTGGGTGGAGAAGTTGTTGCTCACCAGCACCAGGCAGTCCTCCACGTCGGCCCAGGTGATCTTGCTCTCGCTCTTCTGGTATTTGCCCTGGGCCTTGAGGTAGGCGTCGATGCCATTCACGAAGGCGGACTTCACCGCCTTCTCCGGGGAGCCGCCGTGCTCCAGCCAGGAGGAGTTGTGGTAGTGCTCGATAATCTGCACCGTGTTGGAGAAGCAGAAGGAGACGGAGAGCTTCACCTTGTACTCGGCTGTCCGCCCGGTCCGGCCCCGCCGCTCGGTCTGCCAGAACACGGGCAGGGTGAGGGACGTTCTCCCCCGCCAGCTCCTTCACATAGTCCTCAATGCCGTTTCGTACTGGAAGTCGGTGGTCTCGAACCTTGCCCCCCCCACCTGGTTGCGGAAGCGGAAGGTGACCCCGGCGTTGACCACCGCCTGGCGCTTGAGCACGTCGGTGTAGTACTCCACGGGGATATTGATGTCGGTAAACACATCCAGATCCGGCTTCCAGCGGAAGCGGGAGCCGGTCTTTTGCCGGAGTAGGGCTCCTTTTCAGGCCGCCCACGTTCTCGCCCTTCTCGAAGTGGAGGGTGTACTCAAAGCCGTCCCGGTGGATCACCGCATCAAAGTACGCGCTGGCGTACTGGGTGGCGCAGGAGCCCAGGCCGTTGAGGCCCAGGGAGTACTCGTAGTTGTCGCCGTCGTTGTTGTTGTACTTGCCGCCGGCGTACAGCTCGCAGAACACCAGCTCCCAGTTGAACTTCTGCTCCTTCTCGTTCCAGTCCACCGGGCAGCCCCGGCCGAAGTCCTCCACCTCGATGGAGTGATCCTCATACCGGGTAACGGTGATCAGGGAGCCGTGGCCCTCCCGGGCCTCGTCGATGGCGTTGGACAGGATCTCAAAGACCGCGTGCTCACAGCCCTCCAGCCCGTCGGAGCCGAAGATCACCGCCGGGCGCTTGCGTACCCGGTCGGCCCCCTTCAGGGAGGAAATGGAGTCGTTTCCGTAATTTTTGGGGGAATTGCTTTTCGCCATGGGCCTCTCCTCGCTCGTTCCAAAATCAGAAAATTACATCTTATTATATTACTCCAAACCGGCCCAAAGTGTCAAGAAAACGCGAAAGGCCGCCGGACATTGTCCGGCGGCCTTTCTGCGCCTGACCCCGCTTCGTCGCGGGGCGGGCGGCTTTGTTTGGACAGCTTGCGCTTCCTTTCGCCTTTCGCCAGAGGGTGAGCTCACCCGGCACCGGCTTAAAAGGAGATGCAAGGAGGAACAGGCCTCTTTCCTGTCCGGGCATAGTATGTGCACAGGACGGAGCGCCATACGCGGAAAATTTTGGTTAGGCTCCGGCATATTTGTCCAGACTGGACATACCATGAGATGGGAAACCAAAAACAAAGGAGGCGCCGTTATGGCGGAGGAGGCCAGAGTGTTTTCCTGCGGAAAAGCGGGAGCGGGCGGAGGATACCGAGCGGCTGGCGCTGTTGGAGGGGCTGGGACAGACCCGCAGCCTCATTGCCCAGGCCTATGCGGGCTTTAACGCCGCCAAGGACCCGGATCTGATCGAGTCCTATGTCTTTGAGATCAATGCCCTCCAGGCCCGGTACTCCTACCTGCTGCGGCGGGTCAAGGAGCTAGACGGGGAGGCGCAGGCGCAGGCCGGATACTGGCGGGGGAACCCGCCGCCAAGGGACTGGCAGAGGAAAGCTGGGAGGGGATGGCGGTGGAAACCTTGCTCAATGCCCTGCCCTGGATTGTGGGCGGGTTGATCCTGATTTTGCTGTTGGCGGCCCTGCGGCGGCCGCTGGAGTGGCTGGTGCGTCTGGCCGCGCGGACGGGCGTGGGCCTGGCCGCCCTGTGGGCGTTGAGCGGTGTGGGCGGCCTGGTGGGCCTCCACCTGGGGGTCAATCTGGTCAACGCTCTGGTGCTCGGCGTGCTGGGCGTGCCCGGCTTTGGGCTCCTGTTGATGCTTAACTGGGCGCTGGCGGTGTGAATGCAGAAGAGGGGCGGGCGCTGCGGCGCCCGCCTGGGGTTGCCATTAAGCCTTTCTGCCGAGGTGTTCGGAGGGAAGAATAGTGTGAAAGGGAACCGTCAGGGTTCCCTTTCGCGTTGGATCAAACGACTTTTTGAAACTTTTTTAGAGTTTCAAAAAGTCCAGCAGCCTGTCGAAAATACCTTTTCGACAGGCTGGGGCGGGCGCTGCGGCGCCCGCCCCTCTTTCGCTGTGCGCCCGGCTGTGGGGGCGTTTTTACAGGGCGGCGGGCGTTTTATTCAGCGGTTGTTCACACATTTGTAAAATCCATGTCGTAGAATGGGGACAGCCTAACAAGATTGGGAGTGAATGCCTTGAAAAAGCGATGGACGGCGCTGGCCTGTACCCTGTGTCTGTGTGCCAGCCTGACCCTGCCCGCGGCAGCCGCGGGCGGGTATACAGATGTGCCCGGCGGGGCGTGGTATGAGTCGGCAGTCAATGAGGTGACCGAAAAGGGCTATATGACCGGCGTGAGCGAGAGCCAGTTTGCCCCTACCGCCAACGTAACCCGGGCCACGGTAGTGACCGTGCTGTGGCGGATGGAGGGTTCGCCGGCCCCCACGGCCACCGTCTCCTTTGGGGACGTGTCCCCCGAGGCGTGGTATGCCCAGCCGGTGGCCTGGGCCAAGGAGAACGGAATTGCCAACGGCGACAGCCGGGGGGACTTCAAGCCGGATCAATCCGTCACACGCCAGGAGCTGGCGGCCTTCCTCACCCGCTTTGACCAATACCGGGGCGTACCGCTGGCCGAGGGCTCCCTCAACCTGTACTCCGACGCCAACATGACCGGCGTCTGGGCGGTGGAGAGCATGCGCCACGCGGTGGGCATGGGCTGGCTGGAGGGGGACGGCGGCAAGCTGCTGCCCGGCGGCGTGGCCACCCGGGCCCAGCTGGCCGTGATCCTCCAGCGCCTCACCACCCAGGCCATGGGCTGAGGCGGTTCTGTGGATGCGCGTAACAGGAGGGAGCATTGACCGATGGAACAGCCCAATATTTTCATGTCCTATCTGCGGGTGACACAGCACATGTCCCAGCAGTTCCGCAGCCACTTCGGCCGGCTGGACCTGACCTTTCCCCAGGCCCTGGTGCTCACGGTGCTGGGGGAGGATGGGCCGGTACCCATCAGCGCCCTGGCCGAGCGCACCGGAAGCGCCAACAGCACGGTGTCGGGCATTGTGGACCGGCTGGAAAAGCTGGGGCTGGCCAGACGGCAGCGCAGCGAGACGGACCGGCGGGTGATCTATGTCTGCGCTACGGAGAAGTACAACGCCCTGCGGGCCAAGGCGGCCACTGACGTGAGCGGATATTTCAGCTCCCTGCTCAGCGGCATGAGCCAGGAGGACCGGGCCATGATCGCCGCCGCTTTCCAGAAGCTGGACGACGCGCTGCTTCAGGCTGGGACAGAGCAGTCCGGACCGTGATAGAACGGGCAAAAAACGGCCAAGCTATTCAGGCGTGGCCGGGTGAATGCCGCGAAGAGGGGGGACGCCGGTGAGGCGCAACGGATACGATTCCTACCACGGACGCAGCCGCGTCCGCACCTTTTGAAAGTGCTGATTGTCCTGCTGCTGGTCGTGCTGGCGGTGGCGGTGGGTGCTCTGCTGTGGCTCGAGCCATACATCGACTACTCTGCCAACGGCATTAAAATCAATCTGCCCTTTTTCCAGCAGAAGGAGCCGGCGCCTGCTACGGGCGCCCCGGTGGTGGTGACCACGCCGGAGCCCACACCCACACCGGAACCGGAGGAGGACTTCCGGGGGATTCTGCTGCCCAATTCCGCCCTCTATGACGGCACCGCCGCCCAGCAGGTGGAGGCGGCCGGCGCCACCGCCGCTCTCTTTGACATGAAGGCGGACGACGGCAGCCTGGGCTATATCTCCGGGCTGGCCCTGGCCATCCAGGCGGAGGCATCCGCCGCCGACCCGGCCCTCAACGCGGCCATCCAGCTCCTCAACGGCGGAGAGGTGTATACCGTGGCCCGGGTGTCCTGCTTCCGGGACAACCTTGTGCCCCGCAGCGACATGTCTCTGGCCATCCACACCAACGCGGGCAACTGGCGGGACAGCGGCGATACCCGCTGGCTCAGCCCGGCCAATGAGAGCGCCCGCCAATATGTGGTGGGCGTGTGCCGGGAGTTGGCGGCCCTGGGCTTTGATGAGATCCTGCTGGACAACTGGGCCTTCCCCACCGACGGGGAACTGGGGTGGATTAAGGCCGATGCCAACTATCCCGCTGACGGCCGGACCGCCGCGCTGGAGGTCTTTCTCGAGGAGGTGCGCGCCGGACTGGCGGAGTTCCCGGAGGTAAAGGTGTCCCTGGTGACCACCGCCTCCGCCGCCGCAGGCGGGGCGGTGGAGAGCGGCCAGACCGCCGCTCTGCTGGAGCGCGCCGACCGCGTATTGGTGCGCCTGGGGGAGGGGGAGACCCTGCCCCGGCTGAACCAGACCCCGGTGGTGCCCGTGCTGGAGCAGGCGGGGCAGGCCCGGGAGGACTGGGCCGTGCTGGCCATGACAGGCGAATAATGCCCAAAAGCGGACGCATAGCCCTATGCG
>ENA-OQAB01001108-OQAB01001108.1-human-gut-metagenome-genome-assembly--contig:-NODE-1108-length-13216-cov-1.772939_pt1 | contig 13216 bp, 18 predicted proteins | sample MGYA00242490_ERZ504517 | MGnify/ENA primary metagenome ERZ504517 (study PRJEB26092, sample SAMD00036298) | human gut metagenome | host: Homo sapiens | study: EMG produced TPA metagenomics assembly of...
GGATTTATGCGTGGGAAGAACTGCGGCGGCAGGCGTGTGCTTTTATCCGCCGGGTATACCGCTTATTCAGGCGGGAGAGGTTTATACAGGAGAAATTGCAGAGATTATCCGTGAAGGAATCCAGAAAATCTGGAAGTTATCGGTATTGAAAAAAGGTGAAAAACGGAGTATATGTTTCATGCCTGAAATCATATTTTTAATGGGAAAAAGTGCAACGGGAAAAGACCACATTTACGAACAGCTTGCACACGATGAGCAGCTTCATTTAAAGAGAATTACCATGTATACGACAAGGCCGATGCGGGCGGGAGAAGCGGAGGGCGTTGAGTATCATTTTGTAAATGATGATGAAGCAGCGCGGCTTGAAAAAAGAAGGAAAAATCATCGAAATGCGCTGTTATGATACGGTTATCGGCGTGTGGAAATATTTTACGGTCAATGACGGGCAGATACAGTTAGGCGGAAAGAACCGCTATATTGTTATCGGAACGCTTGAAGCGTATGACGGATTTTGCAAAATATTACGGAAAAGAACATCTTTTGCCGATATATATAGAAGTAGAGGATGGTATGCGCTTACAGCGTGCGCTTGAGAGAGAGCGGAGGCAGGAAAATCCGAAATATGAGGAATTATGCCGGCGGTTTCTTGCGGATGAAAAAGATTTTTCCGAGGAAAAATTAAAAGAAGCAGGAATCACAAAAAGATTTTGCAATGAGTCGTTAGAAGAGACGGAGAATGCGATCGCTGCGTATATCGAAGAGCAGGAATAGTTACTTTTTTACAGGAAGAAGGTGTCAGCCTTGGATATTAACAAATTAAATCATGTAACAGAGGTTACACAGGTACCGGATACCAATCAGAATGTACAGGGAGATGGTTCCTTTAAGTTTACGCTTGCGAGTGCGATCACGGATGCGGATCTGCAGGCAAAAGTGGACATGCTTCTTTCTGACATTACAGCGCAGGGCAACCGTATTGCGCAGCATATGGATATCCGTGATATGAAAAAATACCGCGGTCTGATCCGCGAATTTATGAATGAAGTGGTATTCCGGTCCCACAAGTTTTCCAGGGAGAATTTTCTTGACCGGAGAGGACGCCACAGAGTGTACGGTCTGATCAAGCTGATCGATTCGAATCTGGATGAACTGGCGCAGGAGCTGGTAAAGGATGAGAAAGACCACATCGCGATTTTAAGTAAGATCGGAGAGATAAGGGGATTGATATTAGATATCCTCACCTGATCTTTTTTGGATGTGGATTGGATAAACGGCGCACGCACATTGGCGGGAAATCTGGTAGCAGAAAAGAAAACTGAAAATATGTGCAGAAATGAGGATTTATATGCCAGCATTTAAGGACATCGTTGGACATGAGCAGATCATAGAACATCTGCAGAATGCGATTACCATGGATAAAGTTTCACATGCTTATATATTAAACGGACCGGACAAATCCGGAAAAATGATGATCGCAGAAGCATTTGCACAGACGCTGCAGTGTGAGGCAGTAAATAAAAAGTTAGAGGAACTTGCAGGTGAGACAGAATCTGAAAGAATAGAAAATAAATTTACAGCGGAGCCATGTATGGAGTGTCATTCCTGTAAACAGGCGGCAGGCAAAAACCAGCCGGATATCATCTATGTCAGCCATGAGAAGCCGAATACGATTTCGGTAGACGATATCCGTACACAGTTAAACAATGACATTGTCATTAAGCCATACAGCAGCAAACATAAGATTTATATTGTGGATGAGCGGAAAAAATGAACCAGCAGGCGCAGAACGCACTGCTAAAGACAATCGAGGAGCCGCCTGCATATGCGGTGATCCTGCTTTTGACCACCAATGCGGAGAGTTTTCTTCCGACGATCTTATCCCGCTGTGTGACGCTGAATTTAAAGGCGGTGCCGGATGAGAAGATCAAAAAATTTCTGATGGCACATTACCAGATTCCGGATTACCAGGCAGATGTCTGCGTGGCATTTGCACAGGGAAATGTCGGAAAAAGCGATCCAGCTTGCAGCATCGGATGATTTTAATGAATTAAAGGCATCTGCGCTTCAGCTCATCAAGCGTCTGCACGACATCGACCTCTATGAGATGACAGAGGCGGTAAAGCAGATCAGTGAATATAAGCTTCAGATCAACGATTACTTTGATCTTATGATGATCTGGTATCGTGATGTACTTTATTATAAAGCAACAAAGGATGTAAACGGCCTTATTTTCAAGGATGAGGTCTATGACATAAAAAGACAGGCAGAGCAGAGTTCTTACAATGGAATCGAAGAAATTTTACAGGCACTGTCAAAAGCACAGGTGCGTTTAAACGCAAATGTAAATTTTGATCTGGTGATCGAGCTGCTTCTGCTGACCATAAAGGAGAATTAACATGATAAAAATAGTAGGAGTCCGTTTCCGGAATGCCGGTATAAAAAACAACCTCTTTTCCAAGCGCCTTCAAACGCTCCACTCCCCATGTATTCAACCCGGTAGAATCTACCACTACAATTTTCTCAAACATATCTTACTTTATTAATTACCATCTTCAATTAATTATCCCTCTCACAAAAACTATAAATAAAATAGCCGCAAAGGGTAACCTTCAGCACGACACTTAATAAAAAACCTGCGAACGCCCCGAAACCAGCCTTCAACGCATCCCCGGACGCCTTACCTCCCAAAAGTTCCCCCACGAAAGCCCCCACGAAAGGACCCAGCAAGATCCCCCAAGGCGGAAACACGAACATACCGGCCACGGTTCCCACGGCACATCCCCAATTTCCCCACTTGGACCCTCCGCTATACTTAGTCCCCAGCATGGGCGTAACATAGTCCATCGCCTGTGCCAACACGACCAGCAATCCCCACACGACCAACTCCGTAACCGTAAATTCCGCATAACCCGTAAAATGCAACAGCCACAAAGCCAAATACGCTACCGGCGGCCCCGGCAAGATCGGCAAAAAACACCCCGCCAATCCCACCAACAAACAGATAACGCCTAGTATAACCAATAAGATATCCATATATTTCAGTTTTTGGGATATATAAATAGACAAAGATACAAACATTTCCCACCCTTAACTGTTTTGCTAAAAGCTAAATCTAAACATATATATTTATGCACAAACATTTACGCCTGACATGTTATGCTTTGTTGTGCTTGCTGGTACCGATCGGGGTAATGGCGCAGACAGAGCATACGTATTTAGACCGTGCCCTACCCGGATCATGGTCTGAGGAAGGGAGTGATTTCCAGCAGACACTTCCCGTAGAAGATAATTGGTGGAGGAATTTAAGGACCCGTTACTGGACTCGCTGATAGAAGTAGCCGTGAAACAAAACTATTCCGTGCAAATGGCGATGGACAGGATCGCCATGGCGAAAGCCAACCTGCGGTCGGCACAAGGAAGCTACTCGCCCACCCTAGGGCTTTCCGCCGGATGGACACGGCAACAAAGTAGCGGCAATATCAATCAGGTACCCAAGGCGATCACCCAATATTCCAGCGCTACCGTAGATATGAACTGGGAAGTAGACGTATTCGGAAGTATCCGGAACCGGGTGAAAGCGGAGAAAGAGAATTTCGCCGCCTCGAAAGAGGAATACAACGCCGCCATGGTCTCCCTTTGCGCCCAAGTAGCCTCCTCCTACATCAATATGAGGGAACTGCAACAAGAGGTAAAGGTAGCGCAACAGAACTGCCGCTCCCAACAGACGGTCGTACAGATCACCCAGAAACGGTATGAGACCGGGCTAGTCTCCAAACTGGATGTAGCGCAGGCGCAATCCGTATACTACAGCACGAAAGCCTCCCTACCGATGCTGGAGGCCGGTATCATCCAATACGCGAACTCCTTGGCGATCTTGCTAGGACTGTACCCTTCCGATCTGCAAAAGATCATGGAGACAGACGCTTCCTTGCCGGAATATATCGAGCCGGTCGGTGTAGGTTTGCCGGCAAACCTGTTGCTACGCCGTCCGGATGTACGTGCGGCAGAACGGCAGGTCAATGCGCTTGCCGCCTCGCTCGGGGCCTCTAAGTCCGATTGGTGGCCGAAAGTATTCGTGAAAGGCTCGATCGGTTTCGCCTCCCACGACTTCGACAAGCTGGCGAATCATAATAGCTTGACCTATGAGATCGCCCCTACCCTTACGTGGAACTTCTTCCAAGGCACCCAGAAGATACAGGCTACCCGGTTGGCGAAAGCCCAGTTGGACGAGTCGATCCGGCAATTCAACCAGACCGTGCTTACCTCCGTACAGGAAGTGGATAACGCCATGAGCTCGTACAAGAACTCGATCAAGCAGATCGTAGCCCTCCGGGAAGTGGTAAACCAAGGAAAACAGACCTTGGATCTTTCCCTTGACCTCTATAAGCAGGGCCTTACGCCTTTCCAAAACGTACTGGACGCGCAACGCTCCCTCCTCACCTACCAGAACCAATTGACACAGGCTCAAGGTAGCTCACTACTGAACTTGATACAGCTTTATCAGTCATTGGGCGGAGGATGGAATCCTATGTAGGCCGTTCGATCCGATCGAACAAAAGCCCACTCAAACAATTAATATAAATAATCATTAAAGACAAAAGATATGAAGACATTTGTTTACATAGGGATTATCGGAGCCTCCGCCTTATTACTGGCGTCTTGCAAGGGGAAAAGCAAGCCGATGGAAACGCCCGTGCCCTCCATAAGCGTATCCACGCCGATCGTGAGGGACATTACCTTGACTAAAGAATACCCCGGATACCTTAGTTCACAACTGAAAGTAGACTTGGTCGCACGTGTCAACGGATACTTGCGTACCTCTTACCTCAAGGCCGGAAGCCGGGTGAAGAAGGGCGATCTTATCTTCGTGATCGAACCGGACACCTATCAAGATAACGTCACCCAAGCCGAGGCTTCCGTAAAGACCTCCAAAGCCCAGCTGGAATATGCACGCAGTAACTACGAGCGTATGAAGGAGGCGGCTAAGAGCGGCGCCGTAAGCCAGATACAAGTGATCCAAGCGGAGGCTACCGTATCGGAGTCTGAGGCTGCCGTGAAGAATGCCGAGGCGGAGTTGAATACCGCACGGACCAACTTGAGCTATTGCTATATCCGTGCGCCTTTCGACGGTGCGGTTACCCGGGCCAGCTACGATATAGGTAATTACATCAACGGAGCCGTCCAGCCGGTTACCTTGGCCACCTTATACAAGGACGACTTGATGTTCGCCAATTTCAATATCGAGGATAACCAGTTCATGAAGATGATGCTGGAAGCCGCCCGCAACGATAGCACCGTGAAGCTTCCGACCGAGATCCTCGTCAACATAGGCAAGGATGGCGGCAATGCGTATACGGGCCGGCTGGATTATCTATCCCCCAATATCGACCTATCGACCGGTACCCTGAACGTACGTGCCAATCTGGATAACCCGAAGCATGTATTGAAGAGTGGCTTATATGTCACCATCACCCTGCCGTATGCCGAGCAGCCGAATGCGGTCTTGGTTTGCGACGCCTCGATCGGTACCGACCAATTAGGGAAGTACCTTTATATCGTGAACGACTCCAATGTCGTACGATACCGTCCTATCGAGGTGGGCCAATTGGTAGACGATACGCTTCGCCAAGTGACCGCCGGTATCAGCCCCAAAGACTCCTATGTCACCTCCGCCCTGCTTAAGGTACGAGATGGCATGACTATCAAACCTATAAAATAAGCAAGCTATGGTAAAGTTCTTTATTAACAGACCGATATTCGCCACCGTACTTGCTCTGATCATCGTCGTGGCGGGTTTGGTCACCCTCAATATATTACCGATCGCCCAGTATCCGGAGATCACGCCGCCTACCGTACAGGTATCCGCCGTTTATCCCGGGGCGGACGCACAGACCGTAGCGCAGACCGTAGGTTTACCGATCGAGCAACAGGTAAACGGCGTGGACGGTATGCTTTACATGAGTTCAAACTCCTCCAGTTCGGGGGCTTACTCCCTGACGATCACCTTCGCCGTGGGAACGGATATCGACATGGCGACCGTCATGGTGCAAAACCGGGTGAGTATCGCCCAAAGTAGCTTGCCGGAACCCGTGATCGTACAAGGTATCACCACCCGCAAGCAATCCTCCAATATCGTGATGATGCTTACCCTAAGTTCCAAGGATTCCATTTACGACGGGTTGTATTTAAGTAATTACGCCACCTTAAATATGATAGACCAGCTAACCCGCCTGCCGGGTGTAGGCTCGGTACAGGTGATGGGAGCCGGAAACTATAGCATGCGTATCTGGCTAGACCCGGAGGCGATGCGTATCCGTAACTTGACGCCGGACATGGTCTATCAAGCCATATCCACGCAAAACGCCCAAGTATCCGCCGGTTACGTAGGCCAACCGATTCTACGGGCGGATAACCCCTATCAATATACCTTGACCGTGAAAGGACGGTTGACGACACCGGATGAGTTCGGCAATATTGTCCTTAAGACCGGGCAAGGTGGCAAGATCCTGCGATTGAAGGATATCGCCCGCATAGAGTTGGGTAGCTCCTCTTACAACGTGGTCTCTAAATTAAGCGGACAGCCGACTGCTGCGATAGCGATCTACCAGTTGCCGGGTTCCAACTCATTGGATGTATCGAAGGTGGTAAAGGCCAAGATGAAAGAATTAGGCAGTTCCTTACCCGAAGGCGTGGAATACAAAGTGACCTTGGATACGACCGAGGTGATCGACGCCTCCATCCATGAGGTGCTTATCACGTTCTTGGAGACAACCTTGCTGGTGGTCTTGGTTATCTTCTTATTCTTACAGAATTTCCGGGCGGTAGTCATCCCGTTCATTACGATTCCGGTCTCATTGATCGGTACACTGGCGGTCATGGCGGCTTTAGGCTTCTCCATTAATACGTTGACCTTATTCGGCTTGATTCTGGCGATAGCGGTGGTGGTAGACGACGCCATCGTGGTGGTAGAGAACTCCACCCGGCTCCTCGATACCGGGAAATATACGGCCCACGAGGCGGTATCGAAGGCCATGGATGAGATCGTAGGGCCTATCGTGGGCGTGGTATTGGTATTATTGGCGGTATTTATCCCGACAACGTTTATCAGCGGTATCTCCGGGCAGCTCTATAAGCAATTCGCCTTGACAATCGCCGCCGCTACCGTATTAAGCGGATTTAACTCGCTTACGCTTACGCCCTCGCTTTGCGCCCTTTTCTTGGAGAAGAATACCGAAGAACCGAAATTCTTCCTCTTCAAAGGATTCAATAAGGTATACGGAAAGACTCAGAAGATGTACGACTCGATCGTGGAGCGGATGCTGAAACGACCGGGAGCGGCGATGATCGTTTACGGTATCATCACGGCGGTAGCGGTTATCTTGTTTATGCGCTGGCCGACACCTTTATACCCGAAGAGGATGACGGCTATTTCCTAGTCGTATCCCCAATTACCCCCGGCGGCGAGCTTGAACCGGACGGAGGCGGTCACCAAGCAGATCGACGAGATCCTAAAGACATACCCGAGGTGAAATCATTCATCAGCGTAGCGGATTCTCCGTGATGGGTGGAGGGGAGCAATCCAATACGGCCACCTTCTTCGTGATCCTAAAGACTGGAACGAACGTAAAGGTAAGGGAGCATACGGCAGAGGCCGTGACCAACCGTTTCAACCGGGAGGCATCGCTATCCAAGAAGCGCAGGTATTCGGTATGGTACCGCCAGCTATCCCGGGGTTGGGCGCTTCGGGGCGGCTTGCAACTGCAATGGAGGATCGTAAGAACCTAGGTCCGACGGAGATGCAGCATGCCGTGGAGACATTGCTGGCCAGCTACCGCTCGAAACCGCAATTGCTGAACCTTTCTTGTATGTATCAGGCCAATACCCCGCAGTATCTACTGAAGATAGACCGGGATAAGGTGCAGATGCTCGGTCTTCAGTTGAATCAAGTATTCTCCACGCTCAGCTATTATATGGGAGCGGCGTACGTGAACGATTTCGTGGAGTTCGGACGTATTTACCAAGTTAAGATCGAGGCGAACGGAGAGGCGCAGAAAGTGATCGATGATGTACTCCGTTTGAGTCTGGCGAATAGTAAAGGAGAGATGGTACCCTTCTCCTCTTTTATCGAATTAGACGAGCAATTGGGATTAGACCAGATCAACCTATATAATATGTATTCATCGGCGGCTATTACTTGTATCGCCAACCCGAAATATAGCTCCGGAGAAGCGATCCTAGCGATGGAGGAGCTGATACAGGAGCAATTAGGTGATAATTTTGGATATGAATGGACCTCGGTCGCTTATCAAGAGACGAAAGCGGAATCTACGACGGTGATTATTTTCGCCATGGCGTTGCTAGTCGCTTTCTTGGTTCTCTCGGCTCAATATGAGAGCTGGACAAGTCCGTTGGCGGCTATCATGGGTTTGCCGATCGCCTTGTTGGGAGCTATTATCGGCTGCTGGGTGATGGGGGTTCCGGTAAGCGTATATACCCAGATCGGTATTATCTTATTGATCGCCTTGTCCGCCAAGAATGGTATCTTGATCGTAGAGTTCGCCCGGGATTTCCGGAAGGAAGGCAATCCGATACGGGATTCCGCCTTGGAAGCCGGACACGTTCGTTTACGTCCGATCCTGATGACCTCGTTCGCCTTTGTATTGGGTGTCATGCCTTTGCTTTTCGCTACCGGAGCGGGAGCGGCCAGCCGTATATCCTTAGGTGCGGCGGTAGTATTCGGTATGGCTATCAATACAATATTCGCCACGATGTTCATCCCTAACTTCTATGAACTGATGCAGACCATCCAAGAGAAATGGCTGGATAAAGGAAAGAAGACGGATGATACGCCTAAACAATAGAAAGTTTCCAATCCTCTAATGAGGCAAAAAGAGAATAGCCATGGGTTTAGCCATGGCTATTCATTTTTTACTCCCTTCGGATACATTATTATATATTCTATGATTGGAATTAAGCGATTCCCAACAACTCTACCTCAAATATTAATGTGGAGAAAGCAGGGATTGGACCCGAGGCACGATTACCATAACCCAAACTGTAAGGGATATAGATTATCCATCTATCCCCTACCCGCATTTCTTGAAGAGCCAATTGCCAGCCTTCAATCACTTGATTCAAGCGAAAGGCTTCCGGGCAACCCCGTTTCCATGAGTTATCAAATTCCCTTCCGTTAATCAACGTTCCCTTATAATGTACGGAAACGACGTTTTCCCTATTAGGCGATACCTGGCCTGTACCCGCTTGTATTACCTTATATAATATACCGCACGGTAATGTCTGGGTTCCCTCTTCCGAAGCGATCTCGTCCAAATACAATAGATTCTTCTCTTTGTACTCCTCTTTTCTACTCATATATATTACATTATCTTACATTTAGCTCCGCAAATGTAGCAAATAGAAATAGAAATGCAATGGCATAGTAACACAATAGACATGCCAAACGTTCAAATACTATCATTATATGAATCTGATTCCCGCTTTTTTTATCATAGATCAAGAAAACATAGGAATCCGCAAAAAACATTGCTATAAAACATACCACGTATGGAATAACGCCGTATATTTGTGTCGTAAAACATAATTGTAAAGCAAATATGGTAAAAAGATTGTTTAAACGTTACATCGATTTGCTAGGGTTTCAACCTTGGACAATTTGGGTTTACCGCGTGTGGTAAACCTCACGATGAAAAAAGAGGATGGTTTAGGTTAAGGTTATCAGAAGTCCGGGATTAGGTTAGTAATAGGTTTAAAAGGTTAAAGGTTTAGGTTTTCAATTCATTCGTTACTCGGACTTCAAAAGTTATGTGAGATTTAGAACGTGTCGAAAGGCATAGATTTATTAATTAAAAAGAAAATGAGCTATGAAAAGTTTTATTAGACATTTTTTGGATAGTTGCTTGAGATCACTCGCTGCTATCGGTCAGTCGGAGTTAACAAAATGGGGTTACAATAAATAAGTAACACCCCATTTTACCGGGAAGGTGAACATTTGATTTTTTCAAACCATACCGCGGTTGCTTGGCATCTTGCCAGACAACCACTTTTTTTGTATCCATACCTTTTAAACAAGATATCTTAGTTTCATTGAGAAAGTATCCTAAGTTCATTGGCGAAGTATCTTAGGTGTATGGGGCGATGAAACTAAGATACTTTTATAACTCATGCGCCTATCCCCACTGAGTTTCTACTACCCGTCTATATATTTATAGATATTAACTATTTGACAACTGTCTAACAACATCTTATTTTTGTCAGGAAGTTAAAAACAATTGTTGTTTCTAAACAGTTTTATTTAAAGATTACTTTATCTAAAATTCTTTATTGCGACATAAAAACTAAAGTTATGGAAGACAAAAAACTAACTGCCGCCAACGGGCGCCCTGTTGCGGACAATCAGAACGTACAAACAGTGGGGCCACGTGGCCCGATGGTATTACAAGACCCTTGGTTCATTGAGAAGCTAGCGCACTTCGACCGTGAAGTGATCCCAGAAAGACGCATGCACGCCAAAGGTTCCGGCGCATTCGGTACCTTTACCGTTACACATGATATCACAAAGTATACGAAAGCGGCTATTTTCAGCGAGGTAGGCAAGAAAACTGACTGCTTTGTCCGTTTCTCCACCGTAGCCGGAGAGCGTGGAGCAGCCGACGCAGAGCGTGATATCCGTGGATTCGCCATGAAATTCTACACAGAGGAGGGCAACTGGGACTTAGTGGGTAACAACACCCGGTATTTTTCTTGCGTGATCCCCTAAAATTCCCTGACTTGAATCATGCGATCAAACGTGACCCGAAAACGAATCTACGAAGCGAGGATAACAACTGGGATTTCTGGACTTTGCTTCCCGAGGCCCTGCATCAAGTAACGATTACGATGAGTTCTCGCGGCATTCCTTACTCTTATCGACATATGCATGGTTTCGGTAGCCATACGTACAGTTTTATCAACGATAAGAACGAACGTATCTGGGTGAAGTTCCATCTCAGAACCCTGCAAGGTATCAAGAACTTGAGTGACGAGGAAGCGGCTGCGATCATCGCCAAGGATCGTGAATCCCATCAGCGTGATTTGTTCGAGAGTATCGAGCGTGGGGACTTCCCGAAATGGAAATTCCAGATCCAATTGATGACTGAAGAGCAGGCCGAGACCTATCCGATCAACCCATTCGACCTCACGAAAGTATGGCCGCATAAGGACTTCCCGTTAATGGATGTCGGTATCCTCGAGTTGAACCGTAATCCGGAGAATTATTTCCAAGACGTGGAGCAAGCCGCATTCAACCCGATGAATACTGTCGAAGGCATCGGCTTCTCCCCAGACAAGATGTTACAAGGTCGTCTATTCTCTTATGGCGACGCCCAGCGTTACCGCCTTGGCGTGAATCTAGAGCAGATCCCGGTGAACAAGCCCCGTTGTCCGTTCCATGCCTATCACCGTGACGGAACGATGCGTGTAGACGGAAACTATGGAGCCGCAAAGGGTTACGAACCTAACAGCTTCGGCGAATGGAAAGACTCTCCCGAGAAGAAGGAACCGCCTTTGAAAGTACACGGGGATGTTTATAATTACAACGAGCGTGAGTACGATGATGATTACTACAGCCAACCGGGTGCCTTATTCCGTTTGATGCCGCCGGAAGAGCAACAGTTGTTATTCGGAAATACCGCCCGTGCGATGGGTAACGCCCAACTGTTCATCAAGCAACGCCACGTACGCAATTGCTACAAGGCAGACCCTGCTTACGGTAAGGGAGTAGCTGAAGCTCTAGGAATCAGCTTAGAAGAGGCCTTGAAAGAAGACCGATAAAGTAGTAAGGCTACGATAGAAAGCGATAAAAGAGGGATAACCCCCAGTAATCCCTATGGATGAACAGGTTATCTCATTCATTTTTTAGTAGGATAAGAGAGGATATGCCATGAGACCCCGATACTGATAAGCCCTAACAAAGCTTTCACCCACCAATAGCCGACTAGCAAAAGGGAAGTAATGATCGTAGATAGCCACATGATAGCGATCGTGATAATCTTGGAACGCAAAGGAATAGCCTTATCTTCCACAAAGCCCTTAATATGCGGCCCGAAATAACGATTGCTCATCACCCGGTTATAAAGCTTCTCCGAGCTACGGACATAAAACCAACAAGTCAGTAACCAAAAAGGAGTGGTCGGGAGCAAAGGGACAAAGATACCGATCGCTCCCAATATGAGAAAAAACGTTCCTAACGTAATGTATATGATACGTCTCGTCCCGTTCATCAGCCAACCGTATATTCCGCGATTTGCTTGAAACCATTCAGGAAGTCCGTTATATTCATCCGTTTCTTTCCGGCAAGTTGCAAGGAACGCAAGCGAAGAAAACCGTCCTTCACGGCCACGTCGATATACGATTTATGATCCGTATGGATAGAGCCGACCGGGAAGTTATGCTCCGCCGGACGTTTCTCTGCCTGGTAAATCTTTAAAGCCAGACGTTTGCCATCCTCAGAGATCAATTCCGTCCAAGCGGCAGGATAAGGAGAAAGCCCACGGACGAAATCATAGATCTTCTTCACCGGCTGGTTCCAGTCGATATGACAGGTATCCTTGAATATCTTCGGGGCCGGACGCAACTCGGCGGCATCCTTATAGAATTCCTCTTGGGGGATAGCGTCTGTTTTTCCATCCAACAGTAAGTCCACGGTCTCGGTAACCAACCCCGCCCCATCGCCATCAAGGCATCGTGAACGGTTTCTACATCGTCGGTATCGGCGATCGGCAGATGTCTCTGACGGATGATCTTACCCGTATCGATCTCATGCGTAAGAAAGAAAGTAGTCACGCCGGTCTCCGTATCACCATTGATAACCGCCCAGTTGATCGGAGCGGCACCCCGGTATTGCGGAAGCAAGGAGGCATGCAGATTAAAAGTTCCCAGACGGGGGCATATTCCAGACCACCTCCGGCAGCATACGAAACGCCACCACGATCTGCAAATCCGCCCGCAAGGCACGCAGTTCCTCCAAAAACGCCTCATCCTTCAACTTCTCTGGCTGTAAGACCGGAAGACCCACCGATACGGCATATTGCTTCACGGCACTCGGCTGAAGCACGCTACCATGACGGCCCATCGGCTTATCCGGCATCGTAATGACACCTACCACATTATATCCACCTTCTACCAAGGCACGCAGGCTCTCCACGGCGAAATCGGGAGT
>ENA-OQAB01001109-OQAB01001109.1-human-gut-metagenome-genome-assembly--contig:-NODE-1109-length-13210-cov-2.963617_pt1 | contig 13210 bp, 13 predicted proteins | sample MGYA00242490_ERZ504517 | MGnify/ENA primary metagenome ERZ504517 (study PRJEB26092, sample SAMD00036298) | human gut metagenome | host: Homo sapiens | study: EMG produced TPA metagenomics assembly of...
TAAGCAGATAGCTTCTGTCCCTGGGATCAGACGCCCCCTTGTAAGCTTTCCCGCAGCCACGGCGCTGTTTCCCTTCAGAGCGTAAATGCCGTCAATGACAAATTCAAATCCGTCTTCAAGTTTTTTTCTTCCAAATGAAAATAATCCCATTGTTTCCTCCTGGTTGTTCCGGAATATCCATCATTCCGGTATGTCTGGTAGAGATTATACAACACTCCCGCTTAAAAGGAAAGACCTTTTAAAAAGTGCCCTTTTATGCCAGGAAGTTCTCTGCAATCTTGCGGATTCCTTCCGCATCCTTTGCATACCAGCCTTCAAAATCAAGGCCGCTTTCCTGTACCGCATGGCCTAAGGCCTTTAAAAATGCCGGAATGTTCTCTTCCAGTATCGCTCCCAGCTCTTCTCCCATCCGTTCTTTTCCCTGGAAGCAGCATCCCTTTACGAAAAGATTAAAAGCAGGTTTGACTTCTTTATTTACTGATTTTACACCACCTCTGAAGCCGATTACTCCTGTCTGGTGAGTGCCGCAGGAAGATGGACAGCCAGAAATATGGATCTGAGGCAGGATACCGTCTTCAAAGCCCTCTTCACGCTCCATTTCGATCAGACGGTGAAGCAGAGCCTGGGAATCTCTTACACCCTGCTGGCAGATTGATGCGCCGATACATGCTACCGATTCCTCAAAACGGCTGCAGGAGCAGACCGCCTTTTCAGAAGAGGTAACCTCTAACACCTTTTTTACATCCTCTGCCCGGCAGTTGATCACATAAAACATTTCTTCCGGAGACAAACGAAGTTCCGCACCAGGAATAGACTCTATCACCTCATAAAGATCTGCAAAAAGAGAAGGCTCCGGGCTTCCTCCAAGCGGATGGCAGGCTACGCTGTAAAGCCCGTTCTGTTTCTGAGGGATTACCCGCTTTCTCATATAAGGATCTGAAATAGAGGCAAATAAAATCTCCCTGGAAGCAGCAAAAGCTGTACTCTGATCCTGTACCGTCTCTTCGGATAAGGAAGTCTCTCCCATTTCCAGAGTAAGATCTCCTTCCTCCGCATAAACCTCGTCCAGCTTCTTTAAAAATGCTTCCTTATACGCCTCAGCACCTCCCAGAGCTTCCTGCATAAAACGGCTTCTGGCTTTGGCCCTGTTTTCATAATTGCCATACGCACAGAACAGCTCATGCATGGCTCGGATATAGTAAAGGATCTGATCCGGAGCCACTCCCTCTGCCACCCTTACGCCAAAAGCAGGCTTATTTCCCAGACCACCTGCGCTGTATACGTCAAAGGTGCCATCCTCTCTGGCCGCAAAGCCAAGATCCCTGTACGTCGCATGCGTGACATTCTTTGGCGTATTAGAAAATCCCACCTTCAGCTTTCGGGGCAGTTTTTTTCCCCTTGATAAAGCTCATAAGATAATCAGCCGCTTTTAAAGCATAAGGAAGAACGTCAAAATATTCTCCCTCCTCCACACCGGCCAGAGGAGAAACCATTACATTTCTCGGAAAATCTCCACCACCGCCTCTTGTGACAATCCCGCAGGAAAGGGCTTTTACAGCCAGCTCACAAACCTGATCCTTTGACAGATCGTGAAGCTGCAGTGTCTGACAGGTTGTTAAATGAACCCGTTTAACCTCATATTCCTTAATACTCTGTACCACAAAGGCCAGTTTTTCCTTTGTCATCACACCGCCCGGCATACGCAGACGAAGCATGCTGGCCTTTCCGCCCTTTTGAGCATAGCTTCCGAAACCGCCCGAAATGCCCTTATAAGTTTTGGCATCCATCTCTCCGCTGTAAAACTGCTCCGTGGCCTGTTCAAACTGTCTGTAGTCCTCTTTCCAGCTCTCCGGCTGAATTGCTGTCATCTTCATAGATAACCTTCCTTTCCTGTGTAAACTCTTTTAAGCGCCCCCGTTCAAATTCCTGAATGGAAATCGCTTTTTGTTTGGATTTGCAAATACAAAGGTTCGATCCACATTTTCCAGATAGTTCTGGATCTTATCGTTGGTAGCGCTGATGATCGCCTGGAAGCCCAGTCCCCGGATCAGTTCAATGCAGCTTGCCACCTTTTCCGCATCCATCTTGGAAAAGGCCTCGTCTAAGATCACCAGGCGGATCGACGGGCTTTTTCGAAGTCCTGCAGGCTGTCCGATATGGTAAGCCTGTGCAAAGCTTGCAAGAAGCGCTACGTACAGGGGATTTTGCCCCTCTCCGCCGGAATTTTTCCGAAGCATTTTGCTTAAACGGATCTTTATAACCTCGTCTCCGTTCTGAACCAGCTGCTGCATATCAAAAGAAAGATAGGTCCGGTAATCGGAATATTTTTCCATATTCCGTCTGGCCTCCTCAAGCTGCTCCGGCGCAGCGTTTTCCGGCGGGATAAAAATGCTGATCAGCTCGTTAATCCTGTCTCCGTAATGATTTTCATGCTCCATGGTAAAAAGGTTCAGCTGATTTTCAAAGCTGTGATCCAGCCGGGAGGGATCTACCTCTAAAGATTCATCCATAAACATATCATAATACCGTCCGTCTGCTCCCTTAGACCGCGAAATCACAAACCTGTATTTATCCTTTCCAAAATCCAGACGGCTGATGATCCGGTTCAGTTCTTCAGTCCGCAGCATGGCCTCCTTAATAGCGCTGCGGATCTTGTACATAAAATCATCCTTAAAATGCTCCACTGCCGATCGGGCCTGTCTGGCAGCCTGCTCCTTAAACCGTTCCAGATCATCACAGGAAAGGCGGCCAAGAAGACTGTCATATGCCTCGTTATCTCTGGCACTTACCGGCACATTGCGGCCCGGATAGCTGCGGATATACTCGGTACGAAGATTCATAAGCGTTTCTCTGGCCTTATTACTCTGTTCTGTCAGGATCCTGCATTTATTTTCATAGGTTTCCCGCTCTCTGTCATAGCGTATGGCCTCCCTTTCTGCCAGATAAGCCGAAAGTTCCCTGTCGTGCTCCGCATTTTCCTCAAGCTGTCCATTCTGGGATGCTGCTGTTTCTTCCAGCTCTGTAATAGAATGGGAAAAACGCTCCAATTCATTTTTGCGGCCAAGGATCAGCTCCCTCAGGCGGTCCCGTTCCCGTTTCATTCCTTCACACTGCTCAAGAACAGCCGACCGTTCCTCTTCCAGCTGTCCGATATTTTGGGCTTTCAGCTCCTCTAACCGTCTGGATAACTGCTTCTTTTCGGATTCCTTTTTCTTCCAGGCCTTAATTTCCTCCAGCCACTGCATATATTCCTCTGTCGGCCCTTTTAACGCCTCAAGCCCTGATATCCGCCTGCAGTCCGCAAGAACCGCTTCCAGGGGCAGTCCGGCTTTTTTAGTCTCCTCCAGTTCTTCCTGAACCAGCCGGATCCTCTTTCGCAGGCTGTCCTTTCCAATGTACGCCATACGGGTATAATGCTCCGGATTGATATGCTGAAGACGGAGATTATGATATAAAAGGCATTCTGGAGTAATACCGATTTTGCAGTCTGAAAGCTCCTCAATGGAGCGGCATTTGATCACTTTTCCAAGCAAAAGCTCCATATATGGAGCAAGAAACGCTTCTTTAACCCCGATTTCCTCTGCCAGAGAATTTTTAAGTACCGCAGCCTGAGAAGAAGCAGCTTTCTCTGTATCGAGAACCGCCACACTGTAATATTTTTTGGGATCCAGCTCACTGTAAATCTTTAAAGCGGCCCTCGCATACCTGGGGGAAACCACCAGGCTTAATTTGTTGTTTCCCAGATACCCCTCTATGGCATTGGCCCATTCCGGATGCTTTACTTCCAGAAGGTCAGCCAGCACGAATACATCTGCGCTTTTTCCTGTTTTCTCAAACAGGCGCCGTTTTAAATACTCTCTTGCCTCCTCCAGATATTTCGGATAGGCCTTGCTTCCTGCCTGAAGCTTTTCAAGCTCCTCCTTTAACTGCTTTTCCCTGCGATTTAGCTCATTGAACCGGGCAGCCGTTTCCTGGCGGAGTTTTTCTGTATCCGCCTCCATAGAAGCAAGGGATGCCTTTAAGCGGATCATCGTTTCCTTTGAAATGGTGCGCTGTTCAAACTCCTCAATATCCCAGAGCGTCTGATTGGAGGTGATATCCTCCTCCTCCCATTTTTTTCAGGGAAAGGGTGGTTTTCTGCCAGCGGGCCTCGCTGCGGCTTAACTGTTCGCAAAGCTCTCCCAGGGATGAAAGCTGTTCCTTTAACTCCCCGTATCCGGTAGAGGCAATCCGGCGCAGCAGCTCATCGCTCTGGTCTGTAAGCTCCTTGATCCGGCCTTCGGCACTCTTTAAGGCTTCTGTCTGACGGTTCAGTTCTTCTTTTCCCAGAGCCGTCCGGTCATTTAAATTCCGGATCTGGGAACGAGTATCTAAAAGCTCCAGTTTTTTTACAAACCACTGATACTTGTCCAGCTTATCCTCCAGCATGGTAAAGGTATCAAATGCTTCACGGATTGCGGTAAGGCGGCGGATCTCCTGACTGGTATCTTCAATCTTTCTGCGCATCCGTCCGTACTGCATTACGCTTTCCTGCATATCCTCCATATGGATATCCTGCTCCGTACAGATATATTCCTTAACGAAGTCCTCCAGCTTGATATTCATCCGAAAGGGGATCGCCCGTTTAAAAAGCAGAGGAAACTTCTCGCTGTCAAGTCCTCCCAGATACGTCTCATACATGATCCGGCGAAACCTCTCATTATGGGAGGTGGAAAAATTCTCTTCCTTTCCATAATGGGTATCCAGCCAGTGTTCCACTTCACGGATGGACATGGTACGGGTTTCTGTGCGGTATTCATTTTCCCACAAAGGGCCTTTATGCCAGAAAAAGCGGCGGGATATCTCATTGGATGCCGTTTCTACATCAAACACAATACCGATACACTGGTATTCTTCCGTATCGGTGCGTTTTAATTCCAGTACAATAGTAGAACTGAAATTGCGGTTTCTCAAATAGGAAAATTCGTTATTGTCCCCTATATTGACCATGCCCCTTAAATATTCAATGAGGCTTCGGTCCGAATCGTCGGCAGCCGCCTTGTTAAAAAAACCCTCTGCCGTCCGTATTGGCATACAGCACCAGCTGCAGGGCGTCAATTACCGTGGATTTTCCGCTTCCGGAATGACCGGTAAAAAAGTTGATCTCCTCATTTAAGGTAAGCGTCTTTCTGGAAATGTAATGCCAGTTGTTCAGACAAATCCGCGTAAAGGCCCAGAACGGCCCGACTGCCGGCTTATATTCCGTTGTCACTTTCCCCTTCCTCCTCTCCTTCTTCAAAATCAGCTAAAAGCTCTCTCACATCATCCCCCAAAAGCACTACATTGATGCTGGGATAGATGATAAACGGGCTTTCATAAGACAGCTCATCCAAAAGATCCAGAGGCTCGATCAGCTGATATTTTTTCAGCAGCGTAACCGTGCGCCGGATCTCGCTGGGAGAAGGCTGGCGTTTAAAAAGCCGGTAATTCCCCAGTTTTTCATGGACCGCTCCCAGCGTAGTATATACGTTCACGCTGGCAGATACATTTTCCATCTGTTCATCATAGATCAGTTTGAGAATAAGAAGATAAAGGGTTGCCAGTCTGGGAAGCTTTTCACCCACCAGATCTTCTCCCTGGATATAGATCATCCCCATATGGCTGTTTTCCAAAACCTCAATGCCGGCGACGGCAAAATACCGGCGGATAAATTCCAGGTGGAGACTGCAGCTGCGATACTCCTTTGTATACTGGAACCGGCCTGTTTTCTTATCATATTTGCGCTCCAGCAGAAACGTCTGGCGAAGCAGAAGGCGGATCAGATCCGTGATCTCCTGTTTCGTCTGGCCCATCTGTTCGTCATAGTAGGGAATCCCTGCTTCTGTCTTTATAATTTCCGTCACGTTCTGGTCCTCCTTACAAATACAAAACCCGGATAGGTGTAAGGCCCCTTCGTTACAGGCGCCGGATCCTCCGTCTCTGCCGTATAGGTACTTTTTCTCCGGATGGATTCATCATATGCAAGGATCAGCTTTTCAAAATCCCCGTCATTTTCCACCGTATCCTCCGTTACCTCCATCCGGCCGTCCTTCATCCGGCTGGTGATAAATTCCTCAATCTCTCTGTGGCTGTAGCGGTTCTTTACCCTGTTAATGTTAAGGATCTCCTCTGCCGAAAGCTCCGGCATTTCTTCCTCATCCTTTAGCTGCTCCGTAAAAGATGCCCTGGTATGCCTGCGCCTGTAAAGAGAAGCCTCCGAAACCACATTGGGCTGGGACAGGTTCATACGTTCCCCAATGGCCTTTAGCTCATCCTCTGTTCCTCCTGTTTTGGAAAGATGGTTTAACAGCTGGATCACCAGCCCCTTCATATCATCCTCCTGGTTTAAAAGATAGCCCATACGCGTCACAGTCGCCTTAACATACCGGGAATGTTCTTTGTCCATATTGGATATCCTGTGTTCAATATCGTCAAAGCCCTTCTCCAGCTGATCCAGCTTTTCAAGGATCTCACCCGTCCCCTCTCTGCCGGAAAGACGGGTAAGCCAGGGAATATCCTCCCGCATGGAAGCAATCCAGCTTTTAATATCCGTTTTATAAAGATAAAAATTATCGCTGGTCTTTAAAATGTGGTATTTTTTATTTACCACCTCTTCCACATACCCCTCCAGATGATCCTTTAAAAGAGAACCGTAATCCCTCTGCTCCAAAAGCTTTCCGAAAAACTTATCCATGTTGTGAAGCATATCCTGAAGGGACTTATTCAGTTTTTTCGTATTTACAAGAGCCGTATCCAGAAGGCTGATGCCGGATCTGGGGTCATGTTTTAATGAAAAAAGGATGGCATAGATATTCTGGATATAGATCTGCGCTTCATCCTCCTGCTCATTACAAAGCCTGGAAAAGCTTTCTATAAAAACAGCCGCATAATCCGGGATGATAATATTGACAGTCATGGTTGCATAGTCATCCACTTTTCTGAGCCATCCGGTCTTTAAAAGCCAGTTTAAAACCCGGGTGGCCGGAGGCTCAAACTGATCCTCTTCTTCCTCTAATTCATCCTGCCAGATCACACAGCGTTTTTCTGCAAAATATTCACTTAAAAGCTGAATACACATTTCCCTGCTTAAAAAATAATTGCTGTAATTCGTATTCCTCGCTGATTTTTAACAGCGCTTCAATGTAAGCAGACCGGTTCACCGAGCGGAAAAGGCTCCAGAACCGGTCCGGTATCTCCTGTATCAGTTTCATTGGTTTCCTCCTGATTTGGATACCCCTATTATATCAGGGAAAAACGCCTTATGGCAATGGAGCAGTCCCATCAATTACCGCTTTCACAAGTCCCGGAATATGATAAGACTCAGCAATGATATCCGCTGATTTTTCCGATCTCCTCTTTCATCGCCTCTGCAGTAACCGGGCCGATGGCCGCATACAAGGGTCTTTCTGAATCCTCCGGCCTGCAAAATCCTCCGGCCTGTTTAAATGCACGGACGCCGGAAGGGCTTGCAAATATCAGCACACGGCATAACGACAGCTGCTCTTCCATTCGTTTCGAGGGAACGCCCTTTACCGCATAAAGAGGAATATCATCAAAAGGGATCCCTGCCTTTATAAGCATCTGAGCCAGTTTCACAGAGGCTCCCTCTGCTCTTGCCATAAGAACGCGGTCCTTTGAATGAAGCACTTTAAAAAGCGCCTGAGCCAGGCTGGCAGAGCAGTATTCCTCCGGCACAAGATCCGGCCGGATCCCCCGTTCCAAAAGCGCCCTGCAGGTTGCAGCCCCGATCGCAGCCACCTTCATATGCCCTAAAGCCCGGATATCCAGGCCAGATTCAAAAAGCCCTTTAAAAAACAGCCGGACACCGTTTACACTGGTAAGAACCAGCCAGGTATATGTTCCTAGTCTGGGATATACGGAAGCCATGGCATTTTTCCCTTTTTCTTCCAGGCATTCCATCCGAAGGAGCGTTTCTGTTTTAGCCCCCTCTTTTCGCAGTGCGATCTCCATCTGATCTGTAAAATGCTCCGTTCCGATCAATCCGACGGTCATTCCATCAAGAGGCCCTCTGGGATTTACCGTTTCCGGCTGCAGGTTAAAGGCAGCCGCCTCCCCCACTACGATAATGGCAGGCGTGTGAAAGCCCTGCTCCTTCGCTTTTGCGGCAAGCGTCTCTAGATCAGCCCGCAAAACCCTCTGGTTTAAAAGAGAACCGTTCTCGATCAGGGCAGCCGGTGTCTGTGGAGACTTTCCTCCCCGGATCAGGTCCTCTGTAATAGACGACAGGCTGTGAAAACCCATGAGAAAAACAAGGGTTCCCTCCATTGCAGCATATGCTTTCAGCTCGTTCTGCTCACGGCCGCCCGTTAAGGTATGACCGGTAATCACATGAAAGCTGCGGCTTATGCCCCGATGGGTGACGGGAATCCCCGCAAGCTCCGGTACGGCTACCGCAGAGGTGATCCCAGGAACGGTTTCCCATGAAATCCCGGCCTCTTTTAATGCCAGGATCTCCTCCGATCCCCTGCCGAACACAAAAGGATCGCCGCCCTTTAAGCGAACCACATTTAACCCCTCTTTTGCCAGCCCGATCAAAAGATGGTTGATCTCCTCCTGAGGCATGGAGTGGCTCCCTGCTTCCTTTCCGGCATAAATGATCCTGCAGTCCTTTCGGACAAACCCTAAAAGCTCCTGGGAAGCCAGATGGTCATAGACCACGGCATCACAGGCCTTTAACCTCTCCATTCCCCGGATGGTCAAAAGTTCTCCCGCTCCCGGTCCGGCTCCTACCAGACACACGGTACCCCATTTTTTTTCATTCCTTGATACAGGTGTAATGGTATATTTCATGGCCAAAGTAATCCTTTCCCCGCTTGATCTGCTAATGTTGTCACTGATATTTCTGAAAGTGTTCCGCACAGGTCAACCCGGCGTATCTTATTTTTAAGCTCCGCGTCCGTAAGCTGTGAAGCATGTTCCGGTCCATTGATCCCGCGAAGGCGCAGTTTCGTTTCTCCATCTTCTTCAAAGAGGTTCGCATATACGGCCACCGGCGCATGGCAGCCTGCCTGAAGCATTTCAAGCACTGCCCTTTCTGCTGTAAGGCACAGACGGGATGATCTGCAGTCGATCTGGCTGCAGAGCCTGTGAGCCTCTGTATCCGCTTTCGTCTCCACTGCAAGGATCCCCTGTCCCCCGGCAGGCAGAAACTGTTCCGGACTCAAGCGGATAAAACGCCATTCTTCCCCCTCTTCAATTCCCAGGCGCTTTAACCCTGCTGCTGCTAAAAGGATCCCGTCACAGGCACCCTCTTTCAGTTTTTTTAAGCGGGTCTGCACATTTCCCCGAAGAGTCACACACACAGGCCGGCTTTCCTTATCCAGCCATTTTGTACTGCCGCAGATACTCTGCCACTGCTCCCGGATCTGCAGCTGGCGTCTGGGACTGGAGGTTCCGATGACAAGCTCCTTTTTGTCTGTCTTTGAGGCAGTCTTTGGCAGTATCAGTACATCTCCCGGATCTTCACGCTCAGACAGCGCTGAAATCACCAGTCCCTCTGGAAGAGAAACCGGCATATCCTTGGCGCTGTGGACTGCAAGGTCAATGGAGCCTTCTAAAAGAGCCTGTTCAAATTCGGAAACAAATGCTCCCTTCCCCCCAAATGCCTGGAGAGGAGAATGAAGGAGCTGGTCTCCTAGCGTATCCCTTGTAAGAATCTCTGTCTGAAGACCCGGAAACTTATTTTTCAGCTGTTCGGCGATCATTTCTGCCTGGCGCAGAGCCAGAACACTTTTCCGGCTTCCGATACGAAGTATATGGTTCATGTGTTTTCTTCCTCTTTTTTTATATACATGGTCTGAGAACATTCAGCCAGCAATGCCTGTATTTCCTCTGATGAAGGGAGCTTATCCATATTAAAAACTGCCTCTGCAAGCCGGACGGAAAGCTCACGCCGCAGCCCGCCTGAATCTGGAAAACGATCCTTCATCTCTCTGCGCAGCGCTCCTAAAAGCCCGGCCCGTTCTCCCATATGATCCGGTATGGAAATGGGAAATGCGCTCCTTTAAAAGATGGGCCAGCACAGGGCTTTCACCCCCTGTACATACGGCAGCTGTCACCGGACCGTCCGTAAACAGCGACGGGAAAAGAAAGCTGCTGTCTTCTGGCCCCTGGACCGAATTAACCGGAATTTTCCTTTGTTTGCACCACCGGGAAATGGTCCGGTTCAGCTCAATATCATTAGTGGCAGCAATGACCAGATCTGCTTTCTTTAAATCCTCCAGGCAAAAGGGGCGCATGCTCCGCCTGAAACGCACTTCCTCCTGTTCAAGGCGGTCAAACTCAGGGATAAACTCCTTTGCCACCGCATGGACAAAAACTCCAAAGGGGAGAAGGCCGCAGACCTTACGGTATGCGACCTTCCCCTCTCCGACTGTCACACAGAGCCACCCCTCAATATCTGTAAAAAAAGGGAAATAACTCATAACAGATCCTCCGGTTCATCATGGCTGTCCGTTTTCCCAAAGCAGCCTTTCTCTCATTTAACAGACGTTCAAACTCATCCTGGCTGCAGCCCATTTCCTCCAGACGCTTTCTGCGCCTTTCCTTCATCCGTGCCAGACGTTCCTTCTCTTTTCTTTGCTGAACCGCAGCGTAAATCCCGCAAACCGCAATCAGAAGCAGGACAGCTGCGCCCGCTCCGGCGATGAGCCCGTCGGGTAAAGAAATCCCTTTCTTTTCAGACGGCTCTTTGGATGAAGACGGATCTGTCTGTTCAGGTGCCTCCTGTGAAGGCTCTGCCGCACTGCTTAAAGCCTTTGTGGTATACAGCCATGCCACTCCGATCTGTCTGTCATTATAGGAATAGATGATCCGGCCGACAGCCCCCTCTGGATGGTTCTCTGGAATCTCAGTCTGCAGATACTGATCTGCGTCTCCAAATTCTGCATCATTGGGAAGAGTGATCACCGCTGTATCATCCAGATACAGCTCGGATGGCAGATAGGATACGCCGTTTATTTCTACCGGCTCTTCACCGGTGATGTAATGGGTTTCATTTTCTGCCACATTTACATTTTTGAACCGTTTAAAACCAAAATCCAGAATGGTCTTTGTATCTGAATAATGGGTCTTTTGGGTACTCTTTAAAGTCACCGCTACCTGGCGCCGGTCATCCTTTACCGCGTAAGTTACAAGGGTCTGTCCTGCAAGAGAGGTATAGCCTGTCTTTCCTGCCACTGCTTCCGGATAATAGTATTCGCTGGTTCCGTCCTCTGTAACCACCAGTTTATGCTCAAGGGAATAGGTACGCCCTTCTGTATTGTTTTTGGTGGGAGGAAGCGTGGCTTTTTTTGCCGAACAGATTTCAAGGATCTCCGGATCTGAAAATGCTGCCGCGCCGATCAGGGCCATATCGTAGGCAGAGGTCAGCTGGGCCTCATCATTTAAGCCGGACGGGTTTTCAAAATTGCTTTCCCGGCAGCCTAATGCCTCTGCCTTTTCATTCATCATGTCCGCAAAAGCCTCTCGGCTCCCTGCCACATGTTCTGCCAGGGCGTTGGCTGCCTGATTGGAGGACTGCAAAAGCATAACAGACAGACTGTCCTTCACAGACAGAACATCCCCCTCTTCCAGGCCCAGCTTATTTCCGCTTCCCGATTCTACATTATAAACGGCATCATGAGAAAACGTAACCTGCTCGTCCATGGAAGCATGTTCAGCCACTACAAGAGCTGTGAGCAGTTTTGTAATACTGGCTGGCGGAAGCTGGACATGGATATTCTGGGCAAACAGCACTGCTCCTGAATCCATATCCATCACAATCCCAGCCTCGGACTGGACACCGGTATCCGCAGGCCAGTCCGGTTTTGCGAACACGGGAAAAGCTGTCAGGGAACAGCTGAGCGCAAGTGTCAAAAAGAAACCGCACAGGCGTTTCATCCGTCGGATCATCGTATATACCCCCAATATTATGATTCAAGCCTTGCCTTTAAAAGCTCCAGACCAGCCAGAATCAGCCCGCCCAAAATAAAGAACGGGATACTGAAGGTAGAAAGGCTTACAGGAGCTTTTGGCACATCCAGCGTAGTGGGCCCCATAAGAATGGCATATAGGGAGCCGATCATCAGGCCCAGAATGGCGTAGATCGTCTGGGAACGGTGGCGTTCCAGACATATTTTTACAAATTTTATAATCGCAATAATTCCTGTGACAACACCCAGGCCGAAGATGACCACCACGGGCAGATAACTGAAATTAAAATGGAGCAGCTCCTTGATCGCCCCGATAACGGGAACATAAAGTCCAAAGATCAAAAGAAGGGTAGAGCCGGAAATTCCCGGAAGTACCATGGCTGTAATTGCGATCATAGCAGCAAAGAAAATATAAATGCCCAATCCGAATGAAAGCTGATCCGCTGATACACGGATGCCCTCTCCGCCGGATGGATTAAACCAGGAAATGGCAAATACCAGAGCTGCGCCCAAAAGAGTAAAGACCAGATTTCCAGCCTGTCCTTTTATCACCGCCGCTTCTTCCTTTATAACCATCGGTATAGCAAACAAGGTAAGGCCAAAGAACACAGAGCTGATCTGATAAATGTGAGCTTCAAACAGACTGGCAAGAATTAAAACGGACAGACCAAAACCAATGATCCAGCCAATCCCCAGCTTTACCAGAAAAAGAAACGCCTTTTTGCGTTTTTTGCTGTCACGCCCCATTAAATCATTTAAAGAATTGATAAATTCATCATAAAACCCAAGCAAAAACGCAATGGTCCCGCCGGAAACTCCGGGTACGCTGTCTGCCAGAGCCATGCAAAATCCTCTCACTGCATTTAAAAACACCTGCATCTTCCTCCTGTTTACGTTCGAAAATTTCAAATCGGACCGCTCTGGCTATACTACCACGGCAATCCGCACATTGAATTATTATACATGAAATAGGAGGAAATTCAAGTAAATCTTATGAGGTCTGATGATGAAGCGCCGCTTTCCACCGCTCCTTTTCTTCTGTCAGACGTTCGTTGATCCAGTCAACACCGCGGGCGATCCCGTCCGCATCAAAGGAGGTTTTTAAATGCTCCTTTTCCTCTTCCGGTGTAAAATCATAGCTGTAGGGTTCCGGCCACACACTTACGAAAAGAAAGGTTTCCTCATTCTCCTCCAGTTTTTTCCATCCGAAAACCGCAGTCCTTTATGACTACCGGTAAATTTTTCCTTTTTAGGAAATT
>ENA-OQAB01001110-OQAB01001110.1-human-gut-metagenome-genome-assembly--contig:-NODE-1110-length-13207-cov-3.158180_pt1 | contig 13207 bp, 15 predicted proteins | sample MGYA00242490_ERZ504517 | MGnify/ENA primary metagenome ERZ504517 (study PRJEB26092, sample SAMD00036298) | human gut metagenome | host: Homo sapiens | study: EMG produced TPA metagenomics assembly of...
GGTCCAGCCACGCGGCCGTGAGCCGTTTCTGCGGCAGGCGATAGGTACAGTCATCGGTATAATAGCGTACGGCCATAGACCGGTTCAATTTTTTGAAGCAATCCGAAGCACGCATCTGTACTTTGGGCGACGGTCCGTAAATACCGAACACCATCTTGTACTCGGGCTGCATGGTCATCACATCGAGCCCCCGACCCGATCGTTCCGATCTGCTGGTTGCGGGCCACCTTGTCGTCCTTGCCCACCGTCACGGAATTGAGGTTGGCATACGAAGAGATGTATTCGCCGTGGGCTATATAGACGTCGTATTTATTGGTGATCCGGTTGCGCTTCACCTCGACGACCTTGCCTTCGTAGATCGAAATCACCCTGCGCCCCCCTTCGGCCCCGCGATCTCGGCCATATTGCCCTTGTAGCGCTTCACCCCGCCGCCGACCACCGGCAGCCGCAGATTCGAAGTCTTCGCCGTAAAGGTGTTGCCCTCCTTGTTGCCCCGGGTCAGCTTGCGCAACTCGTCGATCGCCACGTCGAGCCGCTGCTCGCGGGCGATTTTCTGTTGCAGGGCCGCTTTTTCCTTCTTGGAGAGCTGCTTGATGTTGGCACGCGCCGCCTGCGAATCTTTCTGCAGGCGGGTCCGCTGCGTGGTCAGGCTGCGCTTCACCGAATCCAGCGCCCGCTGCTGCCCGGTCAGCCGGGTCCGCTCGACGGACACCTGCTCCGAAAGCGTCACGATCTGCTCCATCTGCCGTTCCCGCATGGCCGCCACCTCCCGCAGGTTGGTGATGCGGCGGGCCACCTGATTGAAGTCGCTCGAAGAGAAGAGGTAGGTCAGATAATTGTTGTGTTTGTAGTTGCGGTATGCCTCGCGCACCATCTCGGCATAGCGCCGTTTATGGGCGTCGAGCGATGCCGACAGCCCCCGGGCCACGCTGTCCGTACGAGCTACCTCGACCTCGAGCTTGCGGGCATCCCGCTCCGTCACGTCGAGCAGCTGGTTGCGCGAATCGATCTGACGGGCCAAACGGCGCACCGTCTCCTCGGCCGAAGCACGTCCCTTCTTGAGCTTCGAAATCTCCTGCTCCTCCCGGGCGATCTGCTTTTCGAGGTCGGCGATCAACCGTTTCTGCGCCGCGATCTGCTGGTCGGTATTCTGGGCCGCAAGCGACCCCACACCGAGCAGAAGGAACAGAAACAAAACGACCTTCGGCAAACGGATGCACAGCGTGCGGACCGACTTCGCCCGCCGCAGGAAACGATACGAATGGTTCAAGGCTTGTCGCATAGTCAGGGCTTGGATTTGAGTTGCCGGATACGCTCTTCGATCGCCTGGGGATCATCATATCCCTTCTCCAGCGCCTTGCGCCAGTAGGTTTCGGCCATGAACTTCTCCCCGAGAGCCGCCAGGATGTCCCCGTAATGCAGGTAGAGTTCCGGATTCTCGCTGCGGTCGAAAGAGATCGCCTGCTGCATCGTTCGACGAGCCTCCTGCAGCCGTCCCAGACGGAACAGCACCCAGGCATAGGTATCCAGCAGCGTGGCGTTGTTGCCGTCCAGCTCCACCGCACGGGCTGCCATGGCAAAGGCCCGGTCGAGCCGGCGGGGATCCCGGGACGATTCACTGATAAAATAGGCGTAGTTATTGAGCACCATCGGGTTATCGTAGTAATAATGCAGCGAACGGTCGTAAGCCTCGAAACACCGGCGGCGGTATTTGTCCCGTTCCGAATCCTTCCGTCCGGCCTCTTCCAGCTGATGATAGGCGTCGCCGATATATCCCCACACGACTCCGCGCAGGGAGTCCGTATCGGCGTATTTGAGGGCTTTCTTATAGCTGCCGATCGATTGCGACAACTTTCCGGCATACCCCTGGGCGTGTCCCTTGCGGGCATACAGCTCGGTATTTCCGGGGAAAACCTCGAGCGCCCGGTCGATATACAGATAAACCGAATCGAGCCGCTTGCGGTAAGTTTCGATGTCGATCACCGCACGGTAATAGTCCAACTGGGGAGGCTGGTCAGCCAGATGCAGCTTGTAGAGGGTCAGCGCCTGCTCCAGCTCTCCGGCATTGATCAGATGCTGCGCATACAGTTCGACGACATCCTTATCGTCGGGATAGCGGATCGCAAGCGTCGAGATCAGGTCGTTGAGCTGAAAGAAGTTGTCCCGGTAAAAACGGACGTCGAGCGTCAGCTGCCGGAAAATGCGGACCTTTTCCGACAAGGGGAGTTCGTCAATTTCGAAAAGCCTTTTCGACACGGCCAGATAAGCATGCGAATCGTTGCGCTTGTTGTAGAATTCGGCGAGCGAAGCCAGCGCCGGGACATTCATGGAGTCGATCTCCAACGCCCGGTTATACTCGGCTATGGCCAACGAATCCTGTTTGGCAGCACCGTACAGGTCGGCCAGAATCACGTGTTCTCCGCTTCGTAAGGAATCGCCTCGGCCATCTCCCTGGCTTCGGCCAGCGCACGGTCCAACTGCCCCGTGCGAATCAGCAACTGGCGTTTCATCGCCCCCAACAAAGGCATTTTACCGAAACGCATCTCGGCCGAATCGAGCATATCGATCGCCGAATAGGGCATCCCGGCCTGCTGGTACAGGATCGCCAGAATACGAATGTTGTCGGGATTGGTCGGGTCGAGCGCCGAAAGCCGCACGAACAGCGGACGCGCCTTGTCGAGTTCTCCCTCGGCAAGCAGCTTTTGCCCGTAAAGCTGCCCGTACCACTTGTTGAGCGAGTCCAGCCGGTAAGCACGCCGTGCCCACGCCGTACCCTGCGGATCGCCGTCGGGAGTCACCGAAGAGAGGCGGAACCAGGCCGGAGCATACGCGGAATCGAGCTCCAGGGCCTGCAGGAACAGTGCCCGAGCCGCCAGGGTGTCCTCTCCGATCAGGAGTTTTTCACACCTTCGGTATAGTATTCGGTCGGTCGCAGCGAGTCGGGCCACGAGGCCTCCGCCGCAGGTGCGGGCAACGCCTCTCCCTGCGGGACGAACCCCGTGGAGAAAGCCGTGCAGAGCACCAGAATCGCAAGCATCCGCTTCATTGAAATCGTTGAGTTTGTATCTTCGTTCTTCGCCGGAAGAGTGCAATGGACAGACGCAACCCCTCCCTTCGTCTGTCGGGAAAACGTCGGACAACCGCTTTTCGTATTCCCGCGAACGATACGGCACTTCATCCCCGGAACATCCCGGCATCCGGCGGGCGATTGCCGCTCCCCGACCCGGGGAGCGTACCGCAGCGCCTAAAGCACCGTATCGAACTGATGCAGGAACCGCACGTCGTTCTCGAAATAGAGCCGCAGGTCCTTCACGCCGTATTTGAGCATGGCGATACGCTCGACCCCCATGCCGAACGCGAACCCGGAATATTTCTTCGAATCGATTCCATTGGCCTCAAGCACATTGGGATCGACCATGCCGCAGCCCATGATCTCCAGCCAACCCGTGCCCTTGCAGACGTTGCAGCCCTTGCCGCCGCAGAGGTTGCACGACACATCGACCTCGGCCGACGGTTCGGTGAAGGGAAAGTACGAAGGGCGCATGCGGATCGTGGCGTTCTCGCCGAAAACCTCCTTGGCGAAGTAGAGGATCGACTGTTTCAGATCGGCGAACGACACGCCCTCGTCGATATAGAGTCCCTCGATCTGGTGGAAGATGCAGTGTGCGCGGTAAGAAATCGCTTCGTTGCGGAAAACGCGGCCCGGGCAGATCACCCGGATCGGCGGCTTCTGCCGCTCCATCGTCCGCACCTGAATCGACGAGGTGTGGGTCCGCAGTAGCACGTCGGGGTTCTTGGCGATAAAGAACGTATCCTGCATGTCGCGGGCCGGATGCTCGGGCGGAAAGTTGAGCGCCGAGAAGACATGCCAGTCGTCCTCGATCTCGGGACCCTCGGCCACCGTATAGCCCAGCCGCGAGAATACCTCGACGATCTGGTTGGTCACCAGCGAAATGGGATGACGCGAACCCAGCTCCTCCGCAGAACCGGGACGGCTCATGTCGGGAATCCGCTGCGAGGAGTCCCCGGCGGCGTCCGCAAGTTGCCCCCGCAGGGCGTTGATCCGCTCCTGCGTCCGGTTCTTAAGGTTGTTGAGCTTCTGGCCGAACTCCCGTTTCAGCTCAGGCGCCACGCTCTTGAACTCCTCCATAAGGGCCGTCAGCTCGCCTTTTTTTCCCCAGCATCCGGATTCGGAAATCCTCGATCTCGGCCGCAGCTTTGGGTTTGAATGCCTCCACCCGTTCGAGCAGCTCGTTGATTTTATCGTTCATAACCTAAAGTTTACGCTTTATTTTGTACTTTTACGCACGGTTTAATAGGCAAAGTTAATAAAAATATCAGGATATGAAGCGGAAAATCCTCTCTTTTCTCGCGGCGGGAATGCTTTTCACCCTTCCGGCAGCGGCCCAGAGCGTCGGGGTGGTCATGAGCGGCGGCGGAGCCAAAGGACTTTACCATATCGGCGTATTGCAGGCACTCGAAGAGAGCGGCATTCCGATCGACTACGTGTCGGGAACCTCGATGGGTTCGATCATCGCGGGCATGTACGCCGCAGGATATTCCCCCGAAGAGATGCGCCGGATCGTCGCTTCGGGTGTGGTCAAACAGTGGGTTTCGGGGCGCATCGACCCCAGCTACCTGCCCTACTACCGCCGCAATACCGGCACCCCGATCTTCCTCTCGATCCGCCTCAACATGAAGGACCACCCGGACGACCCCAACGCGAGCCGTTTCCGCCTGCCTTCGTACCTGATCTCCTCGAATCAGATCGACCTGGCCCTCGCCGACCTGTTCGGCCCGGCCACGACAGCTTCCCGGCGGGACTTCGACAGCCTGATGGTGCCGTTCCTCTGCGTGGCGAGCGATATGAACACCCGCCGTCCGGTGGTGCTGCGCAAGGGCGACATGGGCGAAGCGATCCGTTCGTCGATGTCCATTCCGCTGGCGTTCAAACCCATGAAAATCGACACGATGCTACTCTACGACGGCGGCATCTACGACAACTTCCCCTGGGAACCCCTCGACAAGGAGTTCCATCCCGATTTCCTGATCGGCAGCAAATGCACGTCGGGAAACAACGACATCACGGAGAACAGTTCGCTCGTCGATCAAGCCTTCTCGCTGGCCATGAACAAGACCAACTACGACATGCCCGAAGGACGCAGCCTGATGATCAACCGGGCCGTCAATGTCAGCATGCTCGATTTCAACAGCGCCGACTCGATCATCGAAGCGGGCTACCGCGACGCACTGGCCCGGATTCCGGCCCTGCGGGAGAAAATCCACCGCACCGTCACGCCCGAAGAGATCCGCACCAAGCGGGCGGCTTTCCGCGAAAAGTGTCCCCCGATCATCTTCGACGACTACGAGTTCGAAGGACTCACCCATGCACAAACGGCCTATGTACGCGACGTCATGCGGCTGGACGACACCTACGACGGACGGCAGCGGCAGATGAGTTTCCCCGAATTCCGCGACGACTTCTTCTCCGTCATAGGCAACGACGAATTTTCGGTCGAATACCCCGAATTCCGGTACGACCCGCTGCGGGAACGGTATTCGGTCAAGCTGAAGATGTCCGCACGCGAAAACCTCCGGTTCCTGATCGGCGGCAACATCTCCTCGACGGCTTTCAACCAGGCATTCATCGGTTTCGACTACCACACGATCCGCCGCGTGTCGCAATGGGCTTTCGCCGGTATTTACATCGGCCCTACCTATGCGACCGGTTCGCTGGGCGGGCGCACGGACTTCTACCTTTGGAAACCCTTCTCGCTCGACTATTCCTACAATTTCGAAGTCCTGAACCTGCGGCACGGCAACTTCGGCAACCTCACGCCGATCGATAACACCGAATCGGTCAAGAACAACCAGGGATTCCTCTCCATCGGACTCACCATGCCTCTGACACACAACAGCCTGGCATCGCTGCGGTTCAACGGAGGACAACAAGCCTACCGCTACGACGCCCCCTTTCCCGACACGGATCCCGACACCGACCTGACGCGCTTCTCCTTCTTCAGCACCAAACTGGATATCGCCCGCAACACGCTCGACAAGATTCTCTACCCGCGCCGGGGGTCCGAAATATCCCTCTCGGGCATCTACATCACGGGGCGCGAACGGTACAAACCCGCCGAATTCGGACGTAAGCGAAGTTTCAATGCCCACCGCGAATGGTTCGGCGCCAAATTCCAGTGGAACCGCTATTTCGACCTGCCCGGCTGCAAATGGTTCTCGTTCGGATTCAACATCGACGCCGTCTGGACCACGCACCCCCGGTTCCAGACCGAAACGGCTACATTGATGTCGCTGCCGGCCTATCAGCCCGTCGTACACTCCCAGATGGCTTTCATGCCCGACTACCGGGCGAAAAACTTCCTGGCCGGCGGTCTGATGCCCACTTTCGATCTGCTGCCCAATTTCTTCCTGCGCACGGGATTTTATGCCATGTACCGCGACAACCGGGGGCTGCCCGGCGAAAAGATGCAATACATCACCGAAGCCTCGTTCGTCTATCACACGCCCATCGGACCGGTCAGCCTGTCGCTCACCAAATACGACCTGAAGAGCTGGCACAATATGTACCTCACTTTCAACTTCGGCTACGCGATCTTCGCTCCCAGCGGGCATTTCTATTGATTATTTCCCAGTCGCCCTATTCCCGAAAGGCCGTACGCAAAGCATCCGGTAAAAACTCAAACGGGTCAAACCGGAAACAGAAAATCCGCCTTGCCGCATGATGCAAGTCGAATCATAAAATAAAGAGGGCTGCGCAATGTACTGCACCCCAAAAGTTGGACACTTTTGGGGTGTTTTTTATGAAATATAATTATGAGATTCGTTTAAAGGCCGTAAAACTGGTACTCGAAGGCGGACTTTCGGTTAGGGAAGCCGGATGTCACTTGGGCTGTGGCCGCTCGCAAGTTCACTTGTGGGTAACATTATTCGAGCGCCATGGCCTTGCCGGCCTTAAGCTGCGCCACGGTAGCTACAGTGCAGAATTTAAGTTGTCAGTTTTGAAGCATATGCACCAAAATCATCTATCTTTGCTGGAGACAGCAGTGCATTTCGGCATTCCGGGCCCTTTTGTTATTCGTCAATGGGAGCGGCTCTATCAAAACCAAGGTGCTGAAGGCCTGCGGCGTAAACCGCAAAGAAGGAGGCCGGCCATGAGTAAATCGAAGACTAAAAAAGTCAAACTCAAAACGACTCCGCACGAAGAGTTGCTTAAGGAACTGGAGTATCTTCGTGCCGAGAATGCTTACTTAAAAAAATTGCAGGCCTTAGTCGAGGAGCGCATTGTCCGCGAGAGCGGGAAAGAGCCCAAGCCATCGAAGGACTAAGGCCGCAGTGCCGGCTTTCAGTATTGCTCAAAGCCACAGGGATGGCGCGAAGCACATTTTATTATCACTTCAGAAAATCAAAACAACCCGATAAATATGCTCGCGAAAAAGAGAGTATTATAAGGTTATATCACGAACATAAGGGGCGTTATGGTTATCGGCGCATTACCGTTGAAATGAATAAGATCGGATATGCGATAAATCACAAAACCGTACTTAAGCTGATGAATATTTGCGGGATAAAAAGTCAGGTCAGGCTCCGTAAATACTGTTCATACAAAGGACAGATCGGACGGATAGCGCCCAATCTTCTGCAACGCGACTTTGCAGCCGAAAAACCGAATCAGAAGTGGGTTACTGACCTTACGGAATTTTCGGTTTGCGGCGTAAAGTTATATCTATCGCCGATTATGGACTTATATAACCGGGAGATTATTAGCTATAAAATAGCTGAACGCCCTAACTTTATGCAGATCATGAAGATGCTGGACGATGCGTTTGCCAGAATACCGGATTCTCCGGGTATTGTCTTGCATTCCGACCAGGGCTGGCAGTATCAGATGAAGCAGTATCAGCTCCGTTTAAGACAGAAAGGTATTACACAGAGCATGTCGCGCAAGGGTAACTGTCTGGATAACGCTGCTATGGAAAGTTTCTTTGGATTATTGAAGTCCGAATTATTATATTTGCAAAAATTCTCATCCATAGACCATTTCCGAAAAGAATTGGAAGAATATATCGACTACTACAATAACAAGCGGATAAAGAAATACTTAAACAACATGAGCCCGGTACAATACCGAACTCATGCCATCTAAACAAATACTAATCCGTCCAATATTTGGGGTGCACTTCACACCTCGTCCTCTTTGGTCTTTTGGAAAATCCATCCCGCTCTCTTCTGCCCGTCATGCGTCAGCCGTGCGTTGAAGCGTCCCCCGAGTGCGTGAAGGGCGTCCTTGACGGGCTTGGTGTCCCCGAATACGGCTATCGCCTTCTCGGAATAGTCCACGATGATAAACCCGCCTTGCACGCTCGTTTCAGTGCGTTCCGCCCGTTTTTCGTCTTTCGGCTCGGGCAGACATATATTCTCCTCGTTTCCTGCGATATATGCCAGCCTGTCGATGTACCCTTCACGTGTGTAGTGGGTCAGTTTGCAGACACTCCACCCGTATTTCGGACTTTTGCCGAGCGTGAAAACGGGATAGCGGTGTTCGTTCTTGGGGTCGTATTCGGAGAGGTGCGCCGTTTGCGGGAAATTGGCCGCCGCCTTTCTCAACTCCCCGAAGCCGTTGCGGGAGGTGGCCGAAAAGCCGAGAATGACGGTACGCACGCTTCGGGTGGTCGAACACTCGTAAGAGGGGTCAGTGTATTCCGTTTCGTTGAGTTCGGCGATGATTACGCCCTGCACCCCTTCGGGCATGATGCGGCGTAACCTCTGCGCTCCTATTTCCGCTATGCGGTCATGCTCGGCTTTCTCTTTGGCGGCGGCGATGGCCTGCGCCGTGGCTTGCTCTTCCGCCTGCCTCACGAGCAAAGCCACCTCGAAAGCGTCCATGAACTCGGGGTTCACGTCGTCGTAGTACCTGCCGATACCGAATGTTTGCGAGAGGGGTCGCAAAATGTCCGTTTGGCTGATTTCCTTTGTTTCGGTATCGACCATGTGGTACACGTAGCCACGGGCGGTGTGTTCCACCTTGTAAACGACGTAACGCTTTCTGCTCGCACCCGCACCGATACCGATGATTACCTGGTTTTCCTTGACTACCTGCACCCGTGTGTCCGTGGTAGTCGCTCCGAATAATGAAATGTACTTTGTCATACCTGTAATAATTTAGAAGATGTGAGTGAATAGGAAATAGAAAAAGCCGGTTAGAGCCACGAGAGAAACAAGGCAGGAGAAAATGCCCCGCAGGATGTCATAACAGAACGTGAAGCCCAAAACGACCCAAATAAAGTCGATACCCCACACGTGGAAGCCCAAAGCCACCGCCCCGACCTTTACCGCCAACCCGACCTTTGCCTTTATGCCAAGTGGAAGGTTGGAGGATTTCTGTTTCCATTTATTTTTCTCTTCGTTTCTCATAACCTTTGACTTTTTTTTTATGCCGTTAGCGGAGCCGGTATGGATGGAATCTGTTTCGGTAGCATCAAAGGTGTCGGGGATAGCTGCTGCAAGATTTTGTCGGAAAATACGCTCGCCCGCAGGGAAAGAGGAAGATTTTGCGGCAAACCGCCCCGCGGCCGATTCTTGCAGCAGCGTGAGCCCGTAACTACCTTTGCTACTGACAACAGATTTCCATACCGCGCTCCGCGGCATGAAAAAAAGAGAGGAAAGGTTATGGGAGAGAAACGGGGAGAAAACGATATGCCGTGAACGCTCGCGAAAGTCGGTTCACGGCTCACCCTGCATGGAATGATAAATCGCCCGCGAACATTTCCTTTCACGGGCGATTGGCGTATCGGAGCGTGCCGATCCCGTATCGGCGGAGGATCGTTTCCGCCGGACGTGGCGCCACTCGCTGCCACTTTTAAGACGGATACGTCCATATGCCACTGGCTGATAACAAGATACTGTCCATTTGTGTACTTTTGGGCATCCGGGAAACAAAAAATGAAACAGAACATGGAAATAATAAGTATGGACGTGAAGGCTTTCGACGCGCTGGCAGGGCACGTGGAAGCCATTGAAAGAAAAGCCGAGGCGTTATGCCGCAGGCAAGAGGACGTGAGTTTGAAAAAATGGCTGGACAACCAGGATGTCTGTGACGTGCTGGGTATATCGAAACGTACCCTGCAAACCTACCGGGAGAAAGGGTTGCTGCCTTTCAGCCGCATCCGTCACAAAATCTTCTACAAACCGGAAGATGTCGGGAAACTGCTGCAATCGTCGCACTATCCTAATACCGCCGCGTTATGAGCCATTATTTCATCGACAAGCACGATCCGCGTGTGGCGGATCTCTTCCGGCGTTTGGAAAAGGCCGGCAAGGCACTGGATAAACTGGAATCCTCCGGAGGCCGGACACTCAAGGGAGAGCGGTTCGTCACCGACGAGGAATTGTCCCGGCTGCTGAAAATCAGCAGGCGTACATTGCAGGAATACCGCACGGCGCGGATCATTCCCTATTATTTGATTCAGGGCAAGGTACTATACATGGAATCCGAGATACAGAAATTTCTGGAAGATTCCCGGAAGAAATGTATCGGGGGACAGGAATGGGTATAAAAGAAGAACGGCCATCACGGCCGTTCTTCTTTTCAGTTCAATATCGTGTTCATGCCGGGGAGCTGCCAGACGACGGCGGTCGTCGTGGCCCTTCGGACAAGCCACCGTCGGAAGGCTTCGGCATTCCCGGATTTTAAGCGGAAAGCCAGCGCGGCGATCATTTCGAGCGAATACAGCTCGACAATACCGCCGTCACGGTTGCGCTCCCGGCGGTAAACCCGCTCCTCACGGAGTATGCCGCTTTTGAGTATGGAGCGGATGTTGCTCCCCACGGCAGGAACGAAGACTCCGAACAGGTCGGCAATCTGGTGGCGCGTGAGCCATACACGGTTCTCCGGCGTGTGGATTTCCACCCGCCCGTTTTCAATGCTGATAGGTTCTCTTGTCGTCATAGTCATACAAATTTATCAATTTTTGTTATACTGTTCAACCGTTTACCGTTATAATATCTGCCGTTTCCGGTTCGTCCTCCTCGTAGAGATTTATTTTCCGGCCTTTGGTCTGTTCTTTCAGACGTTTCATGTCCTCGTCCACCTTGCGGTCGGTCACTTTGGCGTAAATCTGCGTCGTGGAAATGCGGCTATGCCCCAGCATTTTACTGACGGTTTCAAGCGGGACACCATGCGAAAGTGTGATCTCGGTGGCGTAGGTATGGCGTCCGCAGTGAAAGACGAGCTTCCGTTCAATTCCGCAAATGGCGGCAATACGTTTCAGTGTCCGGTTGAGTTCGTTGTTGCTGTACATCGGCAGCAGTTTTCCTTCCGGGGCCATATCCCGGTACTTGTCGAGGATGAGCAACGGTATGTCGAGCAACGGCACTTCATAGTCGATTTTCGTCTTCTTGCGGGCGGTCTTGATCCATACCTCACCGTCCTCGGCCACTTCCAGATCCTCCGTCGTCAGGCGGCACATGTCCCCGTAAGGGATACCCGTGTAGCAGGAGAAGAGGAACAGGTCGCGGATATGGTAGAGTTTCGGGTCGTGCAGGGGTGTGGTCATCAGCCGTTGTAACTCTGCGGCGGTAAGGTATTTCTGTTCCCGCTCGGGATGTTCGGCTTCATACCCCGCGAACGGGTCGGCAGTGATAATCCCTTCCGCGATGGCTTCCCCGACAATCGTGTTCAACCGTGTGACAAGCAACACGATAGTTCCCAGGGCAAAGCGGCGCTCCGTGCGTAGGTAGAGGTCATAGTTGTCGATGAATGAACGGTTCAGGGCCGTGAAAGGAACATCCGACAACTTGTATTTCTCCTGGATGAAAGCAGCCACACAGTTACAAGCATAGCGGTAAGATTGTGCTGTTCCCTTTTCCCGGTTCACGCCGACACGTTTTTCGAAATGTTCGATGAACGTCCGGAAATAACCCAACAGGGTTTCCTGCCCGAAAGCCGTCCCCAACAACAGATTCCTTATTTCTTCAGCCGTTACATTCTCACGGGTGGCTGACAGTTCGTCATAAATGGAAATGGCTGAAGCTCGCAAATCGTCCAGTTGCCGGTTGATTTCCCGCGCGGCGTTACTTTTACCCGTGGCACGTCCGGATGCCCACAGTGCAGCGGGTACGGACATTTTCGCACTAAAAGCCGCTTCTGAAAATTTGCCGACGGCAAGTTTCGCCATGACCGGGCAATGTCCCTCGTCATTCATTTCGCTCTTTTTGAGGTAGAACGTAACCGTTACATCCGTCTGTTTCATAACTCTATTTTTTTTATGTTGCAAAATTACTTGATATAGAGTTATTTACAGTTATGAAAATTATAGCGGAACAAAGAATAAAACCCCGGATGCCGGTAACATAACCTGTATTTCCATGAAAAACGGAAAAAAACGGTTATCTTTACGGGCAAAATATAGGGTTCTTTGCATGGTGAACGGTAAAACCGCAGGTGGTTAAGCGTTATTTTGCCGGATTATCCGGGGCTAAAAAAGGCAACGGATAAGTAGCAAATCTTTCTCTTAACCTTTCATTATCCTGCATTTTAGCGATTTGGAAAGGTATAGAAGAATTTGGCTTAACTCTCCTCAATACCAAACACTTACTTTATTTATCCAAATTTTGCCGATTTTTTTGCGAGTTCTGTCTATATTTGTGGTAGCCCATAACCAGGACACGATGTAAAAACTCTCAAACATAATACCTCTATGATTATGAAAAAACACTACGAATCTACGGTTAAGGGGGGGGGAACTTCGTACTCCGCTCCTTCGGTTGAGATCCACAGCATCTCGATCGAGAAAGGTTTTGCCAACAGCACTGTCCTGGACTATGGCGGAGCCGGCGAAGCAGGCGGCAGCGTTAATGACACCGATTACGGAGAATACTAACAAACACATCCTACGACTATGAAAACTTTTTTCAAATCCATTTTGGCTGTCGCAGTGTGTGCATCTCTGTTCGCAGCCTGTTCCAAAGACGACACGGTTTCCGACCCGTCGAACGGTCGTAAAGTAACGATGACGGTCACCGCATCGTCTGAACTCGAATCGGCATCCGGTTCCCGTACGACGTATGATCCCCTGACGGGGAAAATCTCGTGGAACGAAACCGGCGAATACCTTCAGGTGTTCGAAACGGCCGCCTCCAAAACCACATACGCCAACTCGCAGGAAGGTACGGTAAGCGACGGCACGGC
>ENA-OQAB01001111-OQAB01001111.1-human-gut-metagenome-genome-assembly--contig:-NODE-1111-length-13206-cov-3.641333_pt1 | contig 13206 bp, 13 predicted proteins | sample MGYA00242490_ERZ504517 | MGnify/ENA primary metagenome ERZ504517 (study PRJEB26092, sample SAMD00036298) | human gut metagenome | host: Homo sapiens | study: EMG produced TPA metagenomics assembly of...
ATAGAAGAAGATTATTTCTTATATAGATGTGGAAAAAGAATTCCTATTATCATTCAAGATTATGAATTAACATGGTATGTTGTAGAAGAAACAAAAAAGTTAATATCCATAATGAAGCTAAAGACTTTTTTAGAGCATTAGAAGAAGGAAATATTTAAAACAATGTCAATAAGGCATTGTTTTTTTGTAATATTCGATTTTGTTTTGTCAGATATAATCGATATGATAGAATATTATTATAAGGAAAGGATGAAATATATGAGGAAGGAGCAATTGTTTCAATTTGTTGAAGTTATTGATTGTGGGAGTATCAATAAAGCAGCAGAAAAACTATACATATCACAGCCCAATCTAAGCCGTTCTATACATGCTTTAGAAGAAGAAATGGGAAAACAGATATTAGAAAGAAATAATCGAGGCGTAACCTTAACACCTACAGGGAAACTATTATATTATTATTCAAAGTCAATCTTAGAACAATTCAAAGTCTTAGAAAGAATAAAAGAACTAGATGAAGATCAAATCTATAGTCAATTATCAATATCCGTAGATTCTATCTTTTTAAGAGATGATCTTATCTTAAATTTCTATAAACGAATAAATAGTGCAGAAACAGAAATAAAATTTTTAGAAACAACTGCTGAAGAAGTCTTACAAAATGTTATTGATATGAAATCTGAAATAGGTATAACTATTCTTAATGATATCCAATTAACTATCTTTAAAAAAATGGCAGAAATCAAAGACATAGAAATAGAAATCCTAGGAACAGGACCACTCTATGTACATATCAATGAAAACAATCCATTATCCCACAAAGAAGAAATAGATGTCAAAGACTTATTAGACTTTCCTCTTATCCACTTACCATATGATTTCTTTTCAGAACTCAACTTTTCCTTAACCATAGATGATATCCCATTAAAACAATTCAAAACAACCATTACCATGAGTAATTACCATGCAATTATCAATATGATTAATCATGCTAATGCAATTATGTTAGGAAACAAATGGCAAATCGAAGAATTAAAACATTCTCATATTAAAAGCCTACAATTCAAAAATTGTCACATAACAAAAAGCTTTGTTATTATAAAAAGAAAAAGAACAGTATTATCAAATGCAGCTAAAATCTTTTTAGATATCATTTATGATAACTATTCACACATGTAGCTATGTATAAAATCACATAACTAGGTATCTATATATAAGTATTATACAAACCCTCTATTTTGTCATACAATGTAGGTGTAAAAACAAGACGGTAAATACCCACATAATAATAAAATTTAGAGGAGGAAAAATATTATGAAAAAGAGTACAATACTTTCATTAGCAACAGCAATCGCCGTTGTAGGAACATCAGCTTTCACATTTGCAGTTTGGGATCAATTAGATGCAACTAATACAGGAACACTTAGTCTTGCAAGTCCTGTTAAACTTTCTTCAGCAAATCCTGTAACATATACAACAGCAGATAACACATTAAGTACAGATGCTCCTACTTATTCAAGTGATGTTACATTTGAAGTTAATGATGTAACTACAAAGGCAATAACTTCATTGGAGATTACAAATGTTAAAGTATATGAAAAGGATGATACAGAAAAAATTGATTTAGCAAATGATTTTACAATTTCTATTAAAGGAGCTACTGGAAATGAAGGCGTTACACAAACTGGAGTAACAGCAACAGATTCTTCAGTTGAAAAGGAAAATAAATATACGATAGAGTTAACACCTAAAGATGATAATCATGCAGGTAAAGATTTATCGGTTGATGTAATGGCTAAAATTCAATAGTTTTAAAACCGTCTTAAGACGGTTTTTTTTGTCAACAAAGAAAGGAGAGTAAACAATGAGAAGTATTAAGAGATTTATATCTACAATATTTATGATAGAGTTTATCTTTTGTCTTGTGACAATTGTTTACTTTCCTGATAAGGTTGCCAAGATAACTGGATATCGTTTATACACAGTTATGACGGATAGTATGGAACCAACAATTCCTACATTTTCTTTGGTTTTAACAAAGTTGATACCTGAAGATGTAGAAATAGCACCTAATACGATTGTAACATTTCAAGCGAATCGTTTTGGGGATGACATTTTGTTGACACATTATTTTAGAGAAACACAAATAGGTAATGATGGGAATCTTTATTATAGGACACAGGCTGAGGGGAAAGATTTTTATGATAATTATGAAACTAAGAGAAGTGATATTTTAGGGACTTATGTTTATCATATTCCGTTTTTAGGGAAAGTGTTTTTGTTTTTAAAGAGTACGTTTGGGTTTATTTTATATGGTGAGTTACTTGTTATATATTTAGTTAATAGGTTAATTCAACAAAGATGGGAAGAAAAAGAGAAATTAGTAAAGGGTACTGCGTGATGCAATACCCTTTAGCTTCTAAATAAGGAACGATATGATTTAAGGTTTCTTAAGAGTTTATATAATGAAATTGTATAAATCATGATTAAGGCTCCTATGATAAAGAAATTAACAAATGTGTAATTGATATTGATATTTAATGGTAATAGGTAATCATGTAGGAATCCTGAATTAACAACAAAGATTGTTAGTGAAATTAAAGTAAATAAGTTAATGAGTGTACTGTATTTTAGATATTTTTTAGTATATATTTTTTTAGTTATATCAATGATATAATCTACAAAGATTATCATAATGAATGGTTGAAAGAAATAAGTCATTAAATGTATCATTTGATAGGATTCATGTTGAATTTGTATAATGATATCTCTTGAAAAGAAAATAGAATAAAAGATAAAGAATATTGTGAAGATAATCATAAAGATTGTTTCAGCAACATGACTAGGATAATGTGATTGATGTGGTAAGTCATAGAGTTTTTGTAAAGACCATAGAGGATCTATTTCTTGAGAGACTTTATATTTTTGATCTGCTAATATGAGTGATATAATAGCAATCACAGCAATACTTATCATAACTAGAAATGGATGTGATAGTAATAAAGCAATAATATTAGATGTATTTAAAGTAGCGATGACTTGATGTGAATCTTGAAAAGGTAAGCAGTTAAATTGTTCAAGATAAAAAAGTGTAGAAAAGAATAGATAAATACCAGAAATTAATAAGACAATTCTTTCAATAATACTGACGACTTTAGGATTAAAGATATGCTGGATAATAGGTCTATAGCCATAGCTTAATGCAATACTTCTAGGATGACCATAGTTAACAAGTAAATCTTCTAAGTCATCATATTGATGTACTGATGATTGTATATGATATTTTAAATCATCATAGACTCTTTTTTTCTTAAAGCCTAGAAAATACGAACAAACTGCACCTAAATATCTTTCAAGTAAATCATTCATATCTGAATCATCCTTTCTATGGTTTCTATTGTAACATATCTATGTGAACATTTTGAGATTAAGTATAGTAAAATTATAAAAAAGATATATAATATCTTTAGAGGTGAAAAGACATGAAAGTAAATCAACAAGCAGTAAAAGAAATATTAAAAGATGTATCACCTGCTAAATTAGTAGCAGCAACTAAATATGTTGATGAAAAGGAAATAGAAGAATTAGAAAAATGTGGTTGTTTTTATTTTGGTGAAAATAGAGTTCAAGCATTTATGGATAAATATGAAAATGTATCAATGGACAGGGGCATTGGCATTTTATTGGGACTTTACAAAAGAATAAGGTTAAATATATTATTTGATAAAGTTGATTTGATTCATTCTGTTAATGATTATGGTTTGCTTGATGAATTAGAGAAACAGCAAGTAAAAGGGATATTGAGGTACATATTTTATTACAAGTGAATATTGCTAGGGAAGAAAGTAAGCATGGATTTGATGAAGATGATATGGATAATGTTATGGCGTATTTGAAGAATTGTTCGCATTTAATTGTTGATGGATTAATGATGATGGCACCAAATATTGAAGTAGAAGATACGCGTATTTATTTTCAAAAGACAAAACAATTATTAGATAGATTAAAGAATGCTTATCCACAATATCCATTAAATGAATTATCAATGGGAATGTCACAAGATTATAAAGTTGCTTTAGAAGAAGGAGCGACAATTGTTAGAATTGGTAGAGCATTGTTTCAGGAGGATGAATAAGATGAAAGAGATTATCTATAAAGTCAGAAGCTATAGTGAAGCTGTTGATGTTTTAGATCAAATTCAAGAAGGATATCGAGTTATATTAGATATTGAAAATGTTGAAAGAACAGAAGCTCAAAGAGTGATTGATTTTTTATGTGGTGGTCTTTATATTATTGGTGGACAGATTCAACAAATTAATAGTTTTACATATCTTTGTGTTCCTAAAGCAGAAGTTGAAATACCTGATGAAAATCTTTAAATATAGTAGAGATAGGGGATAATATATGAGTCAAGAAAAGATAAAAGAGTTTCTTAATGTATTTCAAGAGAAAACAGAAAGAGAAACAATTTCTATTAATATAAATACAAATCAATTAAGAATTACAGATAGTAAGTTTGGTGGTATACCTTATATACCAAAAAATCAAAATGTTCCTACAAATGATAAAGACGAACAATATCGTTTGTTGGCACAAATACGTATGGATGATTTACCTAAAAATCAACTAGGCTTACCAAGAGAAGGAATGTTACAATTTTGGGCATTAGATAATGATATCGTTGGATTACCAGATGATTATGAAGTTATCTATTATTCTCATATTGATGAAACAATTACGCAAGTTGATATTTTAAGTAAATATCAAATTACAACAAATGAAGATTTTTATTTTCCTATATCTAATGAATTTGGATTGGATTTTCAATTAACAAAACAAGCATTATCACCTTCAGATTATCAATTTGATAGTGTATTTACAAAACTATGGAATGAATGTTATCCAGATGATTTAATTGAAACTTTTCAAGATTTAGAAGATCAAGATATAGATATTATTTATGACCAACTCAATAATAGTGGTCATAGAATAGGAGGATATCCTTTCTTTACACAGTTTGATCCACGTGAGGGAGAAATGGAAGATTATCAAGTGTTACTATTACAAATAGATTCAGATAATATTGATGATCAAGAGATTATGTGGGGAGATTGTGGTGTTGCGAATTTCTTTATGACTTTAGAAGATTTGAGAAAATTAGATTTTAGTAGAGTTTTATATAATTGGGATTGTTGTTAGAATGATCCCAATTATTTTATTAGGTTTCTACTGAAATATGTGTTATACTGAGGCGAATAGAAAAGAAAAGAGGACCTTAATGAAATTTAATGAATTAGAATTAATAGAACCTTTGATTGAAGCTGTCAATCAAATGAATTATAAAGAAGCATCCCCAATACAACAACAAGCGATTCCAGTTTTATTAGAAGGACATGATTTATTTGGATGCGCAAAAACGGGAACTGGAAAAACAGCTGCTTTTGCATTACCTATTTTACAAAAGTTATATTTAAGAGATGAAGCAGATAAATATCCCCGTACAATCAAAGCTCTTATTTTAGCGCCAACAAGAGAACTAGCTATTCAAATAGATGAAACATTTCAAGCATTTAGATCTTTTGTTAATTTAAAGTCAACAGTTATTTTTGGTGGTGTAGGACAATCTCAGCAAGTGACAAAGATTAATCGAGGGATTGATATTTTAGTTGCAACACCAGGTCGTTTGAAAGATTTACATAAACAAGGGTTGTTAGATTTGAGTCATATTGAATATTTTGTTTTAGATGAAGCGGATCGTATGTTAGATATGGGATTTATTAGAGATATTAGACAGATTATTAAGTTGCTTCCTAGACAAAAACAAACAATGATGTTTAGTGCAACTTTACCAAATGAGATTAAACATTTGGTTGATGAAATTTTAGTTAATCCAAAAAAAGTTATGGTCAGTTCAGGGAATGTGACTGTAGAAAAGATTAATCAATCTTTATATTATGTAGATAAAGTGAATAAAGCAAAACTGTTATTAAAATTATTAGAAGGCAATGAAATTTATAATGCGATTGTTTTTGTAAGAACTCAAAGAAATGCAGATACTTTATGTAAGAAATTAAATCGTGCTAAGATTACAGCTGAAACAATTCATGGTGGGAAATCTCAAAATGCTAGAGTTCGTGCCTTAAATAATTTTAAAAATGATAAAGCACGTATCTTGGTGGCAACGGATATTGCAGCAAGAGGGATTGATATTGATGAATTAACTCATGTCATTAATTTTGATGTTCCACATGAAAGTGAGAGCTATGTACATAGGATTGGAAGAACGGCGAGAGCTGGAGCACAAGGAAGTGCGATTACATTTTGTTGTTATGATGAAAAGCTGATTTAAAAGCGATTGAAAAATTTATTAAGCAAGAAATCCCAGTTGTTGATAATCCTTATTATCCAATGAAAGATTTAAGTGAACCAGTAAAAAAAGAAACAAAATCAAAACCTAAACATAAACCCAATAGACGAAATTATCGTCAAAATAAAAAAGATAATCACAAATTATCTTTTTCTTTTTGTAAACCATAAACAATACTAGCAAAGATTCTAGGACCTTTTTCTAGAACTTTTTCATTAAAATCAAAAGAATCATTATGTGGTGAAGATACCATAGGTGTCAACAATTTCATATAAGTGGCTTTACCTCCATGAGCTTGAACTCTTTCCATCATATAAGAAAAATCATCACTTCCTCCAAGTGGACTAAGATTTTTTTTAGGTAGCTTTAAATCAGATAAATATTCTTCACAAAGCTGTCTAATCTGATTCATAAATTCCTCATCACAATTTAATGCATAAGCTTTTCCTTTTTCCTCAACCTCAACAACAGTATCATGCATAAGTGCTGAAGCCTGAATAATATCGCGAGCATAAATTTCCATATATCGATTTAATTCACTCGTAACCCCACGTACTTCAATCTCTAATTTGGCTGTTTCAGGAACAACATTTCGTCCTGTCCCTGCATGAACAGTTCCAACATTGACGCGGGTACAACCATCACTGTTACGAGGAATGGAATGGAGATTGATAATACAATTAGCCGCTGAAAGCAAAGCATTTTTACCAAACTGTGGCGATTCAGCCGCATGTGTTGATACCCCATGATAAATAACATCTAACTTAGTTGTTGCAAAGGAATCATTCATCCCAAAATACAAATCATACTTTTGACTATTCTGTGGCATAATATGAGCTGCCAATATATAATCAACATCATCTAAAAAAACCACTCTCAGCAATACATTTTGCCCCTCTTACACCTTCTTCAGCAGGTTGAAAGATCAGTTTAATAGTACCATGAATATTTTCTTTAATATCCATCAGGATTCTTGCTGTTGTAAGGCCAATCGCAGTATGTCCATCATGACCACAAGCATGCATTGCCCCTAAATGAACAGATGAAAACCCATTTTTATAAGGAAAATGAGATAATGAATTTTCTTCAATCAATCCCAAAGCATCAATATCAAATCTTAATGCAATTGTTGGACCATCTCCATTTTTCAAAACCCCGGCAACGCCACTCATTCCCATTTTTACTTTTTCAAGATATTTTGGATTAGCTCCTTCTTTTTGAGCACGACGATAATTTAAATGTAAAATGGTTTCAGGTGGAACTCCCATTCTAGCTTCTTTATTCATAATATCCTCACCTGCTAAAACCTGATATCCCAATCTTTCTAATTCACTTGCTATTATACAAGCTGTTCTTAATTCTAACCAACCTCTTTCAGCATATTTGTGTAGGTCTCTACGCATTTTTACTGTATCTGGATAATAGAGAGTAGAAAGCTCTTTAATTTTTTCATACATATCAATTCACTTCCTTTATTCTATTGTACCAAGATTAAAAAATGACATCAAATATATGATGACTCTTTTTTGAAATAGTGTCAATGTAGCTTGCTCGTATATATTTATAATTCAACAAAAACTAATCAAATTGTCTAAATTTCTATAAAAAACAAAAGGATTGACAAAAAATATAAAGGAGTATAAAATGCTCATAGTGTGAGGTAAAATATGAACTACGAAAATTATGCAGAAGAACTTATTCAATACATTACAAAAACAGAAAAGGCAGGAAGAATTGTTCAATATAATATTGCTGAAATCAAACGCGGAGAACTGGCAGTCCTGCTGTATTTAATTGATGAAAAAGATGGTGCTAATGCTGGTGAAATTAGTCATGCGTTAGATGTCAATACATCAAGGGTGGCAGCTATTTTAAATAGCTTATCACGTAAAGAATATATTCAAAGAATAAGTGATCTTAATGATAAAAGAAAAATACAAGTCTATATTACCGATAAAGGAAAAGAATTTGCGATGACTCGTAGAGATGAAATGATTCATCATATTAGTCATATGCTAAGCCAGTTAGGCGAAAAGGATGCCTTAGAATATGTGAGAATCTGTAAACGTATATCTGGTTTGATTGGATAAAATTTATGGGCATAATGTTTGAAATAAAGAGAAGATTTGTTTAGTATTTATAAAATGGTGGTTGGTTGGATAATAAGCGAAGGAGAAAGAGTATGAGTCAATTTTATTTAGGAATCGATGTTGGATCAACAACAGTTAAAGCTTATTTAACAGATGAGAAGGATATATGTTTATATTCAAATTACGTGAGACATAATTCAGATGTTAGAAATACAATTTTAACTTTATTAGAAGAAATCAATGAACAGTATCCTGATATGGATATTCATCCAGTAATTACTGGTTCTGGTGGTTTATCTATTTCTGAATCTTTACATATTAAATTCGTACAAGAAGTTATTGCTTGTACTAAGACAATTGAAACATATATTCCAAGTACTGATGTTGCTATTGAATTAGGTGGAGAAGATGCGAAGATTACCTATTTTGAAGGTTCATTAGAACAAAGAATGAATGGGACATGTGCTGGAGGAACAGGAGCGTTTATTGATCAAATGGCAACTCTCCTTCAAACTGATGCATCTGGTTTAAATGATCTAGCTAAGAATCATAAACGTATCTATCCAATCGCATCTCGTTGTGGTGTTTTTGCTAAAACTGATGTCCAACCATTAATTAATGAAGGAGCTCAAAAGGAAGATATTGCTGCCTCTATTTTTCAGGCTGTTGTTAATCAGACAATTAGTGGTTTAGCATGTGGAAAACCAATCAAAGGAAAAGTTGCTTTCTTAGGGGGACCACTTTATTTCTTAGATCAATTACGTTTACGTTTTATTGAAACATTAAATTTAAAAGAAGATGAAATTATTTTCCCAGATAATTCTCAATTGTTTGTTGCTATGGGAGCTTGTTTAAATGCTAAAGAAGTAGAACAAGCTATTGCATTAAAAGATTTAATTCAACAATTAAAAGAATTAAAGAGTCAAGGAAATGAATCTAGTCATACATTAGAACCACTTTTCCATAATGAAGATGAATTAAGAGGATTTAGAGAACGTCATTTACAAGCAATGACAAAGAAAAGAAATATAAAAAAATATAAAGGTGATATTTATTTAGGAATTGATGTTGGTTCAACAACATCAAAGGTTATATTAATTGATAATGAAGGCTCAATTCTTTATTCATTCTATAATTCAAATGAAGGAAATCCTTTAGATTTAATTATAAGAATAATGAAAGAAGTATATGCCTTAATTCCAGAGGGTTGTGAAATTAAAAAAGCTGGGGTAACTGGATATGGTGAAGCATTGATTAAAGCAGCTTTAAAAGTTGATATTGGAGAAGTTGAAACAATTGCTCATTATACAGCAGCTAAACATTTCCAACCAAATGTTGATTTTATCTTAGATATTGGTGGTCAAGATATGAAAGCCATCACAATAAAAGATGATGTTATTCAAGACATTACGTTAAATGAAGCATGTTCATCAGGGTGTGGTTCATTTCTAGAAACATTTGCTCATTCATTAGGGTATGAGATTGATGAATTTGCTGAACTTGCCTTAACTTCAAAACATCCATTGGATTTAGGAAGCCGTTGTACTGTCTTTATGAATTCTAAGGTTAAACAAGCACAAAAAGAAGGAGCGACGTTAGCTGATATTTCCGCGGGTTTATCTTATTCAGTTATTAAGAATGCTTTATATAAAGTTATTAAATTAAGAAATAAAGATCAAATTGGTAAGAATGTTGTTGTACAAGGTGGAACTTTTTATAATGAAGCTGTTTTAAGAGCTTTTGAAAAAGAAGCTGATATTGAAGTTATTCGTCCTGATATTGCAGGGTTAATGGGAGCTTATGGAATGGCTAAGATAGCCATGGAAAGAGATGATCATAAGGGTTCTACAATTTTATCATTAGCAGAGTTAGAGAATTTAACTTATGAAAATACAATGCGCAATTGTGGCAAATGTACGAATAATTGTATGTTGACAATTACTTCATTTAATGATGGTAGAGAGTTTATTAGTGGAAATAGATGTGAACGTGGAGCTAATTTACCTTTAAAATCAAAGACATTACCTAATTTATTTGATTATAAATATCGTCGTGTATTCCAATATCATTCTTTACCTATTGAAGATGCTTCAAGAGGTGTAGTGGGTATACCAAGAGCTTTAAATATTTATGAAAACTATCCATTCTGGCATACTTTCTTTACTGAATTAAAGTTTAGAGTTGTTCTTTCACCAAGATCATCTAAAGCGATTTATGAAAAGGGTATAGAATCTATTCCAAGTGAAAGTGCATGTTATCCAGCAAAGATTACTCATGGACATATTGAAAGTTTAATTCAAAAGGGTATTTCATTTATTTTCTATCCTTCTGTTGCCTATGAAAGATTGGAAAACGAAGATGCTGGAAATCATTATAATTGTCCAGTTGTTGCATCATATCCAGAAGTTATTAAAAATAATGTGGATAGTTTACAACAAAATCATATTAACTTTAAAAATCCATTTGTATCATTAAATAACCCTAAAACATTATTCAATGTCTTAAAAGAAGAATTAAAAGAATTTAATTTAAGTGATAATGAATTACATAATGCGATTGATAGAGCTTATGAAGAATTAAAGCATTGTCAACAAGATATTCGCCAAGAAGGAAAACGTGCTATGGATTATATGCGTGAACATCATATCCAAGGGATTGTTTTGGCTGGTCGTCCTTATCATATTGATCCAGAGATTAATCATGGGATTCCTGATTTAATCACAAGTGAAGGTTTTGTAGTATTAAGTGAAGATAGTGTTTGTTATTTGGATGAAGAACATTTGAAGTTAAGAGTTGTTGATCAATGGACATATCATTCTCGTTTGTATAAAGCAGCTTCTTTTGTATCTTCTCAATCTGATTTGCAATTAATTCAATTAACTTCATTTGGATGTGGATTAGATGCTGTGACAGCAGATCAAGTTGCTGAAATCTTAAAAGCAAGAAATAAGATTTATACTTTAATTAAGATTGATGAAGGAAGTAACTTAGGAGCTATTCGTATACGTATACGTTCTTTAAAGGCAACAGTTGATAAAAAAGAAGATATTATAGATTTATCTAAAAAATATGAACAAGTGAAAGTCCCTTTCACAAAAGAAATGAAAGATGATCGATATACAATCCTATGTCCACAGATGTCACCATTACATTTCCAATTTGTTGAAACAGCTATGAACTCAGAAGGATATAACTTTGTTGTTTTACCTTCAGTTGATAAAGATGCTGTGGAACAGGGATTAAAATATGTGAATAATGATGCTTGTTATCCAAGTATCTTAGTCACTGGTCAAATGATGAATGCATTAAATAGTGGTCAGTATGACTTAAATAAAGTTGCTTTAATGATATCTCAGACAGGTGGAGGATGTCGTGCAACAAACTACATTGCTTTCATTAGAAAAGCTTTAAAAGATGCAGGAATGGAACATATCCCAGTTATCTCAGCTAATCTTTCTGGTTTAGAAAGTAACCCTGGTTTCAAAATTACCTATAAAGTTGCTAAAAAGGTTATCATTGGAGCTATGTATGGAGACTTATTCATGCGTGTTCTTTATCGAGTAAGACCTTATGAAGCAACACCAGGTTCAGCTAATGAATTATATGAATCATGGGTAGAAAAATGTAAAAAGAATGTTGAAAATGGTAGTATGAAAGAATTTAAACAAAATGTTTATCAAATTGTTAAAGACTTTGATGAGTTAACCATTATTAGATATTAAAAAACCTAGAGTTGGTTTGGTTGGAGAAATTCTTGTTAAATTCCATCCAACAGCTAATAATCAAATTGTTGATATCATTGAATCAGAAGGTGGCGAAGCTGTGATGCCGGATTTAATAGATTTCTTCCAATATTGTTTCTATAATACTTGGTATGAACATGAACATTTTGATGTCAAGAAATCTTCAGTTTGGTTATGTAACTTTGCAATTTGGTTTGTTGATTATCTAAGAAAAGATATGATTAAAGCTTTGAAAGCTTCTAAGCGTTTTGATGCTCCTACACCAATTGATCAAATTGCTAAAAAGGCAACTGAAATTGTATCAATGGGAAATATGACGGGTGAAGGTTGGTTCTTAACTGGTGAAATGATTGAATTAATTGAAGAAGGAGCACCAAATATTGTTTGTATGCAGCCATTTGCGTGCTTACCAAATCATGTTACGGGTAAAGGGGTTATTAAAGCTTTACGTAAGAAGTATCCACAAAGTAATATTGTGGCTGTTGATTATGATCCAGGAGCTAGTGAAGTCAATCAATTGAATCGTATTAAATTAATGCTTTCAACAGCATTTAAGAATATGCAAGAATAAACAGATACGCATTGTATCTGTTTTTTTGCTTTTTGCAATCAAGTGTAATAGTTGTTGTTAGGAAAGGGAAGTGCTATGATGAAAAACGTGAGGAAGTGAGGATATGTTATTTTTATTGGAGGAAGTAGAATTAAAGCCTACAGAAATGGCTATTTATAATTATATTAATGCGAATTTGGATAAGGTTATCTATATGCGTATTAGAGAGTTAGCTGATGCAACATATGTAAGTACAACAACTATTTTACGGTTTTGTAAAAAATTTGGGTGTCAAGGATATGCTGATTTTAAATCTCAACTGTACCATTATGCAAAAAGTATTAAAGAAAATAATACCCTCATTCAATCTCTTGATCAAACAATCTTCACAGAATTTTTACAAAGAACAACGCAACCAGATTTTCAAAGAAAACTTGGGCAAGCTATTGATTTTATTTT
>ENA-OQAB01001112-OQAB01001112.1-human-gut-metagenome-genome-assembly--contig:-NODE-1112-length-13204-cov-2.933624_pt1 | contig 13204 bp, 21 predicted proteins | sample MGYA00242490_ERZ504517 | MGnify/ENA primary metagenome ERZ504517 (study PRJEB26092, sample SAMD00036298) | human gut metagenome | host: Homo sapiens | study: EMG produced TPA metagenomics assembly of...
AACTGAAATGCGGCAGGCCGCACAAAAATATATTGCACAGAACGCTTCGGCTCTCACTAAGGGGGTACGGAGCTTTTTTGTTAACTGTTTTGCATCACCTTGGGTGAACTGGTCAGATGTAATGCAGGAATGGTTGGAAGCACAGGGCGATCCAGAGCGTGAAAAAGTAGTTGTTAATACTCGTTTTGGAGAAGCATATGAGCGCAAAGGAAATTTTGAAAGCCATGAGCAGTTTATGCGCAGGCGTGAAAACTATGGCGCCGAGCTGCCGGAAGGCGTACTGCTTTTAACAGCGGCCGTTGACGTACAAGACAACAGGCTCGAGTATGAGATTTGTGGCTGGGGAATGGCTGAAGAATGTTGGGGAATAAAAAAGGGTACTATTTTGGGCGTGCCGGATACACCTAAAGTGTGGGCTATGCTGGACGAACAGCTGGATAAGGAATATCGCTTTGCGTCAGGTAAGGGTCTTTTGGTAGCCAGGACCTTTATAGATTCCGGCGGTCACTACACGAAAGAAGTTTATGCGTACTGTAAAAAACGATTTATAAGGCAGCGTTTTGCTATAAAAGGTTCATCGACACCAGGAGTGCCGTTATTGCATAAGTACGCTAAGGTTAAAACCGTAAGGGGACATACGATACCGCTGGTAATGCTTGGCACAGATAGCGGCAAACAATATGTTATGGATCGGTTATCGATTGAAGAGCCTGGACCTAAATATTTTCATTTTCCGCTTGATAAGAGTGATAGCGTAACTGTACAGCTAACTCGCGGCTACGATGAATTTTATTTTAAAGGCCTCATATCTGAAACGAAAGAGCCTCGTCGGAAAAATGGAGTATTAGTATATCAGTGGGTAAATATAGCTAAAGATAAACGGAACGAGCCTTTGGATCTGCGGGTTTATAACCTCGCATGTATGTTAAGCGTAAATCCTGATTTCGAGGCTTTGGAAAAATTGATCAACAGCCCGAATGTAATCAAAGAACAATCGGTAAGTCTAAACTGAAAAACAAGCCTAAAGGCGGCTACGGCTGCATTAGAAAAGGAATGAGGAGTGATTATTAGTGGCAAGTACGGTACTTAATGAACGATTAAAGCAGTATTTATCTGCAGAACAGTCTATTTTGGTAGCAGGGCAAAGCTACAGAATTGGCAATAGAACGCTGACAAGAGCTGATTTATCAGAAATAAGAAAGAAATAAATGATCTTATTGCTGCAGGAGCGACTACGGATGAGGCAATGCATCCAGAGGGTATCGAACAAAGCAAGTTATTATGCGGGATTAGGAGGATAGATGATGGTGAAACGTAAAAAAAGCAATACCGGCTAAGGCCAGGCAGCCTACTGCTGAGAATACAAATGATAAAAAAATAATAGTAGTGAACAGCGGCTATTCAGAAGGCGGCGCCAGTAGGACACGAAGTACTTTACGTGGCTATAATCCCTTGAAATCCAGTACTAAAGCAGATGTCGATGTAAATTTGGTAACTTTACGAAACCGCAGTGCAGATTTAGTATGTAACTCTCCGCTTGGTTCAAGTGCTATTAATACTTCGCGCAGCAATGTTATAGGCGCTGGTCTTAAAGTTTCGCCTAAAATAGATTATAGGTTGCTGGGATTGACTGCAGAGGAAGCTAAAGAGTGGCAGCGTCAGGCGTTTCGTGAATTTAACCTTTGGGCAAACAGCACGGCCTGTGATTTGTATCGAAAAAATAACTTTTTTGATATGCAGGATATTGCATATATGAGCTATCTTGTAGATGGTGACGGGTGGGCGGCGATCAAGTATCGCAGGCCGGTACCTGATAATCCGTATTGTTTAAGAGTACAGCTTTTTGAGGCCAGTAGGGTCTGTAACCCAAACAGTAGTGGATCGTATGGTTCGCCGTCTTATTATGATGTTGAAATGACTAACAATAAAAATGGTAATCGTATTATTAACGGTATAGAAATAGATTCAGACGGAGCTGTTGTGGCCTATTGGATTGCGAACAGAGTACCTTTTGATTTAACTAACCCGTCTGCAGTTTTAAAGTGGCAGCGAGTGGAAGCATTTGGCAAGTTAAGTGGCCGGCCAAATATTTTGCAGATATCGCATGAAGAACGACCAGAGCAGTACAGAGGCGTACCAATATTGGCGCCGGTGATCGAGGTATTGAAGCAGGTCAGCCGCTATACTAATGCGGAGCTTACGGCTGCCATCATTAAATCGTTTTATACTTTGTTTTTTACGACTAATAACAATATTGATGATATGAATGATGTTCTAAGTTCAACTTATGGTCAAGCGGAAGCCGTAACACCAGAAGACCTAGCTCATGTTGAAGTTGGTCCAGGAACGCTTAATCTGCTGCCTCCTGGTGTCGATGTAAAGTCGATGGACGCAAGCCGTACAATGTCAACTTTTGAACCATTTACAAATATGATGATCAGTCAGATCGGTGCAGCTATTGGCACACCGGCAGAGGTGTTACTTAGTCGTTTTCAATCTTCATACTCTGCGGCACGTGGGGCATTATTACAAGCTGCCAGCAATTTTAAAACTAGACGTACCTGGTTTGCACGTGATTTTTGTCAGCCTGTTTATGAAGCTTGGCTGGCAGAGGCGGTTGCTATCGGTAGAATTAGTGCTCCTGGCTATGGTAGTGATCCAATCATAACTAAGGCATGGAGTAATGCTGATTGGTTTGGCCCTGTTATGGGGATGTTGGATCCAGTAAAAGAGGTAACTGGCGCAGCCTTACGCGTAAAATATGGTTTCTCTACCGGTGAACGTGAATCTGCGGAACTTACAGGGACTGATTACGATAGTAATATCGATCAGATAGCTATAGAACAGCAAACATGGCGAGCTAAAGGATTGGAACCGCCTAAGGCTGATAATACTGGTGGGAATGGAGGTGATAATGATGGGGAAATTTTGGCAGGTGAAGAATGATGTTAGTGGCGACGCTGAAATATTGATCTACGGTCCAATCGCAGCAGAGCGATCCTGGTTTGGTGATGAGGCAACGCCGCAGCAGTTTGCCCAGGATCTTAACGGGCTGGGTGGCAGAGATGTTACCGTACGCATTAACAGCGGCGGCGGTGATGTGTTTGCGGCACATGCTATTCACAATTTGCTCAAAAGCTATAAAGGGCGTGTCACGGCGGTAATTGACGGACTGGCTGCCAGCGCAGCAACGGTTGTAGCCGTGGCGGCAGATAAAATCATTATGCCGTCCAACTCGTTGATGATGATCCACGACCCGGCTATCGGCCTTAGCGGATATTACCCAGCGGGCGAGCTGACAAAGCTGGTTGATGCACTGGCTACTATCAAAACAAGTATTATCGCAGCATACCGTAAGCGTTGTAAGGCGACGGACGAGGAAATCGAAACTATGATGGCAAACGAAACTTGGATGGGTGCGGCAGAGTGCAAAGAAAAAGGTTTTGCTGACGAGATAGTTGGCGGAGTAGCCGCTGCTTTGAACGGTAATACTTTAGTGATCAATGCAATATCGCATGATTTGAGCCGTTTTGGTAATGCCGATGCGGTGAAAAATAAATTTAAACAAAGTGAGGTTAGAGATATGCCAAGTGGTAAATTAGAAAAAATTCTTAATGCTTTAGGTTTGCAGGAACTGTTGGAAGATACGCAGGCCGCAGCGTCCGGTGCAGTGCAGCCCCAGGCGAATAATGCGCTTCCGGCGACGGCGGTGGATAATGTCGCAGCGGTGGAAGCTGCGGTGGCCGCAGAGCGTCAGCGTGTACTCGATTTGGAGGCGCTGGACGATGGACAAAATGTCGCGATTACTGCGATCATCAACGAAGCCAAGAAAAGCGGCAAAACTGTTAACGAAGTAAAAAATTATGTGGAAGCAGTTAAAAATGCTGCTCCAGCAGGGGCTGTAACTAATGCCGCGCAGAATGTTGTAGCTGCTATGGTAGCCGACAATAAAAGCTCTGGTGTGGAAGGCGTTACTGCCAATCCAGCGACCGATGAAGCGGCTGTAAGTGCAGCGGCAGATGCGAAAGCACTGGATAAAATGGCTAAGGTAATGGATAGTAAATTTGGAGGTGCGAAATAATGGAAATGATTTCCAACATGAACGGAACTCATTATGATGAGCTTATTGGTGGTACAGCAGTACCGGTACTTACTAAAAACGTAACGCTGAAAGGAGTTACGGCCAGTTATAAGCGTGGTACGCTTCTGGCTTTGGTTAACGGTAAATATGAAATTGTTGACAGCACAGCTTCTACCGGTGCGGAAAAGGCGTCGGCAGTTTTGGCACATGATACGGACTTAACCGGGGCTGACGTTGTTGCTACCGTTTATATCAGTGGCCAATTTAATCGCGAAAAACTCATTGTTGCGCAAACAGCTGACAACGCTACTGCTCATGAAGAAGAACTGCGTGCGGTCAATATCTATTTGACCAGCGTGAAATAAGGAGGATGAAGATAATGCCTATTAATATGATGATACCAGAACTTTGCTGCAGGCAATTGAGCGCACCAATCCGCCGACTACGACTTGATGATACCGTTTTCCCTGCGGTTAAAACCTTTTGACGAATACCGTAGATATGGAATACCGCAAAGGCGGCCGCAAAATGGCTCCGTTTGTAGTACCGGGCAGCAAAGGCGTAAATATGAGCCGTCACGGTTCGCAGATCAGGTCCTATAAGGCCCCGCTGATGCGCCCGAAACGGACTATCGAGGCATCCGATATCGAACGTCGCGGATTTGGCGAAGATATCTACAGCACCCGCACTCCGGCAGAACGTGCACAAGAATTGCGTGCTTATGACATGGCGGAACTGATGGACGCCTGTGTCCGTCGTCAGGAGTGGATGGCTGCGCAGCTTTTGATCAACGGCGAGTACGAGTGCAAAGGCTATGCCGATGATGGCGAAACCGTTGTGGTCGACACAATTACATTTTCTGAATTTGACAATAAAACAACTTTGTCAGGCTCGGATACATGGGATAATGCAACCGCTAAAATCTATGATGTCATGGGCGACGCATCCCAAAAAATCCGCCGCAACGCCGGTATGATCCCGACGGTGGCCCTGTGCTCGCAGAATGTAGTATCTTATCTGCTCAATAACGAGCAGATTTATAAATATCTGTTGGTACCCAGCCGCGAAAATTTGGCGCTGATGAGCATTCAACCGAAGTTGGTTAGACCGGAATTACTGCGAGTGGGTTACATTGAATCCCTTAATCTGGAAATCTATGCTTATGACGGCGTGTATGAGAGCGACGATGGCAACCTTGCCCAGTATATCCCTGATGATCATATGATTATTGGTGTGCCCGGTCGTGGTAAACGTCTCTTTGGCGCAGTAACGCAGCTTGAAGACGACAAACAATTTCGTACTTATGAAGGCGCGTACATTCCGAAAGTCACCGGCAATACCGAAAGCGATACGACCACACTGGCTATGTCCAGCCGCTGCGTAGTATGTCCGGAGTTTTTGGATGATTGGGCGACCTTGAAAGTTAAATAAGGAGGTTTTTAAATGCAACAAGTATTGATAAAGAAATTTTTCCTTGCGCCGCAATGGAGTTGTTTATAAAGCAGGTACTATTATTGAACTGCCGGATAGCGAAGCTGATGCATTAGTAAAAGAGGCTCCAAAAGAATTTGAAAAAGTTGCTGTTACCTTAATTTCCGATGCTGATGCAGGTAGTGATAATAACGAAGAAAAAGCCTTGAAGGATTATTCGAATGAAGAACTTAAGGCTATGTGCAAAGCCCGCGAGATTGAAATTCCGAAAAACGTTAACAAAGCAAAACTCGTTGAGTTGATTGAAGCAGTAAATGAGGCTGATGAGGAGATTCTGCCTCCGGTAAATACAGCAGCAACGGTCAAATGAAAAACTTTCGTGAGCAGATAGCCGCAGATAATACTGCGGCTTTTATAAATTCTTTGGAATTTGCTGAAGAACATAGTCTTAACGGTACTGTATGTAATGCTATATTGCAGGATATATCGGTTGCAGAAAGTTTATCGACGGGAGCGGGTAGTACTCAAACTTATCCTGAGATATACGGCAGCCGGCTGCAGGTAAATTGCTTGGCAGGGGATTTGCCGGAACTTCCTGTATATGGACAGCTTTTCGGCATCGATGATAAGCAGTATCTGGTTGAAAGCTGTGCTGATGATATGGGCGTTCTGACGATTCAATTGGTGGCGAATGACAGATGATATCTATTGATGCAAAGGAAATAGAAAAAGCAAAGATTTTGCTTGAAAATTATCCTCAGCAAGTAAAAGCGGCAGCAGCGAGTGCAATAAATCGTACGTCTGCAATGGTAAAGACCGAAGTATCTAAAACAATCAGCAAAAAAACTATCTGATATCAGCAAAAGATATAAAGTCTACTTTAAGCATTAAACGAGCTTCCCGATCAAAGCTTACAGGGATGATTAGTTCTATAGGGCAGGCACCATTAATTACTGCTTTTAGAGTAAGGGCGTATAAAAAAGGACCGGTGAGGGTTCAAGTAATGAAAAAAAATAAATCCAAACCGATTCCTGGGTTATTTATTGGTGTTTCTTCTAAGGGCTATGTTGGTGCTATGCAGCGTAAAAATTTAAATATGCGATATCCTTTGCGTATACCTCATGGCCCCAGCGTTCCGCAGATGTTTTCCGCTGACCGTTCAATGAGTGTGATCGCACCGTTTGCAGAAAAAACATTAAATCAAAGGTTTTTACATGAAATTTCATATCGTTATGGAAAATTTGGAGGGCGGTAATGACACAAGTCGAATTGATGGAAAATCTGGCAGCGTTTCTAAAAAATGTTGTCCGAGAATATGAATCGCAGCAATCTGACGGTTCTTATACTCCGATAACTGTTTATTCTGGATACCTGCCGGTGAAAACGAATGCCAAAGAAAGTGAATCATGTATTTATGTGCTGGTTCTTGAATGTGAAGATGGTGATGAGCAGAGTGCAGCAAAGGTTGAAATAGGATTTAGTATCATTGACGGTGATACTTCTGAGGGGTGGCGCAGCTTGTTTAATCTTATGGAACATGTACGTCAGGCATTGCTTAAAAAGCGTACTGTAGCAAATAAGCATCGGCTTATCTTGCCTATCAAATCTAAGGTGGCAGATGAGCAGCCTTTCCCGCAGTGGCAGGGCTTAATGACAGTTAGTTACACACTGGGCAAGCCAGTAGAGGAGGAAATAAATTATGGCTATTAACAAAAAAAGCAGTCAGACCACTAAGCCTGAACGCTTGATTTATGTAGGCCCGTCTTACAAAAACGGAAAGTTATTGAAATATCAGGTATTCATTGGCGGGTTACCAACTCATATTGATGATGTATTTGAAAAGTGTCCGCAAATTAAAAAACTGTTTGTAGCTGTTTCAGAATTGCCAGAAGCTGAAAGGGCTATTGCAAAAGCGGGAACACCTATGAATAAATATTACCAAGCTGCTGTTTTGGCAGAAAAGGAGGAATAACATATGGCATATAAGCATGGCGTATATACATCTGAGGTGCCAACATCTATTGTTCCGGCAGTAAATTCTACTGCTGGGTTACCAGTTGTTTTTGGTACGGCTCCAATTCATTTGGCAAGTAACAGAGCAGAGGTTAATAAACCTATTTTGTGCTATACATATGCAGAAGCGGTAGCGGCTATGGGATACAGTGAAGATTGGGAGAAATACACTCTTTGTGAAACTATTTATAGCCAATATTCGCTTTATGCAGTTTCACCGACAGTTTTTGTTAATGTTTTAGATCCCAAAAAACATAAAGCGCCGGTCAGTGATAAAGAGGTTCAGTTCAACAGTGAAAAAACTGTGATTGTAAATGATCCAGTGTTACTTGAAACATTGAAAGTAAAAAAAGCATCTGCCGGACAACCGTTGACGGAAGGCGTTGACTATGAAGCTGCTTTTGACAGTGATGGGAATTTAGTAATTACTGCATTAAGTGGCGGACAGCTTACAGACAGTGCTTTTTTGGACTATGAAAAAATTGATCCCTCAGCCGTGGATAAGGATGACATTATTGGTGGTATTGATATCAGTACGGGCGCATACACAGGTCTTGAGAATCTTTCAAAAGTATTTCCTCTGTATCGTTTAGTACCTGGTATGGTGCTTGCTCCTGGTTGGACACATGATCCGGAAGTGGCAGCTGTTATGACTGCCAAAGCAAGTACTATTAACGGTTTGTTTAAAGCTTCTGTTTTGGTAGATGTTCCGGCTGACACAGTAAGAAAATATACCGATGTTCCGGCTTGGAAAAATAATAACAATTATGTTGGAGTGGATCAAATAGTCTGCTGGCCTATGGTAAAACTTGGCGAAAAGAAATATCATCTTTCTACTGCGGTAATGGGTGCGATGGGCGTTTTGGATGCAAAAAATGATGATATTCCCTATGAAAGTCCTTCAATAAAATATACAAATGGATAGTTTATGTTTGTCTGATGGAACTGAAGTAGTTTTGGATCTGGAACAAGCTAATTATCTTAATGGGCAGGGTGTAGTTACTGCTCTGAACTTTATCGGTGGATGGAAGTTGTGGGGGAATCGTACTGGTTGTTATCCTGCAAATACAGATGTAAAAGATAATTTTATTTGTTTAATCGGCGAGTTTAATTGGCATGCACAGATCCTTTTATTTCAAAGGTTTATTTGGTCATAAAGGTAGAATAACCCCGATGAACAAACGACTTATTGATCTTGTCGTGGATAGCGAAATATTCGCATTAATGGATTTGTTTCAAGAGGGTTCTTGCTTGGTGGAAGAATTGAATATTTGAAAGAGGAGAATCCAACAACAGATCAGATGGACGGTATTGTAAGATTCCATACTTATTTTACGCCGCCGGTGCCGGCACGTGTAATTGAAAATACGATCGAGTTTGATACGTCTTATCTTGAGACGTTGTTTGGTTAATGAGGAGGATGAAAGATGAGTAATAATGTTGTTCCGGAAAAGCTAATTAACTTTAGAGCCTATAATGACGGAAATGATCTTCTTGGCGTAACTGATGTCCAGCTACCGTCTTTGGATGCAATGACCGAAACAGTAAAGGGTGCTGGTATTGCCGGTGAGGTAGACAGTCCTGTTTTAGGGCACTTTGGGAGTATGGAAACTGTACTTAACTGGCGTACTATTTCTAAACCTGGAATGAACCTAGCATCTCAAAAGGGGGTTAGCTTAGACCTGCGCGGCGCGCAGCAGTTTTACGACCCTGAAAAAAGTGAGTACGTCGTAAAGGCTGTAAAATGCGTGATCCGCGGCGTGCCGAAAAAAATCCGAACTCGGCAAATTAGACGTTGGAACGACTACCGGCTCCAGCAACACCATTGAAACTAATTATATTAAAGTGATTATTGCTGGCGAAACCGTGCTGGAAGTTGATAAATATAATTATATTTCTAATATTGGCGGCACTGACTATCTTGCCGATGTCCGTGAGGCGTTGGGTCTGAATTAAAAATAAATAAAGGGGGCGGCCCGCAGAGTGGTGCCCCTTTTAAAATTTGGAGGTAAATGATGAAAGTAGATTATAAAAAACTTAAACAAGGATTGGGAGAACTAACGGGATATGATTTTGCGGCCGCAGAGCAGCAGGCAAGGATTCTTGGAGATGGTACCCCTGAAATTGTGTACTCTAAAACATTCCATGCTGTTATTGCGGCGAAGGTTTTAGGTGTCACAATTGATGATATTAAGGGTTTGCCAATTAGGGAATATGTTGCAGTGACTTCTAATGTATCAGTTTTTTTAGTAGGCACTTTGACCGATCAAGCCCTGCAGGAGTTATCCGGGAAATAGCAGTATGCTTATTTGAATATGGTAATGTTCATTTTTGGTTTAATCAACCAGTGAACGAATTAGAGAAATGGCTTGAAACAATAAGTGCCGTAAATAAAAAAAGAAAGCCCACTGCATGAATAATGCTGTGGGCTTTTAACGTAAATATTCTTTTTTTATTGGGGAACGCGAACAAACTTCGTCACAATCTTTTAATACTGCTATCACTTCTGGATCGTGAATGCCATCATATGTGCCAGGATCATAGAGGGGCTTGTAGACGCCATCATATTTAGCAGAAGAATCATATTGTAATGCTTTTTCTTCCCGTCTATTTTTAATCATTGCATGAAAGAACCCGACTATACACATCAATATAAAACCAATACAAAACAAAATTGCAAGAATAATCATAAAGCTCACCTCTTTATAGTTATTATACTATAAATTTTTAATGGAGGCAAAAATGGCGAATATATTTACGACAGCATTTGTTATAAATGGAATGCTATCTAATAGTTTTACATCATCGACCAAGATGGCAAATTCGCAATTGACAGAATTACAACAGACTGTTAAAAGAATAGATCTTGCTCAAAAAAAATTAAATGCTGAGTTTACTAATGGAGCTATGAGCGTAGAGCAATATGAAAGAAAAATGGGTAGATATCAAGATACGCTTAATAAAACTCAGCAACAACAGAAGTTGTTACAGGATAGATTGAATAAAAAAATATTGCAAATTCTCAGTTTGTAGAGAGACGCCAAAGTTTACTTAACTACCGCAGCTGCTATTGGCACTATTGCTCAGCCGTTCATCTCTGCAGCTCAGACTGCAATGAAATTTGAATTTGCTATGTCGAAAGTTGGTGCTATTGCAAATGCTACAGGGCCTGAATTATCTTTGTTGACGCAAACAGCAAGGTCATTGGGCGAACAAACAAAGTTTACTGCGACGCAATCCGCTGAAGCAATGAGTTATCTGGGATGGCCGGTTGGAAGACAAATGAGATTGTTGCAGGTATGCCAGGATTATTAAATTTAGCTGCTGCCGGCAATACTGATTTAGCACGTACTGCAGATATTGTTTCTGATAATCTGACTGCTTTTGGTTTAAGTGCTGATAAAGCGCAACATATGGCTGATGTTTATGCTGTTACTATAACATCCACAAATACTAATGTGGAAATGTTGGGAGAAACGATGAAATATGCTGCTCCTGTAGCACACGCATTTGGGGCATCGATGGAGGAGACAGCCGCTTTAGCAGGTATTATGGCTAATAGTGGCATTAAAGCGAGTAATGCAGGTACAGCGCTGAGAGCTGGTTTAATTAGATTGGCCGGACCGCCTAAAATGGCAAGTAAAGCGCTAGAGCAGCTTGGGGCTGTCAATGGAAGATTTGACAAATGAACAAAAAGAAGCTGCAATGGCTTTAAAAACTTTGGGTATTGAAACTGGCAATGCAGAAGGACCTCAAAAGATGGCTATCATAGTAGGCCAATTGCAAGAACGAATGAAAGGATTAAGTAAAGAAGAACAGCTGGCTATGTCGAAAGCTATTTTCGGGCAGCAGGCAGCAGCGGGGTGGCTGGCAGTACTACAGGCAGGACCTAAAGTGCTTGGTGATTTGACAAATTCTTTAGTTAACAGTGATGGTGCGTCTGAAAAAATGGCAAAGCAGATGAATGCTAATGCAGAAGGTGCAATTATACGTCTTTCTTCGGCATTTGAGTCGTTGCAAATATCATTAGCAAATGGATTTTTACCTGTCATAGCTAATGTAGGTGATTCTTTAGCTGTATGGACGGGGAAGTTATCGGCTTTATCTACAGCACACCCAATAGTAGCACAGGGGATCATATACACTATTGGAACTTTTGGGTTATTATGGCTTACATTTAAAACGGGTAGAGCTATTATCTCCGGCTATAATGCGTTTATGGCTACCTGTGCTTTATGGCAGACGACTTTGGGAAATTGTACGGCAGTATTAAGATCAAAAACAATGCTTCTTGCCGGCACACAAAGGACTGTGGCTTTGGCAACGAAGCTGTGGAGTGGTGGAATGATGTTGGTAAATGCGGCTATGGCAGCTTGCCCTATTGGTTGGTTATTGATTGGAATCAGTTTATTAGTCGTTGCCGGAACTATTTTATACAGGCATTGGGATACAGTCAAACAGTTCTTTACAACTTTGTGGGACAGTCCAATAGCTAGAATAGCCTTTTTTGTCACTGGGCCTGTAGGTTGGATCATTGGCGCGGTTACTGCAATAATTGCTAACTGGGATACATTAGCGGCATATTGGGATTATTTTTGGGATAATCCATCTGCTGCAATATTTAGATTCACAAGTTATATTCAGGAACAATTTACAAGTGCCGAAACCTGGCTTCGCGAAAAATGGCAATCCATTAGTAATTTTTTATCTACACCTATTTTTGGCAAAGTTAATATTACGGCATCCGGTAATGGTGCAGAGGTTGCAGAAAATGCGTATGGCGGTATTTATGGACAGGGGGACATTTCTTACTACTTTTGCGGAAAACTCTGGTGAAAGCGCGATACCGCATACTCCCAATAGACGTAATATAGGATTGTTGGCCAAAACTAATGAAATCATGGGGAATCCATTGGGAACTGGTGGCGGAATAACGGCTACCTTTGCGCCGCAGATCACCGTACAAGGGAATGCCGATACTGCTGAAATTTCAACTTTGTTAGATCAAAAAATGCGTGAGTTTAAAAGCAATGTTGGCAGAAGTGCAGAATCAGAACAGGAGGCTTTCGTATGGCTAAAACATATTACACAATTCAGGGCGATATGTGGGATGGTATAGCAAAAAAGTTATATGACGATGAAAGTGGCGTAAACGCGCTGCTGGAAGCAAATCAGCAATATGCTGACATAGTTGTTTTTCCAGCAGGTATTATTTTGGATGTGCCGGATTATGAAAAGCCTACCCCAACTAGTTTGTTACCACCATGGAGGCGTTAAATGGAAGCACGTAGAATATCGGCGATCATAAAATATAATAATAAAGATATCTCAGTTGATATCAGTAAATATCTTAAAAAGCATCAGCTATACCGATAATCTATCGGGAGAAGCCGATGATTTGCAGATAACACTGGAAGACAAGGCGGGGATTTGGCAATCGACATGGATACCGGAAAAAGGAGCACTTCTAGATGTAATGCTGCAGCAAAAATATTGGCAAACTTTGTCGGAGTTACCACAAAGTTTGTGTTTGGGATTGTTTGAAATAGATGAAATAACAAGCAGTGGCTATCCGTCAGAAGTACGAATAAAAGCAGTTTCTGTGCCTGATAATAATACTCTTAGAGGTACTGAACGTAGTCGGAGTTGGGAAAAGGCAAAGCTGCAGGTAATCGCTAA
>ENA-OQAB01001113-OQAB01001113.1-human-gut-metagenome-genome-assembly--contig:-NODE-1113-length-13202-cov-4.037859_pt1 | contig 13202 bp, 13 predicted proteins | sample MGYA00242490_ERZ504517 | MGnify/ENA primary metagenome ERZ504517 (study PRJEB26092, sample SAMD00036298) | human gut metagenome | host: Homo sapiens | study: EMG produced TPA metagenomics assembly of...
GACGAACACACCTTCTCGATACTCTACTTATTTCCTTCTCCTACGTAATCATAAGTAGATGGATTATCCTGCAGTTTCAATGGAAATGTCTCTGCCAGATGTCCACTCGGGTTTACCTTGCCGTAAAGCACATCTACCGTTGCTCCGCCGACTGCCTGCCCTCCAAGATACACTTCCAGGATTCCTTTTACCTGATCTGCCCAAGGCATTTCCACCGGAGACCCATTGTGAAGGACTACCACTACATTTTCATTGACTTTGCAAATTTCCCGGATCAGATAGTTCTGACATTCCGGAAGGCGCATATGCTGTCTGTCATAGCCTTCGGACTCAAATGCATCCGGCAGTCCTGCAAAGATCACAGCGACTTCTGCTTCTTTTGCCACACGCACTGCCTCTGCCACGAGTTCTTCATCAACCTGATCTTCCTTCGTGTCATATCCTTTCGCATATACAACCGGATATCCTGCTGCCATCTCCAGCGCAGATTCTGTCTGAGAGGCATTGATATGTGAACTTCCGCCACCCTGGTAGCGAGGTTTCTCCGCAAATACTCCGATAAATGCCGCCTTTCTCTCTTCTGTGAGCGGAAGGATTCCGTCATTTTTCAGAAGTACCATACACTCAGAAGCTACTTTTCTCGCAAGGGCATGGTCTGCCTCACGGTCAAACACTGCTGTTGCATCCCGGTTCTCCTCAAAGCGATATACGATGTTCAGGATCCGTTCGACTGCCTGATCAAGCACATCCTCTGCTAGTGTTCCGGTTTTGACTGCTTCCACAATCTTTTTGTCATTTAATCCAAAGGAAGTCGGCATTTCAAGGTCAAGTCCTGCTTCCAGATCCGGCACTCTGTCATTGACTGCACCCCAGTCACTGACAACAAATCCGTCAAATCCCCATTCATTTCTAAGTACTTCTGTCAGATAGGTTTTGTTTTCTGCCGCATAAGTTCCATTGATCTTGTTATAAGAACACATGACTGTCCACGGTTTTGCCTGTGTCACTGCGCCCTCAAATGCACCAAGATAAATCTCTCTCAGCGTTCTCTCATCTATTTCCGAGCTCGAAGTCATTCTTCTGTGCTCCTGATTATTTGCAAGAAAATGCTTGATGCTCGTTCCGACATTCTTACTCTGTACCCCTTTGATCTGACTTGCCGCAATCTCTGACGCAAGATAAGGATCTTCTGAGAAATACTCAAAGTTCCTTCCACAGAGCGGAGAACGCTTAATATTGACCGCAGGTCCTAAAATAACCCCGACTCCCTCTGCCTGACATTCCTTTCCCAGTGTCTCTCCTACTTTGTAGAGAAGCTCTCTGTCAAAAGAAGCGGCGGTCGCACATCCTGCCGGAAAGCATACTGCTTTAATACTTTCATTGATTCCCAGATGATCTCCGCTCTCATCCTGTTTCCGGAGCCCATGAGGTCCGTCACTGACCATCATTGCCGGAATTTGCAGCCGTTCTACTGCTTTTGTATGCCAGAAATCCTGTCCGGAACAAAGTCCCGCTTTTTCTTCCAATGTCATTTTTGCAACTAATTCTTTTACGTCCATACGATTTCCTCCAATCTGATCGAATACACTCTGTTTTTTATTATACTACCGCATACACTTTTTTTGTAAGTCCTTATCCTTACTTTTATATAGGTCGATTTTATCTTTTGGGAATTGTTTTTCGATTGTTTCAGGCAATTTCCTGTGATATTATAGAGAATATGTGAAAAGAAATGAAAAATAAAAAAGCTGATCGTAAATACTCTTTCATTTTTTTATAAAAAAGGAGGAACTTCCTATGTCAACAGAAATTTCCGCTGCACATGAGCACATTGAACTTTCCCACAATTTGGATATCCGCTTTGATCTTTTTCATGCATCAGATATCTACATTATGCCCCACTGGCACAATGCACTTGAGATTAATTTTGTTCTGGACGGCACTTTTGAGGTAACTGCCGATGGTCAGACTTTCCTTCTGCAGTCAGGCGACTGTATCATTATCAATTCCAAAGTAATACATGCCACCAGATACGTGAAGAATACCAAAAGTCTTCTTATACAGATTCCATATCCCCTTCTCAAAAAATACATTCCGGATATGCCAAAGATTTTTTTCGATGTACCTGTCTTTGCACAAGACCGCGAAACGAAGGCGAAACTAGATACACTCAAAACAATCCTGCAAAATATGATCTCAGCTACCGACAAAGCATCCTTATCTTCTGCCAATACACTCCGTTTTCAAAGCCTTCTGTTTGATTTTCTCTATCATCTTTACAGAGATTTTCGCCGGGAGCTGCCGCTTCGCTTTACCGACCGTCGTTTTAAAAGTCTCTCTCTTCTAGAGCCGGTGATCGAATACACTAAGCAGAATTACCATTTGCAGATCTCTATTCCGGAGATTTCAAATATTGCCTCTCTGCAACCCGAATATTTCTGCCGCTTTTTCAAAAAGCATATGGGCTGCACTTATTTGGAATATATTAACGAAATTCGCCTTTCCCATATTTACCAGGATCTCACCTCCACAGATTACCCTCTCTATCAGCTGTTGGAAATCCATGGGTTTAAAAATTACAGAGTATTTCGCCGTATGTTTCACGAACATTTTCACACCACTCCCGGCGCACTTCGAAAAGAACTAAAAGGTCAAAACCAGTAAAAAAAGATTCTGATGATTTTTCCACAAAAAAACAGCAGAACACTTGTTAAAGTTGTTCCTGCTGTCATTTATCTTTTTGTTTTTCCATTTGCTTATGCCCCATCCTATTTGTGATCTGGGACATAAGTTCTTCCGTCTAAAGTACAAGCATATGCTTCTAATGCATCTGCATTTTCCATAATAAATGCTCCGATTTTTGCCCATACAGACATTTTCTTTTCTACCTTTTTCCAGCTTTATTGTTACATATACGTTCTGATTGTTTAATGCGATTGTTGACATAATAATCTCTCCTTTATTTTAACTTTTATAATTAACTTTTCCTTGCTACGTGTATTATGTTATCATACTACTATATTGTTTTTTAGATATAAAATTGACTACTTTTAGGTCAAAATTGACATAAGGAGATATTATCACATGATTGCATTTAAATATAAACAATTATATAACGTGGACGATACTGGAATTGCTATCAAGTATTATACAGAGAGAGGTTACTATACACCGCCTCACTGGCATTCTCCACTGGAACTGATCTTCGTATTAAACGGTTCTGCCGAGATGAGCATCAATGGACACAGACATCTCGTTGTTCCGGGAGATTTTGTCTTAATTGACTCCAATCAGATCCACGAATCGAAATGTGCCACAATGACGATGGGGCTCTGCATCCACTATTCCCGTCAGCATTTACAAAAATATATCCCTGATCTTGACCACCTGAACCTACAGTTCAGCCGGGATATCCTCGTCAAAGAGAAGCTCGATATCTATCTCCAGATCTGCGAATTGTTGAAAAAACTTCCACCACTCCATGTCCAGCAGCCTCTTGGCTACCGCCTCGAATGTGAGTCCATCGCAATGGAAGTTCTCTATCTGATTCTGACACATTTTGCCCGCCCTGCCGAAGAATCTCTGATTCCTGAAAATATCGGGAGCCTTGACCGATTGAGTGCGATCACTTCTTATGTAGATGATCATTACAGTAAACCAATCTCCCTTGAGGAAGCTGCACAGAAACTGGGGCTAAGCCGGGAATATTTCTGCCGCTTCTTTAAACAGAGCCTCGGTGTGACGTTCACGCGGTACGTCAACCAGATCCGCCTGATTCATATTTACCATGATATCTGCAACACAGAGGACGGCATTATGGAAATCGTCGAACGACACGGTTTTACGAACTACAAACTGTTCAACAAGATGTTCAAAGAAATCTACGGATGTACACCGCGGGAAATCCGGCATAAACTTGCGATAGACAAATAGCATTTCATTATAAATGAAATATCGTACCTTCTTTATTTCTTTCCAACAAAAAACAGGTACATCTCACAACTATACGGGAAAATTTTCTCATCTTCCCTGTGATCTCTGTACCTGTTTTCTATAGTTCCTATTATTTTCTTCTACTGTTTCTTATGATCTGAATCACAACTGCGATCAGAATCATCACCAGACCAACTGCCCCCACTGTCAATCCAACAATTTGCACTCTGTCCACAGAAGTTTTACTTTGTGTTTTTTGCGTACTTTCTTTTTTCTCTTCCTCGTCTTTATCTGTTTCCTCCTCTATCGCTTCTTCCTCTTCTTCCACCTCTTCTTGCGTTTCCAGTTCCTCCTCTTCGGAATCCGGTATCACAGTGCTTTGCATGCTTTCATCCTCCACAAAGGTGATATCTTTTTCTTGTGCATACTTCTCCGCTGCACTGCCTGCTGCGCCATAGATTGTCAAATTATCACAATCCTCCAAACCGGTTCTCTCCCCAACATACTGCGGCATCAGTTTACTTCCTGCTCCGATTTTAGTTACACTGGAAGGAATATATAGTTCTTCCATACTGGAACACCGATCAAATGTACCTGGCGGGATTGCCTGCACCCCATCCGGAATGTTCAGACTTTTCAGGCTAATACAATTTCCAAAAGCTTCCATTTCTATATTTCGCAGGCTAGACGGCAGTTCCAGTGCTTCCAGAGATTCGCAAAAGTTAAATGCTCTCAGACCAATCTCTTGCAAACTATCTGACAAATGAATCGTCTTCATTTTAAAGCAACCCGCAAAAGCCTCTTGACCGATTTTTTTAACCCCATTTCCCATCGTCACTTCTTCCAGCTGCAGACAAGTGTAAAAAGCCCTCTCGCCAATTTCGATTACGCTATCTGGTATCACAACGCTTTTTATCTCTGTCTCCGTATCCTCAAAGATACTGTTATCCGGATTACCTCCGATGCGCTTTACTCCCTCTGGAATCACCACATGCTCCTCCGATCCGGTATAACTGGTCAGGCATCCTTCCTTATCGATATGGAAATCGGAATCTGTACTCTGTCTATCTTCCGCTCCATGGACCAGCATAGGAGCCGAGAACCCTACCAGTGCCAGAAGACAAAAGGTCAATACTGTCTTTTGTATTATTTTCACTCTCATACGCCCCCTCTCTTTAATAAGTGTACAATGTCTTCACTTCTCCGGTCGACAGATCTTTCTCCAGCATCGCTCCGCTCTGCAGCTTATAAGAATAGCGCCATCCTGCTCCACCTCTGATTTGCTTTTCACCGGAATCCATGAAGAAATATACCTTTTCTCCGAATTTTTCCACATACTTTAATGTAAGCGCAGTATCATCAGTCGCTTGTCCACAGATTCCTTCTCCGACCGAAGCATAATCCTCCTGCGTGATGATCTCTTCCGGAGCTCCATTTTCCGCATAATAGAATACACTTCCATCTGCAGTATAATATTCCGCCATCGGCGATGTGTCATTCAGTTCATTTCCGATGTATTCTTTGTCGACCGTTCCATCTGCATTGACCACAAAGTCAGCTGCCTTCAGCTCATCCCACTCTTCCGGCGTCAGGTCTTCTACCGTTTCCTCTTCACTACTGTACTTCGCAATCTTTCCACCCTGATACATGACTGCTGATCCCCCATAGTTTCCATATGAAAAATAAATATCTTTTCCCTGAAATACCATGAATGCGATTGTTGCATTGCTGACAAGGTCATCCTCATCTACGTGCTCTTCCAGATCCACAGTACATAGTTCTTTATCATCACTTCCGTCTGGCTGGATTCGTGCCAGTGTTACTTTATCCTTGCCAGCTCCTGCCAGCTGATAGTAGATAAATCCATCTTTAATCGCAAGATAACTTCCATCCCCTAATTTCGTTTCCTCTTCATTAGAAATGTTCAAGCTATAGATTTCTTCCTCATTCGGATCCGAACAGATAATATATTTCTCCGTCGCCGCTTTCAGTTTTCCTTTTTTGATCTCTGTAATGTCTCCACTCTTTCGGTCATAACTGCAAATCTTTGTCACTGACATATTGTCGATCGGCTTCTCATAGAAGATTTTTTCGTCGGTAACTGCGATCTCCCCGGCGCCTTCTGCCTCGAAGACCGTCTCTTCATTTCCAGACGGATCTCTCTTGATCAGCGCATTGCTCACTCCTGGCAGTGCCTGATACTGTGCCAGCGTTCCAGTCTCTTCAAAACTGCTCTTCTGATATTTCCAGTAATAGATGGAGCCATCCTCTCCTTGAATCACATTTCCCACACCTTCATTTTCTGCCTGCATACGTTCCTCTGTGATCAGAGAGAGCGGAATCTTCTGACGGACAATGCCATCCTCTATTTTTTCGTTGTATAAATTTGTATATTCTGTATTTAACAGAAGCGCACTGTCATATCTTGCACTCTCATTCATCCTTATGATCAGCTCATAACTTTTCGTGATCAGTTCCTGAAGATTCATCATTTCTAACTGCACAGTATCCCACTTCGTCACATCAATCTCATCCGCAGAAGGTGGGTTCCCTTCTGCCTCTCTTACTTTTCCGATGCGATCCCATGTGTGAAAATAAGTCCGAATCATCAGCATATAGTTTGCCCTTGCTTCCTTGAGCTGCTCGATTGTGATTGCCTGCTGATTCACAACATGATTTAATACATAACTGCAATTGTGCAGTGACATTGCGCCGATATCCAGCAGTACATCCGCATCATACGCATCGCTTCCGAGATCAAACTGTTTAGAAATCTCTGGGATTGCAGAGGCCACAGGAACAATCATCCCATAGACTTCCAACGCTTTTCCGGCGACCGGAACCTTTTTAAAAAGCTCAGAGGCAAATACATCCATTACCTGGAGAATGATCTGATGCCATAATTCTTTCTCCGAATCAGAACTATTCTCATACAGCCTTTTTGCAGAGTCCTGAAGCATTTCTGCTCTTTCTCCTGCTCTCTTTACATAGGATATATCACTGTCTGCAAGTGATTTCAGCTGATCACAGTAAATCTCTTGCCAGTTTTCTAGGCGATGGACCGCCTCAATCACTGTATACAAGCGCAGTGCAATATCCAGATCCGTTGCTGTCTGCGACACACTCCCCTGACTTTTAATTAATTTTGTAAGCCACTCTTCCGGAATCACATCCCACTTCGTAAATGGAATCCCATTTCTTTTTTCCATATATTTCAAAATACCGGACAAGTCTTCCGGCATCTTTCCAAGTCCCTCTAACATCCCATATCCATCTTTAAATATCTTCAACAGTGTTTCCATATCTGCAAAAATATCGTCTTTTCCTTCCAGATATTTTGAATCGTCTTTTCCAAGATCATATAATACTTTCTCGCACTGCTGTTTCTCAATCATTCTTTCGCCGATGACTGATAAAATAATCCGGTAATCAATCTCATCTCCCAGCGCCAGCAGCACATATTTAAAACTCTTCTCATATACATGATTGCCATAAAGATCTTCGGCAAGCGGGCGCATTTTTGCCAGTTTTGGGAAATCATTCAAAAGATTCCAAAGAGTCTCTTTCGGAGCATCTACGACAACCGTTTCCTCATCCATCTGCCATCCTGCATTCAGCAGGTACATTGTCTTCTCCAATGGAAGATAAATTTCATCATCTTTCACCTTACATTCCAGCGGAAAGGTCTGTCTTGAAATCGGTCCAATCTCATTTTCTAATGTTGCCGTCCCTTCTTCTACATTGATCCTCACCATATAGCCATTCCGGTTTAGGTCGACTCCGTATGCTTTTTCTTCTACAACTGCCCCACAGACCTGTGCGATTTCTTGCGGCTGTGCATAAATGATCTTGTCTTCTGCCTTTACATAAATCTGTGTCTTTTCTCCGGTCGCATACTCACGTATATTCAAATAACCGTTCTGCTCCTTTTCTTCTGCAAGTACACTAATCGGCTGCACAAGCATACAGACAGCAAGTATCATTCCCCATATCCGTTTTCTTCTCATTGTACTCCCTCCAACTCTTTCACGACTTCACTGTAAAGTTCCACATACCCCCCAAGCAGTGCATCTGACAATTCATCGGTCATCTCTATTCTCCACTGAAGGTTTTCTTCCTTGAGAAGTATGTCTGCTTTATACGTCTTCATTGGCATTTCTCCCAGATTTTTTGTATCCCAATCTGAAAGGAGATGTAAAAAATCATTTAGCGCAGTCCCCGAATCTGATTTTAAATGTGTCTTCTTTTCAATCTCCAACTCTGCAATGGCAGGAAGATCCAGATTTGTAATTTCTACTGAAACCCAACAACTTCCATCTTTATGTTTCTTTGCTTTTCCAATCTCATAAGACAGATGATCTGCCGCAATCTTCATATATTCACTAAATTCCACAGGTTCTCCATACCCCTGATTCCAGAGAAGTCTTGTCAGCATTTCGCCATCTTTATCTTGATATGCATTCAGAAACTCCTCACAGACTCCCTGCGCCTCCTCCAGTGTCTTCTGTTCATACGCTTCCTCTCTCTCCTTTTCCGCACGTTTATTCAGCAAACCTGCCACTACAAAAATAAATAGGATGAGCAGAAGAACAATCGTCAGTATGACCCCTCTGGTTCGCCTCTCCTGTTTCTTTCTTTTCATATACATTCCTCCTATTTTTTCTTCTGTTTTTTTCATGATTATACTACTTCCCTATATCGTTTTGTATGATCACGTCATGGATTTCAAGATATATGTAATATATAACCTTACCTTGTCTTTTCTCACTGCTTCCCTCTGTGATATAATAGATTCGGATTTAAACTTTTAGAAAAAGAGGAGGAAGCATCTATTATGATCTTATCGAGTAAATTTTTTCTCATACTGATACAGCTGGTTGTCCTAATTTTTTCATTTCTCACCTGCCGTTTCTTCTTTCCTCTGAAAAAATACTTTCGCAGACACTCTACACTCTGCCTGATTTTTCTGTGCTGTGTGTTTGCTATACTGGTTTCTTTGATTCCTGATGAATCTTTCCCTTATATCTGCTTTGCAATGATCTTTTTTCAGCTGATCACTTGTTTTCCCTTTTTCGAGGGACGGCTTTTGACAAAAGTAAACTTGATTTTTCTCTTTTATCTGATGTTGATAGCGATCGAATCCTTTTTTATGTTGATCATCAGTGTCGCTGATATTCTATTTCCAGATAATACACTTGAGAGTACAATGCTGTTTTTAAACTACGACTTCAAAACATTGTCTCTATATACCTCTGTGTATGTGTTCTGTTTATATTTCTTCTATAAGAAATTGCTTCCAAAGCTCAGATATTATTATGGATTTGTCCCGGAATCTTCTGTTTTAAAACTAATCCTTCCTATTATCTGTATGTACAATCTGTCAAATATTTTATTTGCCCAGATAGACAGCGACAAACCCTCCACCCTGTTGATCCATGTAGGCATCAGCCTTATCCTGCTTCTGTTTTTTTTCTTTTATATTTCAAAAACCTGCAGAATCTTTGAAGAAGCCGAACAGAGAAAACAATCTCTTCTTCTGCAAAGACAGAAGTCAAAAAGTCAATCGGAATATACACGGACACTTGAGCAAAAATACCGTGCTATCCGGCGCTGGGAACATGACAGTTCTAATCACCTGACCACAATGACATATCTGGCAAAGGATGGTCACTGGGATGAAGTATCTGCTTATCTCGAAGAACTTATGAAACAAAAGGAGGCGGATTAGCTTATGAAATATAGAATCTTTTTCTTTTTAAGCCTACTATTGATGCCTCTGTCCGCGGGTGGTCTTTTCCTTGCTTTTCTATCTCTCCCCACTACTTCTCTGCTATTTTGCATCACTGAACTATTCAGTGCAACGGCATCACTTTCCGCTATCTTATTCTTTGGGATCGGTTTTTTTCAGATGGTAAAAGAACAGAACACAAAAAGCGAACTTGCTCTGTTAAAGCAACAGCAGGAAGTATCCTCCATTCAGGAGCAACAATTATCCAACCTGCAGAAAGATACTATCCACAACAAAAAATCCTTCTATCATCATCTGGAAACAATACAAAAAGCAATCCGCTCCGAGCAATATACAGAAGCACTTTCTTCTCTGGAGTCACTCTTACTTCGTCCTTCCAGAAGTAATCCTGCTTCCTATTGTGCAGATTCTTACATAAACGCTGTCCTGCAATTCAAACAAGAGGAGGCTCACCGGTATGGAATTTCTGTCAATTATCAGATCCTTCTTCCGGATCTCCAGCTTTTGAAAAATTTCTCTGCATCCGAACTATCCTGCATTCTATTTAATCTATTGGACAATGGTATCGAAGCATGTATCCAATCTGAAAAAGCTACACCTGAAATCCATCTGCAAATTCATACAGAGGGAACCATGCTCTGCATTCATATGGAAAATACAAAAACACCGGCTCGGACATTTCAAAAAACAACTACAAAATCTGCTGCAATCCGTCATGGATTCGGTCTTGGAATTATAGAGACAATCGTTGAAAAATATGGAGGAATCTGTCACTTTACAGATCAGGGAGATTCTTTTGATTCCTCCATCATTCTCAATTACCAGGAAAACAGGAGGTATCCAATTTCAAATGATACATATTGCAATTTGCGAAGACATTGAAACACATGCAAACAAGATGAAAGAACTGCTGACAGCTGTCCTTCCAAAGAATATAACTCTGACACACTATACATCCGGTAAGGAAATGCTGTCAGATATCCAGGATTCCCATATCATCTATGATCTGGCGATTATGGATATCGAGCTCGGTGATGCATCGGGAATCACTCTCTCATCACGACTATCTGAATACTGCCCGGACATACAGATCATCTTTGTCAGTCAATATCTAAAATATGTCAGCCCGGTTTACGAGACTGCACATACCTACTTCATCTATAAACCGGAATTAGAACTTTATCTAAAACCTGCCGTTCAAAAAGCACTGCAAAAGATTGAGGAGCACAGCCATCTGATTCTGACTCTTTCCTGGAACAAAAAGAAAACAGAAATTCTCCAGAAAGATATCTGCTATATGGAACGGCTACTCCGGAAAACGGCTGTCTACACCCTCCATGATACTTTTTACACGGCAGAAAAGCTCTCCTCTATTTTAGCTCAGCTTTCCCCTTCCTTCACTTTATGCCATCGGAGCTATCTCATCAACCTCGAACAATTATCTGCTTTCCTGCCGGGATATCTCTGCCTGAAAGATGGAAGACAGATTCCTGTAAGCCGTTCTTACATCCAGAGTGTCCGGGAACAGTTTCTCCAGATATATCGCGATTAACTCTACCGACACACATCCGATTCCGCATACCCAAAAAACAGCACAAAAAAAGTGGAAGAAACTCAATCAAAAGTTTCTTCCACTTTTTTCAATAATGCCGCAGACCGGAATCGAACCGGTACGGGAGTATAAGTCCCGCAGGATTTTAAGTCCTGTGCGTCTGCCTGTTCCGCCACTGCGGCATACAAAGTATTTTAAATGGATGGAGAAGGATTCGAACCGTTTTGGTTTTAGCAAACCGGTTACTTTACCTCTTCCTTATGATCAATGGATGGAGAAGGATTCGAACCTTCGAAGGCGTTGCCAACAGATTTACAGTCTGCCCCCTTTGGCCACTCGGGAATCCATCCATTTTCTTGAAGCAAATTGCCTCAACTAGTATATATTTATATCATATCTGTTCTGAAAATGCAAGCAATTTTTTATCATTTTTACATCCTTCTATTTGTATGCTATACTTAGCTTATCTTAGCAAAATCATTTTCCAATTTTGTAAATATCATTTTTATAGGCACGGAAATCCGCGACTCCTTCCTCCGTGCCTGTTATCGCGGATGATCTGGAGGAATGGCAAATGTCTAATATTACGAAATACGCGCTGGAAGCATCATTAAAAAAACTCTTATTAAAAAAACCCCCTAGACAAGATCACGATCAATGATCTCACATCAGACTGCGGAATCAGCCGCATGGCCTTCTACTATCATTTTAAGGATATTTATGATCTTGTAGAATGGTCATGCCTGGAAGATGCAACGAAAGCACTTCAGGGAAAGAAAACTTATGACACCTGGCAGGAAGGACTTCTTCAAATTTTTGAAGTCGTTTTTTGAAAATAAACCTTTCATCCTAAATGCTTACCGCTGCCTCAGCCGGGAACAGATTGAAAATTATCTCTTTCACCTTACTTACGAGCTGATCGCCGGTGTCGTCGAAGAGCAGGCCGCCCAGACACCAATCTCTGAACATGCAAAGAAATTTATTGCTGAATTTTACAAATACAGCTTTGTCGGTCTTATGCTCGACTGGATCAAACATGGCATGAAAGAAAATTATGAAGAAATCGTACATAATATCTGCGTTACCATGTACGGAACAATTGCAAATTCCATTCATAATTTTACAAAACAAGGGGAATGATAAAAAAATAATCATCTCCCTCTCTTTGTAAATTGCCACAAAAGAAAAGAACGTCTATGCTGAAAGTACAGAAGAAAACAATGTAGTTATTTCAGAAAGGTGGTCATCTATATGGCAAAGAAAAAATTAGCGATCGGTGTTGCCTCCGCAGTTGCCGCAGGAGCAGGCGCCGCCATTTTATTAAAGAAAAAATCCGATGTAAGAATCTCACACTGCTTCCTCAAAAAAGTGTTTCCAAATCTTCCGACTATCGGAACACAGAGCGAGGCAAGCATGAGAAAAAACAGCAAAGGAATCTACTATTCCAACGGAAATTATGAAGCGTTTGCACGTCCGGAAAAAACCTGACGGAGTTGATGAGAAACACGCTTACATTGTAGGAAGCGGGCTCGCAGCACTCGCAGCCGCATGCTTTCTCGTAAGAGATGCCCAGATGCCGGGACCTCATATTCACATTTTAGAGGCGATGGATATTGCTGGAGGAGCCTGTGACGGAATTTTCGATCCTTCTCGCGGCTATATTATGCGAGGCGGCAGAGAGATGGAAGATCACTTTGAATGCCTTTGGGATCTCTTCCACAGCATCCCTTCTCTTGAGACCCCTGGTGCTTCTGTTCTTGACGAATATTACTGGCTCAACAAGCATGATCCGAACTATTCCTCTTTGCCGTGCAACCGTACAACGCGGAAAAGATGCACACACAGATGGAAATTCAATTTAAGTCAGAAAGGCTGCATAGAGATCATGAAACTGTTTATGACAAAGACGAAGATCTCTATGACAAACCATCGAGATGTCTTGATGACGAAGTTTCAACTCTACCTTCT
>ENA-OQAB01001114-OQAB01001114.1-human-gut-metagenome-genome-assembly--contig:-NODE-1114-length-13197-cov-3.651033_pt1 | contig 13197 bp, 15 predicted proteins | sample MGYA00242490_ERZ504517 | MGnify/ENA primary metagenome ERZ504517 (study PRJEB26092, sample SAMD00036298) | human gut metagenome | host: Homo sapiens | study: EMG produced TPA metagenomics assembly of...
ATACTAACACCTGCTCTTGAATTCTTTTGCTAACTCTACAATTTTATCAATTAATTCGTCGGACAATACTTTCTTTTCTTCAATTTCATTTACAATCTCTGCATGTTCTATTTCAAAGAAATTCAGCATATCCTTCTGGAAATCTTTGATTTTTGAAATCTCTACATCAACCAATACTTTATGTGTTGCCACGCACAACGTGATAACCTGTTCATGTAAACTCATTGGATGGCACAGTGGCTGTTTTAACAGTTCCATCAAACCTTTACCATATTGCAACTGCTCTTTTGTCGCTGCATCCAAATCCGAACTAAACTGTGTAAATACTTCCATCTCACGGAACTGTGCAAGGTCGATACGGATACTTCCGGCAACTTTTTTCATTGCCTTTGTCTGTGCTGCACCACCTACACGGGATACAGAAAGACCTACATTGACCGCCGGTCTCATACCTGCAAAAAACAGATCACTCTCAAGGAAAATCTGTCCGTCTGTAATAGAAATTACGTTAGTAGGAATATACGCAGAAACATCTCCTGCCTGTGTCTCAATAATCGGAAGTGCGGTAATCGAACCACCACCAAGCTCATCACTCAATCTGCTGGAACGTTCCAACAATCTTGAATGCAAGTAAAATACATCTCCAGGATATGCCTCACGTCCAGGAGAACGTTCCAATAACAACGATAATGCACGATATGCAACTGCATGTTTTGATAAATCATCGTACACAATCAGCACATCTTTCCCTTTGTGCATAAAATACTCTGCAAGCGCTGTTCCTGAGTACGGTGCAATATATTGTAACGGTGCAGAATCACTCGCTGTCGCAGATACAACAATCGAATAATCCATGGCATCATTTTTTGTAAGAGTTGATACAATTTTTGCAATTGTAGATGCTTTCTGTCCGATTGCAACATAAATACAGATAACATCTTTTCCTTTTTGGTTGATGATCGTATCTGTTGCAATAGATGTCTTACCTGTCTGTCTGTCACCGATAATCAACTCTCTCTGTCCGCGTCCAATCGGGAACATAGAGTCAATTGCCAGGATTCCTGTCTCAAGCGGAACACTGACTGATTTACGATCAATAATTCCAGGTGCCTCTTGTTCAATCGGACGGTATCCGTCAGAAGGAATATCTCCTTTTCCATCAATTGGTGCTCCCAGAGCATCCACAACTCTTCCTAAGTATGCATCTCCAACCGGAATTCCGGCTTTCTTTCCTGTTCTTGTTACCTTTGTACCTTCTTTGATTCCTGTGTCTTTTCCAAGTAAAATGACACCGATCTCATTTCTTCTGATATCCTGAACCATACCTTTTACGCCTGTTTCAAAGATAACAATCTCTCCATACATTGCATGGTCAATTCCGTAAACAGTTGTAATTCCGTCACTGATCCAGATAACAGTTCCGACCTCCTGGTCTTTTGTTTCTAACTCATAATTTTCTATCTCGCTTTTCAAAATAGAAATAATTTCTTCTGAACTAATTGAGCTCACACTTTCACCTCCAGATCAATCTTAACTGGTTCATACGGCCACGCAGACTCCAGTCATATTCATAGTCTTTCACATGCAAAATAAATCCTCCGAGCAGCTTATCATCCTGTTCAAGCTGCCACTCTACTTCTTTTACATGATACTTTTTACATAAAAATGTTTTCATTTGCTCTAACTGCTGTTCACTAGGGCAATCCACATACGTAAGAACTGCCGGTAAAATTCCGTTCTGTTCGTTATAGTACTCTTTGTATGCGGAAAATATATCTTCAATTACTTCTACGCTATGGTAGTCGCATAAAATTTTCAGGAAATTTTTGATTTCCTTTTGAAATACTTTTTCTATAATGCTGTGTTTTACCTGAATTGGAATAATCGGACTCATCAGGGAGGTTCTAAGCTTTGGCACTTTCTTGAAAGCTTCTTCTGTCTCTTCTATGATCGTTTTGTCAATTCCTAACTCATAAAGAACTTTCGCATAATTAATTGCCGTTTGCGTCATTTTGCTCACCTACCTGGGATAAAAATTGTCCGTATAGTGCCTGATTTGCCGCCGCATTTTTCTGCTCTCCAAGCATTTTTGAAACTGCCACAAGTGCAAGATTGGCAACTTCTTTTTCCATGCCGCGCACTGCTTTTTCTCTGTCTAATTCCACAGTCTTTCTCGCATTGTCAATGATTTTTCCAGCCTGCTCATCTGCCTCTTTGACAATTCTTGAATATTCTTCCTGTGCTCTTGCCTTTGAATTTTCCACAATTCTCAAAGATTCGTCATGTGCATCATTCAACGAATTCTCATACTGAGCTTTCAACTGCATAGCATCCTGTTCCGTCTTTTTTGCAGTTTCAAGCTGAGTTTTGATCATTTCATCTCTTTTCTCAATGATTCCCATAACCGGCTTGTACAAAAACTTTCTCAGCAGCAAATACAGTACCAATATGTTAATAATGGTGATAACAAGGTTTGAAACACTTAAACTAAGCATCCTGATAACCTGCCTTCCTGTATATTATTTGTTAATATTCACACCGTTGTCTGATACGTGAACTATAAAAATTATTTTAAGAATAAGATGATTAATAATGCGATAACGAAACCGTAAATAGCTGTTGCTTCGGCTAAGGCACATCCAAGTAAGAGTGATTTACTGATCTTGCTCTCTGCTTCCGGCTGTCTTGCGATTGCATCCACTGCTTTTGATGTTGCGATACCAATACCGATACCTGCTCCAATACCTGTTAAAACTGCAATACCTGCTCCAATTGCGATTAATGTTGTTGACATAATAATTTCTCCTTTTCTTCTCTTTTTGTAATTATTCTAGTGCTTCTTTTATAAATAGTGATGTTAAAAATACAAACACATACGCCTGAATCAATCCATCGAAAATGTCGAAGTAAAAACTGAATGGAATCGGCAGTAAAGCCGGCATGATAATCTTGATCAATTCCATTACTACAAATGCTCCCAAAACATTTCCGAAAAGACGCATGCACAATGACAATGGCTTGATAAATATCTCAAGGACATTGATTGGTGCGATAATAGGCATCGGCTCCGCAAAGCTCTTTACCCATTTCTTTAACCCTTTCTGATGAAACCCTGCGTACTCAATTAAAATAATACTCATAATTGCAAGCGCTGCAGTCACATTCATATCCTTTGTCGGCGGCTTAAATCCTAGAAGCCCTATCAAGTTAGCAATTCCAATATAAATGCCAACTGACATCAAATACGGAATGTATCTCTTTCCCTCTTTTCCAATAATCTCTTCAAAAAAGTGGTTCATTCCGCCAACTGCCGTCTCTAAAATAAGCTGTTTTTTACTTACACGTTCGACCGACAGATTCCTAACGAGGCAGATACATAGCAACGTGACGACTGCCATAATAATCCAGGTAACTACAACCGATTCTGAAATAGGAATACCTCCGAAAATCGGAATAGTAAATGCTGTCTCGCAGTTTAATTCTTCTAATAATTGCGTTCCTAAATTTTCCGTATCTATTCACTCCCTTTCCTCATTTTTCGTTCGACTTATTATACAACTTTGATTTTGAGATACAATCCGCAATCCGCGAATAATTTGACGAATATCATTTGTTTTTTTTCAGCAGTTTGTACATTGTATTTTTAGAAATGCGTGTATGGCTCATATTTTAATAACGATTCATCCCCTACAATTGTTCCGCCGTCTCATCTTCCGATAAAAAAACGTTCCAAAGACTGGGCCATTGCAATTGCTCGAATTACAGCACTTTTCGCCATGTCCATGTGAATACTTTCAAGTCCATTTAATCCCACAAGGGCGTATTGTTGCGCTAACGTATAATCTCTCATATTGAACCTCCTGCATCTTTGTTATTTTCATCCAAATTTTACATAGTTGCATTATAACATATAACAAAGAAAAAAATGGAGGAGTTAATGATTTCTGTAAACCATTAACTCCTCCATATCCTCAATTAGTTGCCAGCCATACACTTGCCATAATCCCAGCCAGCGTTGCAGCAAGTGCCCCGGCAAGTGTATATCTGGTCTTTCGCACTTTCGCCGCCATAAAATATACGCTCATCGTGTAAAATATTGTCTCTGTACAGCTCATCATAATCGAAGCAATCAAACCAATTCTGGAATCCGTGCCATATTCTTTAAATATATCTAGTACCAATCCCGTTGCCGCCGAGGAAGAAAACATTCTCACAATCGCAAGCGGAACCAACTGTGATGGAAATCCAACATATGCCGTCATTTTCCCGATTATTTCTGACAAAAAATCCAAGAAGCCGGAAGCTCTCAATATTCCGACTGCCACCATAAGTCCGATTAACGTCGGCATAATTTTAATCACTGTAAAAAATCCGCTTTTTGCTCCCTTGATAAAGTCATCATATACATTCACTTTATTAAATACACCATAAGCAACAATTCCTAAAATAGTAACCGGAACAATAAAATCTGATAAATATAAAAGAAGCTTCATAAATTACTCCTGTTTTCGTAATCTATAAAATATATGTACTTCATTAGCTAAACATACTAAATCAATCACCTTCTCTGAGAAAATCCCTCAAATTATCAATAAATAATACAACTTCCGTTCCCGCTTTTCTTCTTATAGTTTCTTCTTTATTATGTAAAAATACATCGCAATCAGCAATAACGATGCCAAAATCCAAGCTATGGGACTCGCCATACAAATTCCAAAATAGCTTTTATATCGTGAAGCAACAATTGCTGTCACACCTCTTCCCACAAGCTCCGCAATTCCCGCCATCATCGGAAGTAAACCAAATCCCATACCCTGAATTCCGTTTCGATATAAATTGACCACTGCCAAAGGGATAAAGAATACACCTACACATTTCAGATAAATGTCTACAGAACCAAGGATATTTGTCAAATCTCCGGACAAGAACAATACCGTCAGATGTTTTCCGACCGTAGCAATCAAAACTCCTGTCACGATTGCATATGCAAATGAAATCAATGTTGCTGACTTAAATCCATCTCGAATACGTTTGATTTTTCCTGCTCCCACATTTTGTGCGGAATAGGTTGCAAGCGTCGTCCCCATAGCAACGAATGCCTGTGATACCAACTGCTCAATCTTACTTGCTGCTGTAAATGCAGCTACCATTGTAGAGCCGAGCACATTCAACGCAGACTGTACCATCATTGTTCCAATCGCCGTGATTGAATACTGAAATGCCATAGGAAGTCCTATACTCAACTGAATTCTTGCCATTTTCCAATCCATTGTCCAGTCCTCACGATGCATCTTAAGCACCGGAACTGCCTTTATAATATACACAAGGCAAAGAATTCCGGATACTCCTTGTGAAATAACAGTCGCATACGCAGCTCCCGCCGCTCCCATATGGAACACGATAATAAATACCAAATCCAAGACAATATTAAGCAGTGCTGCCAAAATCAGAAAATACAACGGCACCTTACTGTTTCCAAGTGCACGCAAAATACTTGACAGCAGATTATAAAGCACCTGTGCCACAATCCCTGCACAGATAATCATAATATATTGATAGGCATCTGCAAAAATATCAGACGGTGTATTCATGAATGTCAAAAGCTTATGCATTCCCAGCATACTTATAATCGTAATCACAACCGAAATCACTCCCGACAGCACTGCTGCCATCGCAACAGTCTTTCGCATCCCTTTCATATCTCCCGCACCAAATCTTTGCGCAGTCATCACCGTAAAACCGGCAGTCAGTCCAATCAGACTTGTAATGATCAGAAACATAATCGTTCCCGTCGATCCGACTGCCGCCAATGCTTTTGTTCCAACAAACTTTCCAACTATGATCGTATCCGCCATACTGTAAAACTGCTGAAATACGTTGCCCAAAAAGATTGGAACCGTAAAATTAAAAATCACTTTTGCAGGATTTCCTACCGTCATATCTCTTTCCATCAATATTACCCCCTTGTTAATTCTTCCCTGCACAAATTGAGCGCAGCTTCAATCACCTTATCCATATCATAATATTTGTAGCTTCCCAAACGCCCTCCAAATATCACATTCCTCTCCTTCTTCGCAAGCTCCTGGTACTGCTCAAACAGCCGATTGTTCTGCTCATCATTTACCGGATAATACGGTTCCATTCCCACTTTCCATTCCAGCGAATACTCTCTTGAAATAACCGTTTTTTCCTGCATTCCAAACTCAAAATGCTTGTGCTCAATAATACGCGTATACGGAACCTCTCTTTCCGTATAATTCACAACTGCATTTCCCTGATAGTTGTCCGTATTCAATACTTCTGTCTCAAATCTTACCGAACGATACTGAAGCGCCCCCAACTGATAGGAAAAATACTCATCAATCATGCCTGTGAACACAGTCTTTTCTGCAATGTCCGGATTTTCCTTGATAAAGGAAAAATAGTCCGTATCGGTCTTCACCGGGATCCCATCCAGCATCTTTTCCACGATTCTTGTGTATCCGCCAATGGGAATTCCCTGAAAACGGTCATTAAAATAATTGTTGTCATAGGTAAAACGCACCGGCAAACGGCGAATAATAAATGCCGGAAGTTCCTTACACTCTCTTCCCCACTGTTTTTCGGTGTACCCCTTTACCAGTTTTTCAAACACATCTTTTCCGACAAGAGACAGTCCCTGCTCTTCTAGATTCTTTGGCTCTGTAATTCCCGTCTCAGCCACCTGCTGCGCAATCTTTTCTTTCGCCTCCTGTGGCGTTTTGATCCCCCACATTTTGCTGAATGTATTCATATTAAACGGCAAATTATAAAGTTCATCTTTGTAAACAGCAATCGGCGAATTGATATAATGATTAAATTCTGCAAACTGATTGATATAATCCCACACCTCTTTATTGGACGTGTGGAAAATATGTGCTCCATACTTGTGCACCTGAATTCCTTCTATTTCCTCACAATAAATATTTCCGGCAATGTGATTTCGTTTTTCAATCACAAGGCATTTTTTTCCACTTTTCTTTGCTTCATGTGCGAAAACTGCACCAAAAAGTCCTGCTCCCACAATCAAATAATCGTATTTCATATTTTTTCTCCATTATTTTGTCTTATCTCTCCCCATTTTAGACAATTCAGCTTAGAATCGCAATATTTTTCTCCATTGATTTTCCCTTTTTATTGCACTAAAATAGTATTTAGAAAATTAGGAGGTGTTATTTTATGGGTGCAAAACAACAAGCTTACAAAAAACTTGCAGATACCATGATCAAAAATTTTTCCCAAAGAAATATCGAGGCTTTCTATTGTGATGATCGAAATCAAGCAGTTTCATTGGCAATGGAAATGATGAAAGATGGCAATACCGTCGGTTTTGGCGGTTCTGAGACATTGAACGAAATCGGAATTTTAGATACAATCAAGAATTCTTCTTTGACTTTAATTGACCGGAATACTGCAAAGACTCCGGAAGAGAAAAAAAGAGATGTATTTTAAAAATGCGATGGCAGATTATTTTTTGATGAGTTCCAACGCCGTTACGATTGACGGAGAGTTAATCAATATCGACGGTAACGGTAACCGCGTTGCCTGTCTCATTCACGGTCCGGAGCACGTCATCCTCATTGTCGGGATGAACAAAGTAGTCACAGATGTAGAATCCGGAGTTGCCCGCGTCAGAAACATCGCTTCCCCTGCAAATGCCGCTCGTCTCGGAACAAGAACTCCTTGTGGCGCAGTCGGACATTGTGGCAACTGCAATTCTCCTGACTGTATGTGCTGTCAGGTTGTCATTACAAGACACTCCAGACACACCGGAAGAATCAAAGTTATCTTAGTTGGCGAAGAATTAGGTTATTAAGAATTTCTTAAAGGGGACGTAGTAAAATTGAATTTTACTACGTCCCCTTTTGAATGTTTTAACAATATTTTTGAATGATTTCCTGCATTTTATCAAACTGCTGTTCCATCTCGTCCACCAGTTTGAACTGTGTGCGGGCGCGAACCAGATTGTGTTCCGGATACGCTGTTTTAAAGTAAGTGTCTCCCTGAAGATAATCTGTCAGGAAACGGATTCCACACTCTAATGTCATCAGTCTTGCCCCCCAAGGCAAGCTTTCTTTTTCTTCCTGTGTCAACACATCACCAGTACCTTCCAAATAGCCTTTTACATATGTGTCATACAGAGAAATATCAAAGTGAACCAAATCCAGATCCTTCTCATCTTCCGCCGCTGTGGCAGCGCCAAAGCGAATCGAATCTCCGAAGTCATTTGCTGCAAGACCAGGCATAATTGTATCTAAATCAATAATACAAAGTCCTTTTCCAGTCTTGGCATCAAATAAAATATTATTTAATTTTGTATCATTATGTGTAACACGCAACGGAAGTGTTCCCTCTTCCTGCTGTTTTACAAGCACTCCACAGTCCTCTTTTCTATTTAATGCAAACTCAATTTCTTTCTTGCAGGAAGCTGCTCTGTTCTTAATATCACGCTTTAACGACATCTGGAATGCCTCAAATCGTTTTACCGTATTGTGGAAATCCGGGATTGTCTCATTCAACTCAGATGCCGGATAATTGCCAAGCTGTTTTAAGAAATGTCCGAAACTGTTTCCTGACTGATAGAACTGTTCCGGTTTCTCCACAGACTGGAAACATACCGAATCATGGATGAAGTGATAGCTTCTCCAAGGTTGTCCCTCGTTATCCTCAAAATATGTACATCCATTCTTTGTTTTAATCGCAGCAAGTGTCTCCCTATCCGGATCACCGCCTTCTTCTCGAATCACATTTCTCAAATACTCAGTCACACGGAAAATATTTTCCATAACTCCGGCAGGATCTTTGAATACATTGTTATTTACTCTCTGCAAAATATAACACAACTCATCTTCTCCATCTACCGGCATATATACTGCATATGTCTCATTGATATGTCCTTCACCAAATGGCTTTACATAGCTGCACTGTGTTCCAAAACCAAACGCATACAATGCATCTTCAAGATTTCTGTTCTTGCCTACTCCATCTATCTTTCTTCTAGTCGAAAATACAACTTCGCCCTCTTCTACTTTTCTCTTTGACTCAATTGTACAGTTCGCCTTTACCACACTTCCAAGACCGATATGTGCGCCGCATCCCACAAAAGAATCATGATCCACTACAGCGCCACTGTTTACCAAAACACCATGCTCAATCACAGTATTTGTGTTCACTACCGCATTCTGCATAATAAAACTTCCCTCGCCAATCTTTGCACTCGGGCTTACTACTGCAGACGGATGAATAATTGCCGGAACATTGTATCCAGCCTCCATCAATTGTTCTGTCCAATACAGACGCATTCCATTATCTCCAAGACCTGCCACTGCAGTGTCATACTTTTCCAGAAATGCTTTGTAATCACAGCATTTCCCTATAATATCTGTTCCTATAACAGCATCATCTAAAAAGACAACCTCTTCATATCCAAGTATTTTTGCCGTCTCCTGAATCATATGACCAAATCCACCAGCACCTAAAATCAATAAATTCTTCATCGTAATCTTCTATGAGCAAATCCGCTCATGCTTCCCCTTTCACTATAATTTTTCTTCATTATAACATTTGTATCTGCTTCTGTCTCCCTTTTCACAAAATAATATTGGGTTTAGTTTTATTCATTCCATACCACTTATTGAGCGTATTGTAAACATACAACTTTTACGCTCAAAACATTTCTTAAAATTTTCAAACTCTTCGTCTTTTTCCCATCACCACCGCAAACACCACACCCACAGCCGTACTGATCGTTGTCGCCACAATCCCAGCACCTACAATCCCAGCCGGGTTCACACTTCCATATTGGCTGCGATATGCGATAATATTAATCGGTATCAACTGTAATGAGGAAATATTCAGGATTAAAAATGTACACATATCCCGGCTTGCAATTGTCTTATCCCGATTCGGATTGATTTCCTGAAGGCTCTTCATCGCCATTAATCCTGCCGGTGTCGCTGCCCAGCCAAGTCCCAGAAAATTAGCAATCATATTTGTTGTAATATGTTCATTCGCTTTATGCCCTCTTGGAATATCAGGGAACAAAATCCGCACAATCGGCTGGATTTTTCTCGATGCTGCCTTAATGATTCCTGCCTTTGTTGCTATTTCCATCAAACCGACCCAAAAAGACATCACTCCCATCATCGTAATACAAAGCGTCACTGCCTCCTTAGAAGAATCCAATGCCGCATTCGTAATTTCCGGCATCTTTCCGTTAAATGCTCCAAACAAAATTCCAATTACAATCATACCTGCCCAAAGGTAATTTAGCATCATTTCACCACATTTATTTTTTATAAAATGTATGCAGGAGGTTTTCAACTTATGTTCCTGTTCACACCACGCCATTCGCAGTAAATGAATCCTCATGTAAACATGAACTCATTTGCTATTGACTGATGTGTGAGCTGTAACCAAATTATCAATCCGGTTCAGTATATTCTTTCTCTTCTCATCAAATAGCAGATTCTTGTTATATTGATAATAACGCTTGCACTCATAATTTTGCAAAAACTGTACGCTGTAAAAAATTAGTGTTGAGCTCTGTCACAAACACGGTCATCTCCTGACTATTACCAAATGCAATCTCCATAAAATCAAATCCATACTCCAACATTTGTCCTGCCGCATCCAGTTCTTTTTGATACGCCTCATTTTCTTTGGCAAATTCCTTTTTCACAAGTTCAAATGCCGCTTCATGTTCCGGATTTCCTGCTTCTTTTAGTAACTTTTCATATTGCTCCAATTTCTCAATTGTCTGCTTCAACGCATACCCTTCTTCACGATTTAGTATTTTTGCTTTTTTCTTTGAATTCAATGTCTGCTCCATCTCCTCGCAAATCTGTTTCAGAGATAGTGACCCACTTTTATAGCCCTTCAGTTTTTCAAACAGAACCGTGATGCTCGCTTCTTTCTTGTATGTCTGTCGAAATGCCTCTACTGTCTTTGCAAGTACAAGACTTACAACACTTAACTTTTCATCAAACGATGCATGTCCGACTTTTTTCACAAGAATCGGATCGATTTTTCCCTGCATCACCTGTTCAATCTGGTAATCTGCCTGATATTTATAATAAAGCTCCAAATAATTTGCAAAATCTTTTGCTATCTTCGGATACTGAATATACTGCACTACAACCTCCCAGTCTACTGTGATTTCGAGTTTTTCATATACCTGAATCAGACGTGATAAATCCTCCCATCCTCGCGGAGTTGCAAACAACATTCCATCCACAGTTGTCTCCATCTGATAGAAATATGCCACTCTCGTTGTCAGATAAGAAATCACCGCCGGATGAATATCCTGCACATACGCATATTCTTTCCAAACCGAAAAATCCGGCTCCACCTCAATTTTCTTCACACGATCCATAGTCACCACGTCAAACTCACGCACTGATTTGTTATATTCTGGTGGGTTTCCCGCAGCCACAATAATCCACCCTTCCGGAATGGCATGATTTCCAAATGTTTTATATTGAAGGAACTGAAGCATCGCCGGCGCCAATGTCTCCGAAACACAGTTGATCTCGTCGATAAACAAAATTCCTTCTTTGAGGCCACTTTCTTCAATTTTATTGTACACCGATGCAACAATTTCGCTCATTGTATATTCCGTCACTGAATATTCATTTCCATCATATATGTGCGTTGAGATAAACGGAAGCCCGATAGCGCTCTGTCTCGTATGGTGCGTAATTGTATATGCGACAAGACCAATTTCACACTCTTTAGAAATCTGCTCCATGATCTGCGTTTTTCCAATTCCCGGCGCCCCAATTCAGAAAAATCGGCCGCTGTCTCTGCGATGGAATCTCATAATTTCCTTCTTCATCCTTCAACAAATATGCCTCTATTGCATGTTTTATTTCCTGTTTTGCTCTCTTTATATTCATTCTATTCTTTTTTCCTCCAACTCTTCCGGTTCTATAATCAGTTTTATCGCCCAAACCGGCACATCTACATCCCGATAATCTTCTTTTAGAAATACAAATGCAACCTCATAGTTTGGACGCTTTGCCGGAAATGTTCCATACCCATCCGTAAAATAAATTAACCCTTTTAATCTGTGAAATGCTTTCGCCTTTAGCAATTGGTTGACATATCCAAACACCGGACGAAAATCCGTCCCTCCAAATCCTTTTACCTCAAAATGCTCCATATATTCATCCAACTCCTGCCGATTTGTAATCACTACATCCGACTGCACTTTATCATCGCACTGAATGACATGCACATTTATTTTTCGAAAGAAACTTTCTGATTTACCCAAAATACTGAACGTTTCCTCCAGAAATTTTTTTATTAACTCTTCTTTACAAGACATCGATGTGTCAATCGCAATGACAAAATCTTCAATTTTGCGCAATTCTTTTGTTTCCTGTGGCTCAATCAACGGCATATTCCCGTACATTTCCATTCCGTAATTATAAAAAATATAATCAAAGCTATCCTGATCCACCTGCATTTCCTCTTTTAAAATCGCAAACTTTTCCAAAAACTTTCGATAGTCATATCGGTTACGATTTTCAATCTGTACTTGATTTAAAATATTTTCCGCATTCTCAGAAGCCTCCTTTGAAAATGCCTCCATCTCCGTCTGCAATTTCTCATTTTGCTCTTTCCACTTTTTCTCCCGCTCAATGCATTTTTCAGGGGACACATTCTCGTTCCACAAAACATGATCATCCACAAAAAATTTCTTCCTGCATTTTTCCAAACTGCTCTTCTTCTAAATGCATCCCCAGCAATTCCCAGTACACCCCTTTTGGCGTCAACACTTCCATCTTTTCTCTCAATTTTTGGTAAACTCCCTTTCGATATGGAGGCACATATTTGCGGACACTGTGCTCATTGAGTTCATCTATGATTGACTCCACAACAATATCACAAGCTAGATTCCAATACTGTTCATCCGTATGATCCGGTTGTTTCAAATGCCCGAAAAGACAGTGAAAAATCATATGAAGATACGCACGGTTTACTTGCACCGGCGTCCTCTGGTACAGCCCAATCAGATAGTCTGGATAAAAATAAACCGTAAATCCATCCGTCCCCATACCGGAAAATCTTCGTGTCCGGCAGAAATTCAAATCCGCTTAAAATCACATCAAAAAAGGCGCATGGACAAATATAGCTCATTCCTTGCATTTTTCAAAATATCTATGCAAATCTCGA
>ENA-OQAB01001115-OQAB01001115.1-human-gut-metagenome-genome-assembly--contig:-NODE-1115-length-13194-cov-2.429249_pt1 | contig 13194 bp, 15 predicted proteins | sample MGYA00242490_ERZ504517 | MGnify/ENA primary metagenome ERZ504517 (study PRJEB26092, sample SAMD00036298) | human gut metagenome | host: Homo sapiens | study: EMG produced TPA metagenomics assembly of...
AAAAGAGGTATTGAAGAAGATGTATGAATCCTATGGTAACCATTTTGCCGACTTTATTTTGATGAACCACCAGGCGCAGTATTTGTGGAATAAACTAAGCGAGCCGTTGCGTTGGGCTAACCGCTATCAACTAGATGCCTATAGTGTATTTTGTCGCACATTGGGCTACGGCATCAGACGGAGTGACCACTCACCGGCACACATATCCGAATCTATGTTCAATGAAGATCTGCCAGCTCAAGTTTTATATCTGTTAGTACGCATGGAGAAGTACCGATGGAATGCCGAGCGTACGGTGGCCGGTTGGAAACGTGCTAAGGTGAAGGATAAGGTATTTTTGCAACATCCTCTTATTATGCCTTTCTGCGAACTACTACAAAAGCATCCCGAAGAGGTAGAGAAGGATGCTGATGTAATTTATAATCTGCCCTACATACTGGCATTGGGAGGATATGAGCTTTATAGATTGGCCGATTAATAAGCCGACTTAACATTTATACATAAGTTAGAGAGACACTACTAACCGCAACCCGTAATCAATATCCCACCGTTGTGGGGTCACTCCATAACGGCTGGTGACTTTACAGTATTTCTCGAAGGTGTAATAACTGCCTCCGCGTAATACTTTATGCATATCCTTTTTATTTATTTAATATCTATCGCTAGAAATGAGTTCTGCGATGATAACTATCATGTATCGAAAACTAAAAACTTCTCCTCTCATTGAATAAAATCCTTTTTTTCATTAAAATCCTCTTTCTTGTGGGCAATAATCGTGGCATATTTGTTATTTATAAATGAGAGTATCAATTATTTAAATAGAAAGAATATGAAGAAAAAATTTAGTAGGAGTTGCATTGGTGTTGGCTGCCGTCTCTTTGGGGAGTATACAGCCTGTGGAAGCATGTACGCGTGCAGTGTACATAGGTCCTGACCAGATGGTGATAACGGGGCGTACCATGGACTGGAAAGAAGATATCATGACGAATATCTATGTATTTCCACGTGGTATTCAGCGTGCGGGACATAACAAGGATAAAACGGTGAACTGGACTGCCAAATACGGAAGTGTGATTGCCACAGGATATGATATTGGTACTTGCGATGGAATGAACGAGAAAGGATTGGTGGCGAGTCTGCTTTTCTTACCGGAATCCATTTACTCTCTTCCCGGTGATACCCGTCCGGCAATGGGAATCAGCATTTGGACACAGTACGTACTCGATAACTTTGCTACGGTACGCGAAGCCGTGGATGAACTGAAAAAAGAGACTTTCCGAATTGATGCTCCCCGTATGCCGAATGGAGGACCGGAATCTACCTTGCATCTGGCTATAACCGATGAAACTGGGAATACGGCTGTATTGGAATATCTGGATGGAAAATTGAGTATTCACGAAGGGAAAGAATACCGGGTGATGACAAATTCTCCCCGATATGACTATCAATTGGCTATTAATGATTATTGGAAAGAAATTGGTTGGCTTACAGATGCTACCGGGAACAAATCGTGCGAGTGACCGCTTTGTTAGGGCTTCTTTCTACATTCATGCCATTCCGCAAACTGCTGATGCAAAAATTGCAGTTCCCAGTGTATTGAGTGTGATGCGTAATGTTTCTGTGCCATTTGGTATTAACACGCCGGAGAAGCCTTATATTTCTTCTACCCGTTGGCGTTCCGTTTCCGATCAGAAGAATAAAGTGTATTATTTCGAATCTACTTTGACACCGAATATGTTTTGGCTGGACTTGAAGAAAATAGATTTTAGTCCGAAAGCAGGGATTAAGAAATTGTCTCTGACAAAGGGAGAGATTTATGCAGGTGATGCAGTGAAGGATTTGAAAGACAGTCAATCGTTTACTTTCCTTTTCCAGACTCCGGTCATGTAATTTGTTGGTATCTGTAAATATATAAAAAGAGCGGTGGACAGGTTTGTAAATCAAACACTTGTCCATCGCTCTTTTTTATATACCGTTTATAATTAGACTTTTTGTCTGTCCGCTTTATCGTCTGGCGTATTCTTGATGAAATTCAATGACTGCCTCTATCCCTTTACGGAAAATATCCAGTGAAAAGTTTTCGTTTGGTGAATGGATGGCGTCTGATTCCAAACCGAATCCCATCAATACAGTTTTGATTCCCAATACTTGTTCAAAAGTAGAAATGATAGGAATACTACCACCACGGCGTACTGCCAGCGGTTTCTTTCCGAAAGCAATTTCAAAGCCTTTTTCGGCAGCCTGATAAGCAGAAAGCGAAATCGGGCATACGTATCCTTGTCCTCCATGCATCGGAGTCACTTTCACCTGAACAGTTTCCGGAGCAATGCTTGAAATATACTCTGCAAACATCTGCGAAATCTTATGATGATCCTGATGCGGAACCAACCGGCAGGAAACTTTGGCATACGCCTTTGAAGGAAGTACGGTTTTAGAACCTTCTCCCGTATATCCGCCCCAAATGCCACATACGTCAAAAGACGGACGACAGCTGTTACGTTCTAATGTGCTGTATCCTTTTTCTCCGAAAAGCTCTTTTACGCCGATTGCTTCTTTGTATTTCTTTTCGTCAAAAGGAATATGGGCTATCATTTCCCGTTCGGCTTGCGGAACTTCTTCCACATCGTCATAGAATCCGGGAACGGTAATCCGTCCGTCGGCATCCGTCACCTTACTGATAATTTGACAAAGTGTGTTGATGGGATTAGCCACCGCACCGCCGAAATGTCCGGAATGTAAGTCCCGGTTCGGTCCGGTCACTTCTATTTCCCAATAAGCCAATCCGCGAAGACCAGTCGTTAAAGACGGAAGTTCAGCTCCCAGCATACTCGTATCCGAGACAAGGATGACATCTGCCTTCAGTAACTCCTTGTGTTCTTCGCAGAAAGCCTCCAGGCTGGGTGAGCCTATTTCTTCTTCACCTTCAAAGATGAATTTTACATTATTCTTCAGCAAATCGTTTTTAAGCAGATACTCGAACGCCTTTACCTGGATGAATGATTGTCCTTTGTCGTCATCTGCTCCACGCGCCCAAATATATCCGTCCCGTATTTCCGGTTCGAACGGCTGGCTTTTCCAAAGCTCCAGCGGTTCGGCCGGCATTACATCGTAATGAGCATAAACCAATACAGTCTTTGCGTCCGGATCGACCATCTTTTGAGCGAAAACAATCGGATTACCCTTTGAGGGCATCACCAATGCTTCATCTGCTCCGGCTTCAAGTAACAACTGCGCCCAGCGTTCCGCACAAGCCAGCATATCATCGTGATGCTCCGGCAGAGCACTGATACTAGGGATGCGGATGAGGCTGAACAGGTCATTCATCATTTCCGGTTCGTGCGCTATTATGTATTTCTGAATTTCGTTCATTACAGTTGCGTCGTTTTATCCAGTAAGTAATAATCAAGTATAGTCATGGCGGCCATTGCTTCCACGATAGGCACGGCACGGGGCAGTACACAAGCGTCATGGCGTCCGCGTGCTTTCAGGGTGGTGTCGATACCATCAATGTTGACGGTTTCCTGTTCCATCAGCAACGTTGCAATCGGTTTGAATACTACACGGAAATAAATATCCTGACCATTACTCAATCCTCCCTGGATACCTCCGGAGTGGTTGGTATGTGTCTCGATGCGTCCGTTGTTATTATAGAAAACATCGTTCTGTTCGGAACCTTTCATTTTCAATCCCTTGAATCCTTCGCCGTATTCGAATGCTTTGGCAGCGTTAATGCTTAACATGGCGTTACCCAAGGCAGCATGGAGTTTGCCGAAAACAGGTTGTCCAAGTCCGATGGGGCATCCCTTGATGACGCAGGTCAGTGTGCCACCGATGGTGTCGCCTTCTCCTTTCACCTTATATATAAGGTCTGCCATTTCCTTCGCCTTTTCAGGGTCCGGACAACGTACATCGTTTGTTTCTATCAAATCGAGGTCGTAATCCGAGTAAGTACCCTCCAATTTGATAGGACCTACCTGCGAAGTATAAGCAGTGATATTGATACCAGTTGGTGAAGTGCCAATTTAGCCAATGCACCGGCTACCACGCGCGAAATCGTTTCGCGTGCGGAAGAACGTCCGCCGCCACGGTGGTCACGGATTCCGTACTTCACTGTGTACGTGTAATCAGCGTGTGAAGGACGATATACATTTTTCCAGATTGTTGTAGTCATTGGAGTGTTGGTTTTCATTCCAAACGATAAAACCAATAGGACATCCGGTGGATTTCCCCTCAAAAATACCTGAAAGAAACTCAACTTTATCAGCTTCTTTACGTGCAGTCGTAAGAATGGATTGTCCCGGACGGCGACGATTAAGTTCTTGTTGTACAAATTCTTCGTCGATGACAATTCCTGCCGGAAATCCGTCAATCACTCCTCCAACTCCTTTTCCATGAGACTCACCGAAACTTGTGAGCCGAAAGATATTGCCAAATGAATTAAACATAGTTGTGGCATTTTTTAAAATTACTATATGCAAATATAACAAAGTTTTCGATAAGAAAGTTGTGAACTCGAAATATCTTCGAAAAAGGAAGCATATTGAACCTTTTTTCTTCTTTTTAGTTTATAAGGGACGAAATTTATTATAATAACTAAACCAAAGACGTATGAAAAAGAATCTATTGTATTTATTGGCATTGGTCTGCTCTCTTACTTTCTTTGCTGCTTGTAGCAGTGATGATGACGACAGTGATAACAAGAATAATGGGAATCCTCCTGAAGAGGAAGCTGCGATAACGGCTCCGGATGTAGTCGGAACGTATTGGGGAAATCTGGATATATCCATGATACCGGATGGTTCTGACCAAGAAATTGTCATAGGAGATGGAATAGAGAAGTTTATCACCCTCTCGCAGGTCAGCAATACGGAGGTGAAGATTGAACTGAAGGAGTTTGAATTGTTCATCAATCAACAGATTCTGAAGTTTGGAGATATTGTTGTTGATAAGTGTGAAGTGAAGAAAGGGGAAGGTGTGTCTACATTTACCGGACAGCAAGACCTTACGTTTTGAGGGAAATGCCGCTGCTTTGGGTACTTGTCCTGTAACTGTTACAGGAACGGTAGAAGATGGAAATGCAGACATGACCATTAACGTGAAAGTGCCTACATTGCAACAGACTGTAAAGGTGACCTACTCCGGAGTGAAACAGGTGGCAGAGTCTGGTGGAAATTAATTTCTTGTTCACCACAGATTACACAGATTATTTATATTGATAGTCTATGACTTATAAATCAATCTGTGTTAATCTGTGTAATCTGTGGTGAGACTTAAAATGCGTACCCAAAACCTATATTCAAATAGATAGGATACATTGCAAAAGTGATTGTATTAAAATCGCTTTTAAATATATCGTTCAATCCCCAGGTGAGATCAGCATACACATTGAGGTGCTTGAAAGCTCGCCATCCGGCTCCCACCTGTAATCCCCACTGGAAATGTCTCAAGTCGTCCGAGAAATCGTAGGTTGCAATTTTGCCGTCGGTAAATTCTACTTTCGGACCGGTGGGATCATCTTCCCGCAAATATCCTTCGTACACATGACCTGAAAATTCTCTTGAAAGCAGATACGAGAAATAAGGTCCGGCTTTGATGTTCCATCGGTTACTTAGTTTGTAGGTAGCCATTAGAGGTATAGTCAGTCCGGCGGTATGTACTTTGGTTTTCACTCCGCCCGTCCATACTCCGCTGATTCTTTCACCTCCTTGTCCGAGAATTTCCATATTGTAATTTTTTACGGTGGCTTCGGTGGTCATTGCTTTGTTTTCGAGCCGGAGTCCGACTATGATTCCGAGTTTGTTCTGAACGGCAATCCATTTGGTTACTTCGCCCCCTATGCTGATGGCCAGTGTCGGGTTGTATCCGTCAATCGAACGGATTTCTACCGGAAGGGGAAGCGGGGCTGTGCCGCCAATGCTGAAACCTGCTTTAATCTCATATTCCAGTCCGTGAAGGGCGGAACGGATCAGTGTTTCATTTCGGTCTACCTGTGAATAGCCGGGGAGAGCTATTCCTATACAGGCTAGTAAACTGAATATATACGGATAGATTTTTATCATTATGATTGTTATAAAGTTATTTAATTCCGTTTGTTTGATAATGTGTACGTTTTGTATGAGTACATTGCTTGAGCGCATTATCAGCGTATTGCTATGGGAAATTCTTCTTCGAAATCCCGCTAATTTTCCGAGCGATAGATTAACTCTGCCTCGTCGATCAGTAATGTACTTCCGATTGCTCCGTTAAAATGATCTCCTTCCAGGCTTGAGGTGAACACGATGGCTATATTATATTTCCCATCCCTTAGCTTCTCCTTATCAATGAATTTTCCGGGGGAGAGTGATGAAAGGAAGTTTAAAGTAAGTCCATTCGTTTGTTTCTTGGCATATTAATCCGTGCTGTTGAAATCAGGTTCGGACTGGTGAATGCATTCGTTCCGTCAAGAGTAGGAACAGATTCGCTGGTTTCGTACATGATGGCATATATGTCACAGATGTCCCGTTTCCCGTTCACAGGTTTTCCTCCTTCTGTAAACTGATCTCCTGCTTTGTATTTATAATAACCAGCCAGATAAGTGGGTACATGCCGGAAAGGGAGGCCGAATTTAGTTGCTTTCAGAGGATTGCTCATAGCGTTATTCACATCGAAAGAGCCGATAAACAGATTTCCTGCCGCAATAGGCATTCCTGCTATCTGACCGAAGAATCCGGTACTGCGTGTCACTAAGGAGAGGCATTTGCCGGCTTTTCCGTCTGTTATTTGGAAAGTGGGATAATCATCGGCTGTTTTAGCTACTCCGGTCATGGCATAACCCGCATTTCCGCTGGCCCATTCCATGACGACCTTATCTCCTTCGCGTTCCACAAATATGTAGTACTTCTTTCCGCCCAGTGTATCTTCGAAATTATAGTTCGTGGCAAGTTCCGTGTCGATCACTGATACGGTATACATTTTCTTCCAAACACCATCGGCAGCTGTGACAGTATATTCCTGTGGGGTATTGAAGTTTCGTTCCGTGCCGCTAAGCGGACTGATCGCAGCTCCCGGAGTCAGTGTAAATTCAGGCTTGAGTTCTGAAATATCAGTTCCCGGACCAACAAAGATAGTTATGGAATTATTGTTAATAATAGGACTGGTTGTCATGGCTACTCCCGGTAGTATACAACTTAATATGTCTGCTTCTGCATTGAGAGCTTCTTCGCGGATACATGAAGAGGAAACAATAGCTAGTAGCAAATAAACAACTATGTGTTTTGCTTTCATTTTTCTATCAATTCTTTCTGTTAAAGTTTGGTGTATGGGAGGTTTTATAACAATATGAGATTTTATTTGTTCATTATAGAATGTTGGAAAAGAAAGAATTTCCTATTTTTGTGGAACCAAAACTTATAAGTCCATGACTGAATCAGAAAGAAGGCAAATTATAGAATTGATTAAGAAGGAGGTCATTCCGGCTATCGGATGTACGGAACCTATCGCAGTAGCGCTTTGTGTAGCTAAAGCTGCCGAAACACTGGGAGCGAAACCGGAAAAGATAGAAGTCCTGTTAAGTGCTAATATATTAAAGAATGCCATGGGAGTCGGAATACCGGGAACGGGTATGGTCGGGCTTCCCATAGCGGTTGCTTTGGGGGCGTTGATTGGCAAATCAGATTATCAGTTGGAGGTGTTGAGGGATTGTACGCCGGAAGCGGTGGAACAGGGAAAACAATTCATCGCAGAAAAACGGATTTGTATTTCTCTAAAAGAAGATATTACGGAAAAGCTTTATATCGAAGTGATCTGTAAAACGGAAGATAAAACGGCTAAAGCCATCATTGCCGGTGGACATACTACCTTTATATATATAGCCAAAGATGAACAAACGTTGCTCGACAAGCAACAAACAGTCAGCGAGGAAGAGGAAGAGGCTTCGCCCGAACTAAACTTGCGTAAAGTATATGACTTTGCACTGACTGCTCCGCTGGATGAAATCCGTTTCATCCTTGACACAGCCCGTTTGAACAAAGCTGCTGCCGAGCAAGCCTTTAAAGGTAACTACGGACATTCTTAGGGAAAATGCTTCGGGGAACTTATGAGCATAAAGTGATGGGGGGATAGCGTGTTTTCTCAGTATCCTCTCTTATACGTCGGCTGCCTGTGACGCCCGTATGGCCGGTGCTATGATTCCCGTAATGAGTAATTCCGGCAGTGGTAATCAGGGGATATCCGCTACACTCCCCGTCGTTGTCTTTGCAGAAGAAAACGGAAAAAGTGAAGAAGAACTGATCCGTGCTTTAATGCTTAGCCATCTCACTGTTATATATATCAAACAAAGTTTGGGGCGTCTGTCTGCTTTGTGTGGTTGTGTGGTAGCTGCCACAGGTTCCAGTTGTGGAATCACCTGGTTAATGGGAGGAAACTACAATCAGGTTGCCTTCGCTGTTCAAAACATGATTGCCAATTTGACAGGAATGATTTGTGACGGTGCAAAACCGAGTTGTGCCTTGAAGGTAACCACCGGAGTTTCGACAGCCGTACTGTCTGCCATGATGGCAATGGAAGACCGTTGTGTGACTTCCGTAGAAGGAATTATAGATGAAGATGTAGACCAAAGTATCTGTAACCTGACAAGAATCGGCTCGCAAGCCATGAACGAAACGGATAAAATGGTACTTGACATCATGACGCACAAAGGATGCTGATTTTAAGTATTAAGTATCAAGTATTAAGTATTAGGCATTAAGTATTAGCCGGAATGACGGCATAAAAAAAGTATTAAGTATTAAAACTCCGGTTATATCCGCACGGAATTAATACTTAATACTTTATACTTAATACTTCAATTAATGACAGTGTCCGCCTTCGCAACCGCAGTCGTCGCCACAGCCATCACCGCAGCTGTCGCATCCGCAACCGCAACCACCTTCGCCACTCATCATTTTCACCAATTCCTGGATTTCTTCGTTGGTAGCAGGACGGCTTTCCAGTATTTCACCTTCGAAAAATCAGGTCGGCACCAGCCAACGGGTGATTGAGGTCAACCACTACAACATCCGGTTTGATTTCTACTACGCTGGCATTTACGCGCTGACCGTCGCCAGTCATCAAAGGTACGATGTTACCCTCTTTAATACGTTCGCTGTCAAACTTGCCATCTATTTCAAAAATATTTTTGGGGAGGTCAATAACGTGTTGTTCGTCATATTGTCCGTAAGCCTTATCTGCCGGAATGGTAAAATCAAATTTATCACCTTTAGAAAGAGCAGTTATCTGATTTTCGAAATCTTCGAGTGTTGTTCCTAATCCTGAAATGAATTGAAAGGGATGTTCTGCTTTTGCTTCTTCGAACAACTCTTTTTCACCATCTTCCATTGTATATAGTTTGTATGCAACGGTAATGTACTTGTTTTCTACTGTTTCCATCTGATCTTTTTTGTTTCTGATTAATAATTCCCGTAAATACGGGTCTACAAAGATACGAATTATTTGCTTGTACTCCGGTATAGGGAGGGTAAATTTCAGATTATTAAGTGCTTTTGTCAGAAAAAAGAAAGTGAGGCGCGCAGTTAGATAATAGTTGTAAATTCAACCTTTAAGTGATAAAATAGAGAAATAATACCTCTCTTTTCTTACAATTATTCGCTTTTAAAGTGACTTTTTTTCTTCGATTGTTTGGATATAATAAAAAAGCCCTTACCTTTGCAGCACGAAAATAAAGAAAAGAAGATATGAATATGTTACATACATCTATTAACCTAGCAGTCCTGCATATTATTCGCGTCGTGGTGGTCCCATCAAGAGCGTGAGAAAGGTTTTTGTGTTGTATGTGTTCGTACCATAAAAGATAGAATTTAGAGCCTTTCTCACTTGTGTGAGGAAGGCTCTTTAATTAAAAGATAGATTGAAATGAAAAAGCAATTACGCAGTTCGTTTAGTACACAAGGCCGTCGGATGGCGGGAGCCCGTGCATTGTGGGCAGCCAACGGCATGAAGAAGAATCAGATGGGTAAACCCATTATCGCTATCGTCAATTCGTTCACACAGTTTGTCCCGGGGCATGTACACCTACATGAAATCGGTCAGCTGGTGAAGGCAGAGATTGAGAAGCTGGGATGCTTCGCTGCGGAATTCAATACAATAGCTATCGACGACGGTATAGCAATGGGACATGACGGTATGCTTTATTCGCTTCCTTCACGTGACATCATTGCAGACAGCGTAGAATATATGGTTAATGCGCACAAAGCGGATGCAATGGTATGTATCAGTAATTGCGATAAGATCACTCCCGGAATGTTGATGGCGGCTATGCGTCTGAATATTCCTGCCGTATTTGTATCGGGTGGTCCGATGGAAGCGGGAGAATGGAATGGCCAGCACCTGGATTTGATCGATGCGATGATTAAATCGGCCGACGAAAGTGTTAGCGATCAGGAAGTAGCGAATATCGAGCAAAATGCTTGTCCTACTTGCGGATGCTGCTCCGGTATGTTTACCGCCAACTCGATGAACTGCCTGAATGAAGCAATCGGACTGGCTCTTCCCGGCAACGGAACCATTGTAGCGACACACGAAAATCGTACGCAACTTTTCAAAGACGCTGCGGAACTGATCGTGAAAAATGCAAAATTATATTATGAAGAAGGAGACGAAAGTGTACTTCCCCGTAGCATCGCTACCCGTCAGGCTTTCCTGAACGCCATGACGCTGGATATAGCAATGGGGGGATCTACCAATACGGTTCTTCACTTGTTGGCCGTTGCTCACGAAGCAGAGGTAGACTTCAAGATGGATGATATCGACATGCTTTCCCGCAAGGCTCCTTGTCTCTGCAAGGTGGCTCCCAATACACAGAAATATCATATTCAAGATGTAAACCGTGCCGGTGGTATCATTGCCATTATGGACGAACTGGCAAAGGGAGGTTTGATAGATACATCCGTTCGCCGGGTAGACGGAATGTCACTGGCGGAAGCCATTAATGAATATTCAATCACCAGCCCGAATGTGAGCGAAAAGCAATTAAGAAATATTCGAGCGCAGCCGGAAATAAATTTAATCTCGTACTTGGTTCACAAGGTATGTACTATAAGGAACTGGATAAGGACCGTGCAAACGGATGTATCCGTGACTTGGAACATGCTTACAGCAAAGACGGCGGACTGGCCGTATTGAAAGGTAATATTGCTCAAGATGGTTGTGTAGTAAAAACAGCAGGTGTAGACGAAAGTATCTGGAAGTTTACCGGACCTGCCAAAGTATTTGATTCGCAAGAAGCAGCCTGTGAAGGCATCCTCGGAGGTCGAGTCGTCAGTGGAGACGTCGTCGTCATCACGCACGAAGGTCCGAAGGGTGGTCCCGGTATGCAGGAAATGCTTTATCCTACCTCTTATATAAAATCCCGTCATCTCGGAAAAGAATGTGCTTTGATTACCGACGGACGTTTCAGCGGTGGAACTTCCGGATTGAGTATCGGACATATTTCTCCTGAAGCGGCAGCTGGAGGCAATATCGGAAAAATTGTAGACGGAGACATTATCGAAATCGATATTCCGGCCCGGAAGATTAACGTGCGACTGACGGATGAAGAATTGGCGGCCCGTCCGATGACTCCTGTCACTCGTGACCGTTATGTACCAAAGAGCCTGAAGGCGTATGCCAGCATGGTAAGCTCTGCCGATAAGGGAGCAGTGAGAATTATATAATATAGTTGGTGATAGTTGATAGGTAATAGTTAGCTGCGCAGCACTTAGCGCAATGATTGTAAACCATTCATTTTCAACTGTCATTTCTCAACTATCATTTATCATTTATCAACTATCAACTAATATGAAAGATTTAATAACAGGTGCAGAGGCTTTGATGCGCTCCTTGGAACATCAGGGAGTGACTACCATCTTTGGTTACCCCGGTGGTTCTATTATGCCGGTATTCGATGCCTTGTACGATCATCAAAATATATTGAATCATATCTTGGTTCGTCACGAACAGGGAGCTGCCCATGCCGCACAGGGTTATGCCCGTGTATCGGGTGATGTAGGTGTTTGCCTGGTGACGAGCGGTCCCGGAGCAACCAATACGGTAACAGGCATTGCGGATGCGATGATCGATAGTACGCCTATCGTAGTGATTGCCGGACAGGTCGGAACAGGCTTTCTTGGGACGGATGCTTTTCAGGAAGTTGACTTGGTAGGTATCACCCAGCCAATCACTAAATGGAGTTATCAGATTCGCCGTGCGGAAGATGTAGCCTGGGCGGTAGCACGTGCGTTTTACATTGCTCGTAGTGGTCGTCCGGGGCCGGTGGTACTGGACTTTGCCAAAAATGCGCAAGTAGAGAAAACGAAATACGAACCGACGAAAGTCGATTTTATCCGTAGCTATGTTCCTGTTCCCGATACGGACGAGGAGTCTGTACAGGCTGCTGCCGAACTGATTAATAACGCTGAACGTCCGCTTGTATTGGTTGGACAAGGTGTTGAACTGGGAAATGCACAGAGCGAATTGCGCGAGTTTATCGAAAAAGCGGATATGCCTGCGGGTTGTACGCTGCTCGGGCTTTCGGCTTTGCCGACAGAACATCCGTTGAATAAAGGTATGTTGGGTATGCACGGCAATCTGGGACCGAATATCAATACCAATAAATGTGATGTGCTGATTGCTGTCGGTATGCGTTTCGACGACCGTGTGACCGGTAATCTGGCTACTTACGCCAAACAGGCAAAAGTGATTCATTTTGATATCGATCCTGCGGAAGTTAATAAGAATGTAAAGGTAGATGTAGCTGTATTGGGAGATTGCAAGGAAACACTGGCTTCTGTGACGAAACTCCTGAAAAAGAACACTCATACCGAATGGATTGATAGCTTCAAAGAATATGAGAAAGTAGAGGAGGAAAAAGTAATCCGTCCTGAACTTCATCCTGCCACAAACTCGTTGAGTATGGGGGAAGTGGTACGTGCGGTAAGTGACGCTACTCATCATGAAGCTGTTTTGGTTACAGATGTAGGTCAAAATCAGATGATATCTGCACGCTACTTTAAATATACGAAAGAACGCAGTATCATTACTTCCGGAGGACTTGGAACAATGGGCTTCGGGCTTCCCGCAGCTATCGGGGCAACTTTCGGAGCACCGGAACGTACCGTATGCGTATTTATGGGAGATGGCGGACTGCAAATGAATATTCAGGAACTGGGTACGATTATGGAG
>ENA-OQAB01001116-OQAB01001116.1-human-gut-metagenome-genome-assembly--contig:-NODE-1116-length-13187-cov-2.014089_pt1 | contig 13187 bp, 13 predicted proteins | sample MGYA00242490_ERZ504517 | MGnify/ENA primary metagenome ERZ504517 (study PRJEB26092, sample SAMD00036298) | human gut metagenome | host: Homo sapiens | study: EMG produced TPA metagenomics assembly of...
CCGGCGAGCCTCGCGAACGGTTCTTAAAATCTATAACTGGGCGGATTATATCGGGGATGGTGTGCTCGAGGATTTTTCAAGCATATTATAAAGAACAGACAGGCGAAAATATCCGCATCGTTTATCAGACTTCGACATTAACGAGAAATAATGTTGACCAAGATAGAGAAGGGACATGAGGATTTCGACGTGGTTTGTCCTTCGGAATACATTATTGAGCGTATGTTGAAGAAGCATCTGCTTCTGCCTATTGATACGAACTTTGCCCATTCTCCCAACTATATGAACAATGTGGCTCCGTTCATACGGGAGCAGATTAATAAATTGAGCCAGCCGGGTGAAGAAGCCAGCCGTTATGCGGTATGCTATATGTGGGGAACTGCGGGACTTCTTTATAACCGGGCTTATGTTCCTGATTCGGTCGCTGCATCCTGGGATTGTCTTTGGAATAAGAAGTATGCCGGCAAAATCCTTATGAAAGATAGTTACCGCGACGCTTACGGTACGGCTATCATTTATGCGCACGCCAAGGAATTGGAAGCGGGGAGTGTGACAGTGGAAGAACTGATGAACGACTATTCTCCACAGGCTATGGAGCTTGCGGAAAAATATCTGAAAGCCCTGAAACCGAATATAGCAGGCTGGGAAGCCGATTTCGGCAAGGAGATGATGACGAAGAACAAGGCTTGGTTGAATATGACGTGGAGTGGTGACGCAATATGGGCGATTGAAGAAGCCGATGCAGTAGGTGTGGACTTGGATTATGAAGTTCCGAAGGAAGGAAGTAATATATGGTATGACGGTTGGGTGATTCCGAAATATGCAAGGAATCCGGAAGCAGCCAGCTATTTTATCAATTTCATATGTCGTCCGGACATTGCTCTGAGAAATATGGATTTCTGCGGATATGTAAGTTCGATTGCTACTCCGGAGATTCTGGAAGAGAAGATAGATACGACACTTACTATTTTCCGATCTAGTTATTCTTCGGTCCGGATGCCGATAGCATACAGATTGACAAGATACAATATCCCGACCGCAAAGTAGTGGAACGATGCGCTATGATTCGTGACTTCGGCGATAAGACAAAAGAAGTTCTTGATATCTGGTCGCGTATTAAGGGGGATAATTTAGGAGTGGGTATCACTATTCTTATCTTTGTCGTTGTTGCTTTGATGAGCGGCTGGATGATATATAGAAGATGGCAACGTTACAGCCGCCGGAAACAACAAAGGCGCAGAAGCAGAAGAAAAAAGGTAAAGAGGAATTAATTCATTTGCTATATCATAAATCATTTGATACATCATAAAAAATAAAGCCCGGTAAGCAGAACAGTTATCGAGCTTTATTTTTTATGGTGTCATTACCTCCGTTTCATACCGCGAAGTATATCTTTAGTCTCCTTGTTTACCCGGAGAGATTCGATAGTTTTCTGCAATGACTTATTATAAGTCCAGTTATCCAGCTTGCTCTGTTTAAGGTACTCCATTGTCTTTTCGGGGAATTTGATGAAACAGATGGATATCATCCAGGCCATAGCCATACGTGCATAATAAGCATCGTGGCTGAAAGTGTCTGCGTATGCCAGCAATGCGTCGATATGTTCTTCGTCTACATAATGGAAAAGCATCACAATTCCGAAGCGGATTTCGAACTCTTTGGGAGATATGAGGTAAGGCTGGATAAACTGCCATACAGTTTCTTTTCCTTTCTTCACGGCAGTCTTCAGTTCGCCGCAAAAGATATCACATACAGCCCAGTTGTCGATACGTGGAACGAACATGCTTATGTGTTTCATTCGTTCATCCAGTTCCATTTTAGCTAATCCGATAACCATTCCCTGAAGCATTGTTTCTTCATAAAACTTAGTATCGTTTGCTTCCACAAACATACGCCAGTTATCTCTCTTTGCGATTTCTTTAGCCAATATCCGTAGTTGCGGAATACGTACACCAAGAATATTCCCGATTCCGGGAACCAAGGCAGAATGAAATTCCTGATACTTGGAATCTACCAAATCCTGCAATTCTTTTCGAATGTTTTCTGTTGTAGTCATTTTGTATAGTTGGTTTCTTCACAAAGGTATAAAAAAAGAGCATGTCTTGCGCGCAGGCATGCTCCATTTTCTTTTTTTTCAGCGAAAGGTTTGTATATTATCTCTGACCATGCTGAAAGTGAATGTTGTAACGGGAAATTGGGGAAATTTACATCTCCGACTTTTACTCCAGTTGCTTTGATAACGAATGCCAGTTTTTTGCCGTCATAAGTATAACGCCATTTCTTTTCAGCTTCGAATAGTTACTGTTATTAAGATTTTCAGCGGTTCTGTCCTTCTTCTTGTACTTGAATTGGTTCGGTGTATTTAATTTCCAGTGGTTCAGGTTTTAGTTGAAGTAAGATGTTAGATTTACCTTCATCAAAGGTCGGTGTATAAGGAATGTTGTAGTTAATATCGCCCAAATTTTCGATGATAGCTCCTGCATTTTCTTCACCAACGATGCTTTTAATCAGGTCGTCAACCGGAAGTTTCTTAATCATAATCTGATTGTCTTTTACTTCGGCAGTAACTTCGGCTCCTGCCGGTTCTTCTCCCTCTTCTGCATTTACCTGGGGATTGACGGGAGTGGATTCCGTCAGCATTGTGCCGGAATAATTGCCATCAACATCTTTAAGGGAATATACGGGAATGTCCGAATCGTCGTCACTGCTACATGCAGTAAAAGAAGTGACCATGCTCAGTGTCATTGCCAATAAGACAAAGCGATTAAAACAACAAACTTTTTTCATTTTAGTTAAAGTTTTCATACTGTTTAAATAATTAGATTATTAATTTCAAAATTAAGGTGTACGTACATAGTGTAAATGCTACGATTAATACAATACTGCATGAAAGAAGTAAAAAAAGAAAGGCTTTCTTTTATGCAAGTGTTATAGTGAAGATCCCTGTTGGTGGAATCTTCGGATATATAGCTTCGTATTTTGTTTTTATTTGTTTTTTTCATGATAGACTCGCTTGGCGTTATTCCAAAATACTCTTTTGTATTTATGACGGAAGTTTTTTGAGGCTCTTCAATCCGATCATTTTCGGGAAGAACATTGACGGAGTATTTCCCGCTTTTCCAATAGCTCACGTGCTTTTTTCCATACGAATCCGGTAAATCAAGTACTTGGGCGCTTCTCCTGTCAGTGCTTTCCATTTCGTAAAGAAAGCGGTTCTACTCATATATAGTTCTGAGGCGATTTCATCTATTGTCAGATTTTCCTTATCTATATTTCTTAGAATAAACTCCTTTACCTGATTGATAAGGTCGTAATTGTCCTCATCTGAAATTTTGTCTTCCCCAACTTCCAGAAACTTCTTTCCAAATATTCTTTCTAAGAATGATTTTCTGAGGAAACGGTTGTTTCTGATAAGGACATTCATTTCTGTTTTTAAATCTTCGACGTGAAAAGGTATATATAAGAATATGTCAGCCAGGGAGCTTTCCCTTTTGCTGCGTTGTCCTGTATCTATATGTGAGCCATAGAGGATAATAGGGATAACGGATGTTTCTCCTGATGTTTTTAGTCTCGATGATAGTTCATTGCCGTACATTCCATGGAGCATAATGTCGCAAATCACTAAATCCGGATATTCCTCTTTTATACATTCTAAAGCGTCCAAACCATTCTCGAAACTTTTTACGATAAAATCCTTTGATAAACGTTCTTCCAGGTACAACCTGAACTCTTTATTGCTGTCAGCGAGGACGACCAACGGTTTAGTGGAATTTCTCTTTTGTGAATCCTTGCCGAATAAAGTATCTGTTCTTTCTTCTGCCGGATTTGACTCGATTTGTATGGCGGTATGTTGATGAACATTTTCCGGCGAATCTTTTGAAGGGAATTTTAGAGCAATAGTGTGGCTGGAATGGTTAATCAGAATCTTTCCATTGCACATCTTTATCAACCTTTTGCAGAATATATTTTTTGCAAAATTGTATTCGAGTTCTTCTTTTCGTTTGAATAGTTGCCAATTTTTACATTTATAACATTGAAGTATTTTCTTATTTTCGAAATCAGTTATTTTTATTTGCCAGTATTCAGGATTAGAGGTGATTAGCAGGGTAATAGTTTTCTTTTGTTCGGTATGGTCTATGGCATATTTTATAAATTTGTCGATCACCGGAGATATTTTGCTTTGGTCGAACCAGACGCTGGCATAATTAAAGTCTGTTTTAATGTTCAGCCCTACCAAATTGTTGGCAGCATGTGTTTTTAAAGAAGTAATTCTGTTTTTGATAAATGCTCCCAGTTCATATTCCGAGGAATTCAGCTTTTCAGTGTTTGCAAACAATTGCTTTAAATCCATCAATCTGGTTAAATGTATGTTGAGGCAATCTATGTTTTGGATAGCTAGTGATAGCTCTTTTCTATAATTTTCCGGGGGAAACGTCATTATATGCTAATTTTCAATGGAGTATGAACTAATGTAAGCGGAGTACGAATGCTCTCGAAAGAGTCTATTAAAATATTGACTCCCTTCTTTTAGAAGACTTTTTTTCTTTCTGTATCGTAATGATATGTGTTATAATCCAATAAATAGAAATACCTCCTGCCAGGAGTATTGAGGTAAAGTTTAATTGATAAAGAATGAGTATTGCTATGGCACTGTAAACGAGGGGTGACGTTTGTAATAAGTATTTCATATTATATTTTTTAGTGACGTCACTCAGATGAAATAGACCCATTTCTTTCATTTCAGAAAAAAGAGGAAATTCACTATTCTAATATTTAACATCACTTTTTTTTGGGGGGGAAGAAACGGTGAATATCCTCTAAGTAACAATAATTAATTAGTTTTATTGGTTGAATATTATTTTGTCTCCTGTAGATGTGTAGGGGAGCGTATTGTATATTGGGTATTATTGAGGAATGTCTCATTTAATACCATTCTGTATTTCCTCATAATATATAAACTGGAAAGATAATGGAGGTTAGGATTTTTTTTATAAGAAGGAATGATTGATATATTTCTACGAAGTAAAAATAATGATAAGTTTTTAATAAGTAGATACTGTTGTCAGTTTTGAATGTTGGGATGTTTCTATTTGGTATTAATGATGCGATGAATGGTATGATTGAGTTTGTGATTTGTTGGCAATTATGTTTTGCTTGTCGGTATACTTGCAAAAGAGATATACCATTTTTTCCATTAAATACATCTCTTTTTTATTAAGACAATAGTAATATTGAATTTTCCCGCTTTTAAATATTTCTTAATGTTTCACTTGGCGCTATGCCGAAGTGTTTCTTGTATTTATTGCGGAAGTTCTTTACATCTTTTAGTCCGACCATTTCAGGTATCTCCTGTATGCGATATTTTCCGCTTTCCAATAGTTCGCGTGCTTTTTCCATACGAATCCTGGTCATGAATTCTATGGGAGCTTCCCCTGTCAGGAATTTCCATTTAATGAAAAACTTAGTCCGGCTCATGCCCGTTTCACTGGCAATATGGCTTATCTTTAGTGATTCGTTATCCAAGTTGTCCAATATGAATTTCTTTACCTTGTTGATGAGTTGGTAGTTATCCTCTTCCGGCATTTCTTCGATATCTGTTTCCAGAAACTTTTCTCCGAATATTTTCTGTAAGAATGACTTTCTAAGAAAGCGGTAGTTTTTGATAAGAACAGATATCTCGATTTTTAAGTTTTCGATATTGAATGGCATATACAAGAATGTATCGGCTAAAGAAGCATTTCTTTTATAGTCTTGGTTCATATCAATAGGAGAGCCATATAGGATAATCGGGATAATAAAAGTGTCACAGGAGGTTTTTAATCTTGATTAATGTTTTAAATTTTATGATAAGGAAGGCTTTCCCTCCAAGTAACGATGATTAATTTGATTTATTCTTTTTGTTTTCAGGCATGATGAATCAGTCTAATATGTGAATATTTGAAGAGGGGGCGGTCTGGGTTTAAATAGAGTGCTATCGGAACATATCTCAATAGCTGTTTGCTTGTGTTTTATCATATACAAATAATCAACTAATATAAATGTCTTTCCTTCTTATGGATAGGAAATTGTATTTATGAAGTAAAGGTATTAAAAAGTAATAATAAATCAATTGCTTTATTTGTGTAAATGTTAGGCTTACTGCTAATATACACGTTTTCTATGACTAATCGCAAATAAAAGTTGTATAAAATATTTTATTGTTATATATTCTGCTGTATATGGGTGCTGATGATTTAGAGTGTGTGATTTGTGGATGAATTCTAATTGTTAAAATGGAGTGTGAAATATTGGTAATATATTGATGGTATCTTTTTTTCTTTGGTAGTTACTTCCAGTCTGTTACTATTGGCTATATATTAAAATAAGAGTCGTATGATTTTCTCACACGACTCTTGTTTGTAATTTAATATATAGCCTTTGATTGTTTATAACTTTTCAATCTCCTCCGGTGATAGCCCGGTAGCTTTATGGATGGCTGTTATGTCTACTCCTAATGACTTTAAATTATTAGCAATTTCTAATCTTTCTTCCATTTTTCCTTCCATTTTTCCTTCCATGCGTCCCTCCATACGCCCTTCTAGTTTTGCTCCATCTAATACATCATTTTGTATCATGATGGCACTAAGGTGCTCGTCGTAGGCATGTCTTTCTTCCTTGGACATATTGTAATAGATAAGTTTCTGGCGTGCTTCTTCCAGACCGGGGGCTGTTGTATCGGGGCGAATGCAACCGGTTTTCAAGTATTCAATCCACTCTTCCAATGGAGTGACGGCCACTTTATCGAATTCATTCACACGAATCAAGAAATACTCCGGAAAGATTTCTGCCGGAATCTTATGGACGATGGCGTCTTTTTCTTTAGTAGTTACTTCCAGTCTGTCTCCTGTATGTACTCCGATAAAGTGGTTTTGTCCATGATACAAATAATCTTCTCCCTTGCCGATATCGAAGTATAGAATACTGATAGAGTATATTTTTTTCACCGCATAGTAGCGTTCTCCTAAAGAAATATGTTCAGTGATTGCTTTTGCCACTCCGTATAAGATACGTTCCAGATAATAGAGCTCCCGTGTATTTTGGATCTCTACAATAATGATTTCGTCTTTACTGTTTCTGGCTTTAATATCTACCCGGTTGAATTTATCATCGATTGTTTGTTGGTTGCTTTCACTTTCCAATATCTCTATGATTTTCACGTTTTCACCGAGAAGGACAGTCAAGAAACCTTCTAATACGCCGAAATTTGCCTTTTTGGCGGAGAAGTCTTTTCACAGCCCAGTCAAAGCGTATATATTTGTCTTGTTGTTCCATATCAATTTAATTTTTAGGTTATTGCAAAGCTACGACATTTTTTTAGATAATGGCTACTCTTTGAGTTTATAATTTTTTGTGAATGAATCTGTGCATATTTGGCAAATTCATCAGAAGGCAATTTAAATTATTCCATAGTAGAGAGTTAATTATTAACGCTGTCATATTTTAGTATTCCCTTTTATGTAACTTAAAGTAGGAGTAAAAATGTGGCAGCGTTTTAGGTTGAAAATTTTAGGTAGTTATTATTCTTTGATTTTTTTGTCACTTCAATGTCTTCCGGCCAAATAGCTTTAGTATATGCTTTTGCATCAATTGCCGTTTTCTGTATAGTCTTCGCTATATTTCCTTTACCTTCGTTGAACTTCCAGTAAGCTTTCAAACCAGTAGTTTGGGGATCAACATCATACATATTCCTGTAAATTTCTTCTTGTGAACGTATTACGTTCCATATGCGTACTTCGCAGATTTCACCATTTAATTGACGAGTCATATTCTCTGGCTCACCATAGGAGTGTCCTATTTTAAACATAAAGTCTTTTCTTCGGTGTCATAAGTCACGGCTACATGATACCATTCGCTTGGTTGCAACAATTTTCCTTCGTTTGCCTTGGGGAATTGTATAAAACTATAATATTTAGTGTCCAGTATTGCATAATTGGTGCTGAGACGCGCGTTATAATAACCTAATCAACGAAGGATCTACCTGAAAATTAACATCAATATATTGTTCGGCAGGATATGCCAACATAGCAGAAAGCTATTGCTACCCTGTTTGTTTGAGATTATTAAATGTGAAATTAGCTACATTCTTCACTTTGTCGCATCTATATATGGCATTGTCAAAAGGGAATTGTTCATGAAAAAAACGATGTATGAAATAGTGACGCTATCCGCTGCGGATACCGTCACTATATGGGTGGGATGGTGACGGTATCACGATGGGATAGCGTCACTATTTTTAAGTTTGTTTTTTACCAGTTTCTTTTCACGTACGGTAACCATAACCGATGATTACAAGGAAGCAGATGAAGGGTAGAATGAATGAAACATTGACAGCCGGCAACCAGGCGATTTGTTTCAGGTCAATGATACTTGCCTGTAGCGGTGGAAGAACAGAACCTCCCAGGATAGCCATGATAAGGCCTGCAGCTCCAAACTTAGCATCATCTCCCATGCCTTTCAAGGCAATACCGTAGATGGTAGGGAACATCAATGACATGCAAGCCGATACTGCTACAAGGCAATACATTCCGAAGATATTTTGAAGGAAGATTACGCCTAAAGTGAAAATACCTCCGAAGATAGCGAGGATCATCAGCAATTTACCAGCATTGAGATAGCGCAGAATGAATGTGCAAATGAAACGGCTGATACAAAATATCACCATTGCATATGATATTATATTGTTGTGATAGCACTTCCGCACTTTCTCGTCCATGCCCTGTGACATGAACAAGCGTGTTCCATACTGAATGATGAAAGTCCAGCACATAATTTGCGCGCCTACATAGAAGAATTGAGCATTACCCCTCAGATAACGCGTTTGGGTGAAAATGCGTTTCAGTGTAGGAAAGAAATCTATTCTATGATTCTGATCTCCATTTTTCGGCACTTGACGAATCGTATCAGAAGTAACATAGCCACAATGATAAGTCCGATAATGAGATAAGGAGCAATCAGGACGCTAAGATCACTTTCTTTAATTGCTTGAAATTCACTGTCGTTAAGCAATGCACGGTCTTCGGTACACATCGGATGTAACTTCGCTTGAATGAACTGCATGGCTACATACATTCCGAGAAGTGACCCCATCGGATTGAAAGACTGTGCAAGGTTCAAACGCCGGGTAGCTGTTTCTTCCGTTCCCATAGAAAGAATATACGGGTTACAGCTTGTCTCGAGGAAGGACAATCCGCAGGTCAGGATGAAATAGGCAATCAAAAACGGATAATATTCTCCCGTCATTTTGGCGGGGAAGAATAAAAATGCTCCGAAAGCATACATTCCCAGTCCTAACAAAACACCGGCTTTGTAGGAATATTTGCGGATGAATATGGCAGCCGGGAAAGCCATTGCAAAGTACCCTCCATAGAAGGCAACCTGTACTAATGCTCCGTCGGTGGCACTCATCCGGAAAATCTTGGAGAATGCCTTTACCATCGGATTGGTAATATCATTGGCAAATCCCCATAATGCAAAACATGAGGTAATGAGAACAAAAGGTATAAGATAACTGATGCCATCTTTCGAGAGGATGGACTGTTTGGGGTGTTTCATGGTTGTTTCTGGTATTTTTTAAGTGTTATACAAATGGAACATTCTCTCCATCGGTTTCCATTTCTCTGCGGAACTCATTCTGGGAGCGGCTTGCTGGAAGATGGCCATATATTCTTCCCACTCCTGTTGGCGGGGAAGCGTGTTCAGGCGTTCCATTGCTGTGTCCCAGTCAAAATCAAGGGGAGTTTCGACAATCATAAACAGTCGTGTTCCCAAGATATAAATTTCCATTTCCAGAATACCGATTTCCCGGATCCCGGCTAGGATTTCGGGCCATGCTTCCGCCTGGCTATGTCTTTTCCGATATTCAGCGATCAGTTCCGGAGAATCGCGTAAATCGAGGGTTTGGCAATATCGTTTGACGGGAACGTCATAAGATTGAACCTGATAACCGGTTTTGGGTGTTTCCATATACTTTTATTTTTTAGGGTAATATACTTGTGGGGTAACGCTACGAGTTACAATCTCTCTCAATTCACGGAGATCGGCTATTTCTCCTTTTGCCATAGCCTGTGTCAGAATGTTTCCCATTGCAGTAGCTTCTACCGGACCTGCATAAACGGGAATACCGAGTTCGTCAGCTGTCAGTTGGTTGAGTAATTGGTTTTGTGATCCTCCGCCGATGATGTTTAGCTGACGGATCGGAGAGGGGAGACAACGGTTGAGCTGTTCCACCGCCTGCCGATATTTGAAAGCTAATGACTGGAGTACACATCGCACGGTTTCTGCTTTGTTTTTCGGCACTTGCAAAGCATGATGCCGACAATAATGAATAAGAGCGTTTTCCATATTTTCCGGATTCATGAATGTTGCGTCATCCACAGGGATAATGGTTGCAATCTGTGCTTCGGCAGCTTGCGGGATGATTATATTATAATTTTGTTCTTCGCCACATGCTTTCCATTCACTCATCAAGCGTTGCAAAATCCATAATCCTGTTATATTCTGTAGGAAACGGATTTTGCCGTCTACGCCTCCTTCATTGGTGAATTGAGCTTTTCTTGCTTCTTCCGTCAATATGGGTTCATCCACTTCCACTCCCAGTAGCGACCAAGTGCCGGAACTAAGGAAAGCGATAGGATTTTCTACGGCAGGAACAGCGGCGACGGCACTGGCTGTGTCGTGTGAACCGACGGCAATAACGTCTACGATACCCAGTCCCGTTTCGCGGGCAATATCCTCTTTCAGAGTCCCCCTGATGGTTCCGGGGAGAATAATCTCACCGAACAGATGTTGGGGAAGACCTAAGGCGTGTATGGTATCCAGTGACCAGTTCCGCGATTGGGCATCGAGTAATTCGGAGGTGGAGGCAATGCAATATTCATTATTGGCTACTCCTGTCAGGAAATAGCTGAAGAGGTCGGGCATGAATAACAGTTGCCGGGCAACTTCCAACTGTGCATCTTGATGCTGTTTCATGCTGTAAAGTTGAAACAGCGTATTGATAGCCATCACCTGAATACCGGTGTCGGCATAGTGTTGGCGTTCATCCAATAGCTTGAATACTTCTTCCGGTATTCCTTCTGTTCTTGCGTCCCGATAACAGACTGGATTTCCTAACAGGTTTCCATGTTTGTCAATCAGTCCGAAATCCACTCCCCAGGTGTCAATACCAATACTTTTTACGGCATATCCTTTTTGTGCAGCCAGTTTCAGTCCGGTCTTCATATCTTCGAACAGTGCCGGGAAATCCCAGTAGATATGATTTCCTAGTTTGACCTGTCGATTGCAAAAGCGGTATACTTCTTCCAACTCCAGTTTGCCATGGTGAAGGAAGCCGGCGATAATTCGTCCACTTCCGCCTCCGAAGTCTGCTGCTAAATAAGTGTGTTTGATGGTATCTTTCATGGTATATTGCCCGGATATTAGTTGGTTTTCTTTCCTAATACGTAGATTTCCAGGTCTTCAATTTCTGCCGGTGTGAGTACTGAATAATCACCGCCGGATTGAACGATGATGCGGCAAGCCATTTCAAAGAAGGTGGCCCGTTCGTATACTTGATCGAAGTCTTTTCCGCATACCACTTGTCCGTGGTTGGTTAGTAAAACCGAGTTATGCTTTAACATAGCTTCTACCACAGCTTTTGCCAGTTCCGGTGAGCCGGGACGATAATACGGAATCACAGGTATTTCCGAACCTACATGACAGGGAATTTCTGCTGTTACATTGAAAATTTGTCGGTTTGTTCTTCATGCAGGAGACAGCCGTGGCATATTCCGATTGAAAGTGGAGAACGACATTGACGTCCGGACGTTCGCGGAGAATCCCTAAATGGAATGTACTTTCCATAGAAGGTTTTACACCATTGGTAGGAGCGCCGCTGGCAATATGGCAGATAGAGACTTTTTCTTTGCCAAGTGTGGGAACCCAGGAACCCGTACCGGAAATCAATGCTTCTTCGCCGATTCTCCAGGAAAGGTTACCGCTGCTGCAAAGCATTAACTTTGCATCTCCGTAACGGTGTGCTTGTTCGATGAACTGTTCGATATGTTCGTTGGTAATCATAATTGCAAAGATAAAAAAATTAGAATTAAGTGAGTCGAAATTGCTTTTATTTAGACATAAGAACAAAAGAACATAAGGTCTGCGCTAATAGAATTATTTATAGCTGTTTATTGAAGTTGTTTTATCTTTTGTCCTTATGTTCTTTTGTCTGAATTAATATTATTTGTAGATAGGACCGTAAGTTGCGCAAGCTCTGTAATCCGCTCCTTCCTTATCCATGCCGAAGGCGTTCCAAGCTGCCGGACGGAATATTTCGTTGTCTTCTACATTGTGCATGCATACCGGGATGCGGAGCATGGAAGCAAGAGTGATTAAGTCCTGACCGATGTGTCCATAACTGATGGCTCCATGATTGGCTCCCCAGTTATTCATTACTGAATATACATCTTTGAAAGCCGGTTTTTCACACAGACGCGGTACAAACCAGGTGGTAGGCCATGTCGGATCTGTACGCATATTGAGTTTCTGGTGGATTTCCGGATCAATTTCTACTGTCCATCCTTCTGCGATTTGCAGGACAGGGCCTAAGCCTTTAATCAGGTTGAGGCGCATCATGGTTACGGGCATGCCACCTTTTGACAGGAAGTTGGAAGAGAAACCGCCGCCACGGAAGTAGTCACGGTCTGCCGGATACCAGGTAGTTGCTTTCAGGCAGTTTTCTACATCAGCGTCTGTCAGGTTCCATGGTTCTTTCATAACCGGATTGCCTGCCGCGTCTAATGATTGGCCGGAACCGTCGAGAGTTGTTGCGCCGGAATTGATAAGATGAATGATACCATTTGCTGCCAATCCGCTCAATTCTTTGCCGGTTACACGTTTCACGGCTTCAGGACTCCAGTAAGTACGTACGTCAGAGAATATTTGGGCGCGGTTGGTCAATAAATGTCCGAACAGCATAGCTACGCCGTTGCAGGCATCGTTCTCGGTAGCTACGACAAATGCTTCACGAATACCGTTCCAGTCAAAAGAAGTATTGAGCAGAGCTTCCGGATAGTCACCGTTAGGATAGAAGTCTGTCCATTGGCGTTGTCCCTGGAAACCGGCTGCAATGGCATTGTGTCCCAAGGCTTCTTCCTTGAATCCCATTTCTT
>ENA-OQAB01001117-OQAB01001117.1-human-gut-metagenome-genome-assembly--contig:-NODE-1117-length-13184-cov-3.045493_pt1 | contig 13184 bp, 18 predicted proteins | sample MGYA00242490_ERZ504517 | MGnify/ENA primary metagenome ERZ504517 (study PRJEB26092, sample SAMD00036298) | human gut metagenome | host: Homo sapiens | study: EMG produced TPA metagenomics assembly of...
GTCCCGCCCCCGCCGCACCACGATATCCGACCACAAGCTGGCGTGGAGGTGGCCCTGAGGGCACTCCATGTAAATGCAGCCGGTCTGCTCGGCCATGCCGTAGTAGTTGCTCACCCGCTCCACGCCGGTGGCCGCCGCCACCCGGGCCTTGAACTCCCCGGGGACACCGCCTCGCCGGCCAGCTTCTTCCACCCGCCGCCGTGAACCAGGATGCCGTTGGGGATGTCCAGCCTCTCCCCCCGCTCCTCCAGGGCGCGGACGACGTGCTTCCAGATCATGAAGGTGAAGCCGAAGAGGAAGATGGTCTCCCCCCTGGTGCTCCTCCAGGAAGGCCCGCACCCCGTCCAGATCCAGCTCCATGTGCTCGTCCAGGGCATAGCAGGGCCCTGGTGCCGAAGATGGAAAAGCCCAGAATGCCCGCCCCCCGGGCGGAGAACATGGCGCGGTTGCGCAGAACCTGCCTGCCTGTCCAGCACCAGGAAGGGCAGCCGCCGCTCCCCCAGGAAGTCGGACATGATCTGGCAGAGGGCCTGCTGCTGACAGGCGGAGGTGGCCCCGTCCAGGAAAATCCTGGACACCCGCTGCCCGGTGGTGCCGGAGGAGGTAATGGTCTTGAATACCTCTCCCTCCGGGATGCTCCGCAGCTCCAGTTCCTTGAACAGGGACACCGGCAGCATGGGGGTTGCTCTCCACCGTACAGTCCATGTGGGCGGGGCAGCCCAGGGCGTCCAGCAGGCGGCCGTACTCCGGGCAGTGCTCCCGGTGAAACTGGGTCAGCCCGGTGAGCAGTCCGGCGTAAAGCGCCCGCTTCTCCGTCCGGGCCGTGGAATAGGGCTTGTATTGCAGCAGCGTGTTCAGCTCCACACCGGCTTCACTCCTTTTCCCTGTGAGAATATAGGGCTCCCCGTGGCCGGGCAGATGCGCAGGCCGGGGGGCCAGCCCCCGGAGAATGGGCTCCGTGACGGCGCGGTAGTCCGTCTCGCTCCGCCGGGCAGGCGGAGGATGACCTCCTCCCCCGGGAATCAGGTAGTCCCCGGAGAAAAAGGTCGTCCCCGTCCAGGAAAATTCCCGCGCTCCCCCGGCGTGTGTCCGGGCGGGCCACGGCGCGGAGCCGGTGTCCCCGCCATACGTACTCCCAGGCGTGCTCATAGGTCTCATCCGCCGGCCGGCAGACGCAAGGGCGGATAGGACACCCCCGGCTTGCCCCGGAAGGCGAGATAGACCTCCATCCTCCGGGTCATGTTGAGCCGGGTGTCCCCCAGGCCGGCGCTGCACGCGGCGGTAGCCGCCACCCACACCCCGGGCCAGCGGTTTCGCAGCGCCTCCAGCCCGGCCATGTGGTCGCAGTGCTCGTGGGTCAGGAGGATCCGTTCCGGCGTCCACCCCAGCGCCTCCAGCCGCTCCAGCGGCCCCCTGGGATCGTTGGGGTCGATGACCACCGCGCGCCCCGCCTCCCCCAGCAGATAGCAGTTGCTCTCCGCCAGCGGCTCCGTCCACCGCTCCAGAAGCAGCACGGCTCAGAGCTCCACGCCGTACTTGGCCAGAATCTCCTTGCCCTTCTCATAGGAGGAGAAATCCAGCACGTCGGCGGTGCCGATGCTGATTTTGAAGGTCTCCTCCATGTCCCCCATCAGATCCATGTGGCCAAGGGAGTCCCACAGGGGGATGCCCCGGTACTTGAGGCCGGGCAGCTCCTCCGGCTTGACCCGGAAGGCGGTGAGGAACAGGCGGTCATACTTCTCCAGATTTGTCATAGCTCGTTTCCTTTCTATCCCGCGGCGTAAGTACCAAATGGGGCGGGCCTTCGGCCCGCCCCATGCCGCTTAATACTTGCAGTGGAAGCGCTTCTCGTACTCCGCCTTGAGCTCGTCGCGGAAGTCGGGGTGGGCAATTTCGATGAGGTTGCGGGCGCGCTGGCGGAGAGTCTGGCCCTTCAGCGCGGCCACGCCGTACTCGGTGACGATGTAGTCCACGTCGTTGCGGCTGGTGGTGACGGCGGCGCCCTCATCCAGCAGCGGCACGATCTTGGAGATTTTGCCCTTGACGGTGGAGGGCATGGCCATGATGGACACGCCGCCCTTGCTGGCGGAAGCGCCGCGGACGAAGTCCACCTGGCCGCCCACGCCGGAGATCTGCTTGGGGCCGATGCTCTCGGAGGCCACCTGGCCCATCAGATCCACCTGTACGCAGGAGTTGATGGACACCATGTTCTCGTTCTGGGCAATGACAAAGGGGTTGTTAACATAGTCCACAGGGCGCAGCTCCACGTCGGGGTTGTGATCCACGAAGTCGTAAAGGCGGCGGGTGCCCATGAGGAACGCCACCTCAAACTTGCCGGGGTGGAGGGTCTTTTTGGCGTTGGTGATGACGCCGGCCTCGGCCAGCTCCACCACGCCGTCGGAGAACATCTCGGAGTGGATGCCCAGGTCCTTCTTGTGCTTGAGGAAGAGGAGCACGGCGTCGGGGATGGCGCCGATGCCCAACTGGAGGGTGGCCCCGTCGGGCACCAGGGAGGCGCAGTGCTCTCCGATGGCCTTCTCAATGTCGCCGATCTTGGGGGGCTTGAGCTCAATGATGGGGGCCTCATGCTCCACGATGCAGTCCAGATCCTTGACGGACACCAGGCTGTAGGGGCCGGTCCAGGGCATCTGGGGGTTCACCTGGGCGATGACCAGCTTGGCCTGCTTGACGGCCTCCAGGGTGTAGTCCACCGACACGCCCAGGGAGCACATGCCGTTCTCATCGGGAGGCGTCACCATGACCATGGCCACGTCCACCGGCATGGTGGAGCTGAACTGGCGGGGCACCTCAAAGAAGAAGCTGGGGGTGAAGTCGCCCCGGCCCTCGGCGATGGCATCCCGGCTGGTTCCGCCCACAAAGAAGGCGTTGTGGCGGAAGTTATCGGCATACTCGGGCTTGCAGTACTCGGCCTTGCCCATGGCCACCATGTGGACGATCTCCACATCCTTGTAGGCCTTGGCGTTGGCCACCATCACGTCCAGCAGATAGGACGGCTCGCCGCAGGCGTGGGCCACCACCACCCGGTTGCCCGACTGGATGTGGTTGACCGCGTCCTCCGCGCTCATCAGGTGCTGCTTGTAATATTCCTTCCAATTCATACGATACACACCCTCTATTCTTTGGATTTTAAGATTGGGCTCAGCGGGCCAGATAGTCCCGGCCGATGCGGTCGGCCTCCAGGATGGCGTCGTAGACCTCCTGGGCGGTGATATCGGCGCGCAGGTTCTTGGTGGACTGGGTGGGCACCACGGCGGCCTCCGCCACTTTTTTCAGGGTCTCGGGCACGATCTCCTTCACCCCGAGCTTGGGCCAGGGTCAGGGGCAGGCCGGTGTCCCGCAGGAACGCGAGCACCTGCTCCAGCTCCTCCTGGGGGGCCTTCTCCAGCACCAACTGAACCAGGGTGCCGAAGGCCACCTTCTCGCCGTGGTACATGCCGTGGGCCTGGGGCTCCTGGGCAAAGCCGTCGTTGACGGCGTGGGCGGCGGCCAGGCCGCCGTTCTCAAAGCCTAGGCCGCTGAGGTAGATTGTGGCCTCCACCACGTCCTCCAGCGCGGGGGTGACCTCGTGCCGCTCCACCGCGGCCAGGGCGTCCCGCCCCTTCTCCATCAGCAGGTCGTAGCAGAGGCGGGCCATCATCAGCCCGGTGTTGGACACGTTGCCCCGGGCCATGGTGCGGGCCCCGCTGTTCTTGCAGGCCCGGGCCTCAAACCAGGTGGACAGCGCGTCGCCCAGGCCGGCGGCAAAGAGCCGCCTGGGGGCGTTGGCGATGATGCCGGTATCGACCAGAACCAGATCCGGGTTGCGGCGCATGAGCACGGCCTTGATAACCACCCCGGCGTCGTTGTAGAGCACGGCCACGCCGGAGCAGGGCGCGTCGTTGGAGGCCACGGTGGGGATGATGACGCAGGGCAGGCCCAGATTTTCCGCCACGGCCTTGGCGGTGTCCAGGGCCTTGCCGCCGCCCATGCCCACCACCACGTCGCAGCCCTGGGCCCTGCACTCGTCCATCCTGGCAAAGACCTCGTCCTTGGTGGCCTCGCCGTGGAAGGTGGTGAACACCACCTCCTTCTCCTGCTCGGCCAGGCTGTCCTCCACCTGGGCGCCAAAGCGCCCGCGGCTGTTGTCGGTGCAGATCACCAAAACTTATTTCCCAGCTTCTTGGCGCTGCGGCCCAGGTTGGCCAGCTCTCCCGCGCCCTGTGCATAGCGGGCCGGGGCCTTGATTGCGTATGTCATTGCACTGTCTCCTTTTTATTGGGCTACCGGAAGGCCAGCCGCAGCTCCAGATCCGCCGCCAGCACGCCCTCCACAAACACCTGCCCCCGGCAGGCGGCGATGGCCCGCTCCGTCTTCTCCTCCAGAAGGGACACGTGGATTTCCAGCGTATCCCCCGGCAGGATTTTCCGCCGGAAGGTGGCCTCCCGCACCCCCATGAACAGGGGGAGCTTCCCGGCGTAACGCTCCGTGGTCATCATCAGGATGTCCGCCGCCTGGGCGGCGGCCTCGATGGTGTAGACGCCGGGGAGCACCGGCGTGCCGGGGAAGTGGCCCGCGAAGCAGGGCAGCTCCGGCCGGGCGTGGAAGGAGGCCACCGCCTCCTCCCCGGGCACCAGGCGGCTCACCGTGTCGATGAACAGCATGGGCTCCCGGTGGGGCAGGATGTCCAGCACCTCCTCGTGGGTCAGGCGCCGCGCCTGCTGCCCCTTCAGGGCCTCGGCCAGCTTCTCCTTCGCCGGCAGCAGCTCCTCCCAGCCGCTGAGGTAGATCAGCCGCCCGGCGGGCACCGCCAGATCGCTGACGTTGGCGCAGCGGGAGGGGCAGCCGCACACCACCAGTACCGCCGGGTACTTCACCCCAGCCTGGGCGGTGACGAACTCCGCCTCCGGGAAAAAGCCGCCGATGCGCTTGACCAGGGCCACCCGGTCATACCGGGGATTACAGCCGCCGCAGTAGCGGACGCCGATCTGCCGTCTATCCGCCATGGCGCATCTTCAGGATGGAGCGGGCCTCGTCCAGCAGCTCCGGGCTGATATCCTGCACCAGCACCGCCCGCTTGATGTGCGGGAGGTGCTCGGTCAGCGCGGTCTGGATCAGCTCCTCGGTGGTCAGATCGGCCGCCGGACAGCCGGCGCACTTGCCCTTGAGCTTGAAGCGGACGACGCCGTCCTCCACCTCAATAATCTCCATCTCACCGCCGTGGGTGCGCAGGAGCGGGCGCACGTGCTCGTCCAGCACGGCCTCGATGTCCTCATACATGGCGGATGCCTCCTTTTGCAAAGCCGGAGGGCGGCGGATTGCCGCCGCCCTCCGGTCGAATACAGATGCGATTCGAATATGGTTTTTGCTTACTCCTTGATGTGGGCGATGGCCTTGGCCAGCTCTTTCTTGTGGGCCAGGTTGCCCTGACGGGAGATCATGATGCGCTGGGCCTGGGGAGAGCCCGCGCCATGCATGGACTCGGTGCGGTAGCCTACGGCCGCCGCGCCCAGGCACAGGTTCTCGATAAAGCGCATGATCCGCTGCCGGTCCTCCGTCTTGACGCCCTCACGGCCCACGAAGAACTTGTGGCAGATCTCCCCGATGGTCTCGCCGTTGCGGCCCACCCACCGTGTCGGAGTTAAAGTCCGTCTGACGAGGGCATGGTGACCATGAGGCCGCCGGCGATGTCCTCGGCCAGGCGCACGATCTCATAGGGGAAGCGGGTCACGTTCTGCTTGCAGACGTTGGCCAGCAGCAGGTCGATCATGTAGTTGCCGCTCTCGGTGGGGGCGCCCTCGGCGGAGCAGGCGATGCCGCAGCAGTACAGGGTCTCGTTCAGGTGGGTCATCTCGATGAGCTTATCCTTGATGTGGCTGGCCTTGTTGGCGCCGTTGTAGTCGGCGGCCACGGCGGCGGCGCCGATGAGCACGTCGCCCACGCCCACCTTACAGCCGCCGTAGCTCTGGCGGTGATAGCCGGCGAACCGCTCCACCAGCATGCCGGCGTACTCCGTCTCGCCGTTCATGAAGATGCGGTCGTTGGGCACGAACACGTGGTCGAACACGGTCAGGGCCTCCACGCCGCCGAACTCGCTGTTGCCCACGTCCATCTCGCTGCCCTCCAGCTTGCGGGTGTCGCAGCTCTGGCGGCCGATGATCATGAACAGGCCCTTGGTGTCCAGGGGAACGGCGAAGGAGATGGCGTAGTCCTTGTCGTCGGGGCCCATGGACTGGGTGGGCATCACGATGACCTCGTGGCTGTTGATGATGCCGGTCTGGTGGGCCTTGGCGCCGCAGACCACCACGCCGTCGGGCCGGCGCTCCACCACATGCAGGAACATGTCGGGGTCGTCCTGGGCGTGGGGGGCCTTGGAGCGGTCGCCCTTGACGTCGGTCATGGCGCCGTCCACGGTCAGGTCGTTCTCCTGGCAGTAGAGCATGAACTTCTTGAAGTTCTCATGATAGCTGGTGCCGTACTTCTTGTCGATCTCATAGGTGGTGGAGTACTCGGCGTTGAAGGCGTCCATGCCCACGCAGCGCTGGAAGCAGGCGGCGGTCTTCTGGCCCAGCAGGCGCTGCATCTTCACCTTGTTGCGCAGATCTTCGGTGGAGCGGTGGATATGGGTGAAGCGGTTGATGCGCTCGCCGGTCTCGGGGGAGATGGCGGTCATCAGCTCCTGATACTCGGGCATCTGGGCCAGGTCATAGGTCATACGCACGCTGTTCAGGGAGGGCCGCAGGATCGGATTGTCGACCGGATTCTCCACCTTCTTGCCGAACATGTAGATTTCCATGGGGATCTTGCGGATGCTTTCGATGTACTGTTCGCCGGTCATGAGTGCCATAATAGAGGACTTCCTTTCTCAATCAGATTCAATCAATCTATGTTTTTGAATACTCAGAACTCAATGGAACTACTGGTTCGCCTTGTCGTCGGCGGCACCGACGGCCACCTGCTCGGAGGCCTTCTTTTTGCCCTCAAAAAGCATAAAGAACAGAATCAGACCCACTGCGAGTCCCCAGGCGGCACCCTGGATGGCCAGCACCGCGCCCATGACGCCGCAGATACCCCGCTCGATGTCGGTGCGGCACATGTTCATGGCCAGCTGGGTGCAGATGAAGCCCTGCACGATCAGGGTCAGGGACAGGGCTACAGGCAACACGGGCTGTAGCAGGGAGGAGATGGGGATCAGGGCCACGCAAATAAAGGTACACCAGCGGAAGGTACCGGCACCGGAGTAGATGGACTCCATGGCCTTGGGGCCCTCCTTGTACCGCTGGGACACAGCGGCAGTAACGGCCGCCCACAGGGGACCGCAGGTCTGGGTGTAGGGGCAGCACAGCGCCATGGCCACGTTCCGGATACCGCTGATGACGTTGGAGCGGTTGGCGTTGAAGTCAATCTTCTCATCCTGGCGGACCTCATCGGCGGAGCGGAGCAGCTCCTCCGAGGTGACGAAGTCGCCAAAGGCAATAATATACACCACGATAGCGGTGGGGATGGCGGCAATCCAGGTCGCCGCGCTGGGCCAGCCGATGGCAAAGGGAGACAACTGGTTCCAGATGTTGCCGAACTCTGGGATCTTGATGAGGGGCCACAACTGAACGGCAGGCACCGCGATCTCCTTCACAATGGGGCCCAGAACGACACCGATGATGATAGCCGGCAGCATACCGAACTTGCCGATTAAATCAATGGCCTTGTATTTCCGGCGCAGGTTGGCCCATATGGGACTGAACAGGCAGAAGTAGGCCACCAGCACACCCACGGTAATAGAGATGGGATACGTCCAGAAACGACCGGTTTCTCCCATCTCGCCGATGATGGCCGCTAAGCCGCCGCCCATCAGTACGCCGGCCTTTACGGAGTTTGGCACCAAGTGTACCATCTTGCCGCCGATGCCGGTGATACCGAACACCAGGAAGATAAGGCCCAGAATCAACTGCATAGCAATCAGCGCCTGGGTACGCTCAGGGCCCATCTCATATCCGTCGGTCAGGAAGGCGGTAATGATGGGAATGGCAGGGGTGATCCACCCGGGCACCACGGGGTCGCCCAGCAACACATGCAGGTTGTAGAAGAAGCCGTTAATGATGACCATGGACAGGGCTACACCGTACGAAACGCCCAGGACCTCTTGCAGCACGGGGATAGCGCCCAGGCAGGTCGCACACATGAACACGGCCTGCACCATCTCGGGAACCGACCATTTGTAGTGGACAAAGGGGAGGCGGATCTTGAAAATACCGGCCTTCCAGTAGGGCTGTTCTTCACCGTATTTACGGTAACGGCTGACAAATTGTTCGTTTGCCATTTACGTTCCCTCTTTCTCATCCCAAACAGGAGTTTTGTCAGTCTCGCTGCGACAGTTGGCCAACTGTTCGTGACACTCCTTCTCTTATGCATTTCACATGCCAACTTCAAAAAAAGCCCAATCAACTGCCGCGCAGTTGATTGGGCTTTTCCCCCGAGAAATCCCTCTCCCTGTTTGCTGCATTTCTGCATCAAGAGATCATCGGTTAATTTAAACTTATCTAACTAAAACCGATTGACCTGCCGCAATTCTGTAGACTGGTGCATTTTTACAGCGCCCGTTTCATTTTTGCAGCAGCTCCTCAAACTTGCGGCGTTTGCGGACAAAGGTGGCGCTGTCCATCCCCAGGCTGGCCGCCGCGGCCCGCACCGTTCCGTACTTCTCATAGGCGCGGCAGATATACTCATACTCGAACCGCGCCACCTCCAGCTTCAGGTTCACACGCCCAGTCTCGTCCCCGCCGTGGCTCTCCCCCTCAAACCGGCAGGCAATGGGCAGCTCGGAGGGCTGGATCTCGTCCCCGGCGCTGAGGATCACCGCCTGCTCCACTACGTTTTTCAGCTCCCGCACGTTGCCGGGCCAGACGTAGCTGTATAGAATCTCCATGGCTGCGCCGGCAAACCGCTTCTGATAGCGGTACTTCTTGTTCATGTCCTTGAGAAAGCTCTCCACCAGCGGGCGAATGTCCCGCTTGCGCTCCCGCAGGGGCGGGATCTCGATGGGCACCACATTGAGCCGGTAGTACAGATCCTCCCGGAAGGTCTTTTCATGCACCATGTCCAGCAGGTTCCGGTTGGTGGCGGCGATGATGCGCACGTCCACCGAGATGGAGCGTACGCCTCCAACTCTTCTTACCTGCATCTCCTGCAGGACGCGGAGGAGATGTACCTGCATCTCAAGGGGCAGGTCGCCCACCTCGTCCAGAAAGACGGTACCTTGTCGGCGCTCTCAAACACGCCCACTTTCCCTCTTTGCTGGCCCCGGCTGAAGGCCCCCTTCTCATAGCCGAACAGCTCGCTCTCGATCAGGCTGGCCGGGATGGCGCCGCAGTGATGCCGATGAAGCTCTGTCGGGCGCGGGCGGAGTTTTCGTAGATGTACCGCGCGAACTGCTCCTTGCCCACGCCGGTCTCCCCCAGCAGCAGGATCGTCGTGTCCAGGGCGGCCACCTTCTGGGCCCGGGCCAGCACCTCCAGCGTGCGGGGATCGGCCGCCACCATGCGGGAGACAAACCTCTGGTTGCGCTGCAGGAACTCCATCTCGGAGCGGCGGCGCTCCTCGCTCTCCTGATACTTCCGCTGCAGGCCGTAGATCTCCGTCATATCCCGGACCACCGTGATGATCATGGTGATCTCCCCGCTGCTGTCAAAGTGGGGGGTGCTGGTGATGAGCGCCTGCTTGCCGGTGCGGAAGGTCTGCTCCAGCGTCACGGGCTTTCGGGTCTTGAGCACCCCCAGGGAGCCGGAGCGGTCAATCATGCCGGTAGCGACAATCTCCTGCATGCTTTTGCCCAGCACGTCCTCCCGCCGCAGGCCGGAGACCTCCTCATAGGCGCGGTTGATCAGGATCGTGTTGGCCTGTCCGTCCGTAATGTAAAGTCCGTCATAGATGCTGTTCAGGATCGTAAAGAGCTGCCGGTTGAGCTCCCGCTCGCTTCCCCGCAGCAGCGTGGCGTTTTCAGCAATGAAAATACGCTCGGACTCCTGCATCCGTCTCCTCCCCTTCTTGCGTTCCGTCAGCTCTTGGGTACTTCCCCCTCCAGTATTACAATGGGCATGCCGCACTTCCCGGTAATAAACGTATCGAAGCGGTCCAGCTCCGCCGCATCCCGAAACGCCGAGACGGGGATGATATACGCCCCCTGCCCGAAATAGAGGAACCGCCAGTCCTTCAGAGCGGCCAAATGGCTGACCTCCCGGTAGCGAACCGACGTGGCTTCCTTCCCCACTGTGGTACGGATATGGTCGTCCTGGAACAAAAACTCCACACGGGCGGGATATTCGCCCCGTTTTTCCGCATCACGGATCGCTTTCCGGCACGTCTTGGCTTGAGCGCGCCGCGCGCCCAGGGGGATCACCGCGAACTGCAGAACAATAAACGCAATACCCAAAATGCGTATGGGCAGGACCGTATGATTCCAGTTAAATACCAGCAGAACGGCGATCACCAAAGCCACGCTGATCAGGGCGGGATAGGCCATCACCTCCATCCTGTGCTTCTGGAACAGCTTCCAGGTGGCCTTTGCCATGGCCTGATACGCCTGCCTGTCATATGTGCTCTCAATCCGGAAGTCGCTCTCGGGATTCATGCTCCATCCTCCTTCCAATCTGTGTTGCGTGCATGCCCAGTTTACCACTCCAAACTTAGAATTGCAAGAAAATACCTCTGCCGGCGGATGGCTGTCATTATCAGGGACATCGGGAGAGCCGGCCACCGGACTGTGAACGTGGTACAAGCTTTGCGCCTAGCCTAACGTTTGCTACGCTATTTCAAACTATTACGAGCTTATTGTTAGTGCCTGCATCGTCCCTAATGCCCGAAAACTGCACATGAAAATCCTGCCTCTGGAGCACATCCGGGACGACTTGGAGGCTGCTAGGGTGTGGGTACTCCTGCACATGTTCTATTTGGATTTGGACAACGCTCTGCGAAAAGGTGAACTGGCGGCCCTGCGGTTGGACATGTGGACATCCAAGGCCGGACAATTCCGGTGCGCAGGCAATACGTCCGTAACCCTGACTGCTCCCTGGAGCTGACCCACTCCAAAACGGAGAACTCCGTCGGGCAGGTGTCCATCCCACAGGCTGCCGTGGAACTGCTCATCCAGGAGCACGAAAAGCACCCGGACAGAATGGTAAACCTCTATAAGTAAATTTTAAAAATACGGGCCTAGAGCACCTCATGTTCCACGACCTCAGGCCCACCTTTGCTACAACAGCCCTGCAAAATGACGTGGATGTCAAAAAAGGTTTTTCCATTCTGGGAAACTACGACGCCGGGTTTACCCTGCGCACCCGCACCTATACCACGCGGTAAAAACAGGGTGAAGTGGCCCATACCGCTATCTTTAGCCTGCATCTTGCGCTCGGCCGCCCGTAAACGGGCATATTATCTTCTATTTGAAACTTTCTTGTCACTTTCACTGCTTTTTTGCTAAAGCATATGGGGGGAAGCCCACCAGTATAGCTGGTGGTTCTTTCTCCCCCAAAAATAAAGCCGCCCTTTTCAAGCGAAAAGAGCGGTTTTTGTGAAACCGGACTTCAATCTGGATATTTTTGATATATCCGAGATCACTTCGCAATTTCTCAAAGGCACCACATGTCGCTTTATTGTAGCTGATCACTGCTGGAAAAGCAAATGTTATTCTGCGAATGCTCATCTCTTTGTTCAGAGCAGGCAGGAGTATTCAATTTTTGCGGTGGTCGCCGCACTCTTTTCCTGACATGCCCTCTCATTTGATCCGTTTCTGGATATCTTCCACAGATGGCAGTTGCTTTTCTAGTTCCTTCGGCAGGTTGTTGGTTATCTGGTACGCACTTACCCCAATCGGCTTGCTCATATCCTTGAGCGAATATTCTGCTACCAGGTCGTTTTTGCTTTTGCAGAGAAGTAAGCCAACAGAAGGAGCATCCTGTTCTTTTTTCAGGATGGCATCTACTGCAGAGAGGTAAAAATTGAGTTGGCCGGCATATTCGGGTTTGAATTCGCCGGTCTTTAATTCAATTACCACATAGCAGCGCAGATTCAGATTGTAGAACAGAAGATCAATATAAAAATCGTCACCGCCCACATTCAGGTGATACTGATTGCCCAGGAAAGCGAAGCCTGTCCCAAGCTCCAGCAGGAGCTTGGTCACGTCTCTGACCAAGGCATGCTCAATATCCCGTTCTACCATATCTTCCTTGAACGGGATAAAGTCAAAAATATACGGATCCTTCATCGTCTGTACAGCCAACTCACTTTGAGGAGAAGGAAGCCGGTTTTCAAAGTTGGACACCTTGTTTGCCAGCACTTGCCGTTGATACAACCTGTTCTCGATCTGATGAATTAAAACTGCTCTGGACCATCCGTTCCTTTGGCACGCATCTATATACCAGAGACGTTCTTCGGGATCAGAAATCCTGTCCAGCAATATGATATTGTGTCCCCAAGGAATTTGTGCAACAGCTTGTTGCACAAATTCCTGATCCGGATAGGTCTGGGCGAATTTTGCCATATACTTCAGATTTCGCACGGAATACCCCTTGCTGCCTGGGAATTCCATCCGGATATCTGCAGCCAGGTTTTCAATGAATTTATTACCCCAGATTTTGTGCTCATTGATTATATGGCCAATACGGTGATAGAGAAGAATCAGGGTCGTGTTAACATGGACGGCCGCATGATATTGGGCTGATTTAATTTCCTGCCTTACAAGATCAACGGTAGCGAGATACTCGCTTGAGTTCATCAGCACGAGGTCTTTCCCCCCTTCTTCAGCAAGTCATCCAGCAGCCCCTGGCACCCCACCAGCACATCCCGCCAGGTGGTGTCGAAGTCGCCGGTGTACCACGGATCGGCCACCTCCTGTTCCGGGTGGCCAGCATATTCCATCAGGAGGTACATCTTGTCGCTGAAGTCGCCGCCGCAGATGCGGTACATGTTTCGGAGGTTGGCTTTGTCCATCCCAATAAGCAGGTCGTACTCCTCGTAGTCGCGGTTGCGGAGCTGACGGGCGGCGTGTCCGTCGCAGGGGATGCCGTGTTCCGCCAGCTTCCGCCGGGCCGGGGGATAGACCGGGTTGCCGATCTCCTCCCGGCTGGTGGCCGCCGAGGCGATCTGGAACCGGTCCTCCAGTCCCGCCTTTTTCACCAAGTCCTTCATCACATACT
>ENA-OQAB01001118-OQAB01001118.1-human-gut-metagenome-genome-assembly--contig:-NODE-1118-length-13182-cov-3.068863_pt1 | contig 13182 bp, 15 predicted proteins | sample MGYA00242490_ERZ504517 | MGnify/ENA primary metagenome ERZ504517 (study PRJEB26092, sample SAMD00036298) | human gut metagenome | host: Homo sapiens | study: EMG produced TPA metagenomics assembly of...
AGTAAGGGAGATTTCTTAAGATGACCGAAGAAGATATAAAAAATTTATCGAAAAAAGAATTGCAGGACATCATTTTTAAAGTACAGAAATTATTGTCAGATAAACAGAAAAAGGAATTCCAGAAGATAGTTAAAGAGGCTGGAATACAGCCTGGGAATAAGAAATCACAGGCAGCGTTAGTGAGAATGTCGTATGATTTTGTGAATGAGAAAATGATACAAATACAGAATTGGAAGGATCAGATTGATGAAGGGGAGCTTTACCTTGATACAGAAGAGTATGAAGACTACTCCAGCGGATACTGGGAAGCAGACTGGATTACAGAGTATTATGATAATCAGGGAATCGGCGATAAGATCATGTCTATGATTCGGTTTGCGGAGGATTGTGTCGATGACAGACGGTATCAGGAAGCAAATGAGATATATGAATGGCTGTGGCAAATGTCTGTTTCTACAGACAGTGAGTACGAAGACTACGTGGATCTGGAGATGCTGGAAGAAAATAATCTGATACATACAGACATGAAACATCTGGCGCTGCTGACTTTATATGCGGATTATCAGGTGCTGCCGGCAAAGGAGCGCGCTAGGGATATCTATCTATATTTTTCCAGCAGTGCATTTACAAAATTACATTTGGAAGAAATGTTCCATGTCGGAAGAGAAGAGCTGGAGGAAACAGAACAGTTCTGGGAAGACTGGATTGATCTTCTGAAGGCGAAAAATGGAGATATAGAAGCCAGACTTCTGAAAGAAGCCGTTTTGTATTGCAGAGGAATAGATGGCCTGCATGAAATGGCGAGAGAAAATGCATCTGTACATCCATCTTTGTATTTATCTGTGATGGAGCAGTATGAGAAAGGGCATTTATATGACGAAATTGAAAATGTTGGTGAAGATGCATTGAGTAAAATTAATGCTAATCTGAGAATACGGAGTGAAATTGCTTTAAAAGCAGCATTTGCAGCCTCCTGTTTAAATCATGAAGAAAAAATGATGCAGTTTAGATGGGTGCTCGTAAGACAGTAATTCTAAAAAAATTACTATTTTACGGCATCTGTCTGACAGGGTTGGAAACAACAACGAAAAGAACGATGTCGAGTCGCATGACCGGCATCGTTCTTTTTTGCAACAAAATATTAGAATTACGGAGGTATTTACCATGAAACGCTTGTTATCTTGTGAATTTAACCTTGATACTGCTTGTGTAGAGCTTTGCTTTTCAGACAGCAGCATGTTTCTATCGACACTATTGCTGTGGAAAATGAGGTAGTGAATAATATATATCAACAGTCGGAACTCGACTATCTGATCTATAATGACCCTGCTGCATATGCTGATTTAATCCTTAACGGCGATCCTGCTGTCTACCTCAAGACAGTTACGGAATACCAAAGCCTTGATTGATTTTTACTGACGAACAAGAGTTGCCTTGCCATTCAGCTGGGCAGCTCTTGTTTTGGCATGGACAAGTTCATAAAAAGCTACGCTTTACTCTGGTAAATTTTGAAACTAATCTTGAAAAATATGGTGCCGTCTTGTATAATAATGTGTGTACACATGCAGTAAATCTTTTTTTAATGCCGCAGTACTCAAAATTTGAGTTTGGAGATTTGCATCATGACAGATTTTTATAAATTACTTAAAAATTTAAAATTATCCCAAATACATAGGTCTCATGGGAAAGAATATTATGTCGATCCATTTAGAGAGCGATTAATCTTGAAAACGCCAGAAGAAACTGTGCGGCAACAAGTTTTACAATACTTGTTATCATGCAAAAATATACCTAAGGAAATGATACAAGTCGAAATGCGTCTTTCTAAATACCAAGTAAATAGTGCTCGGCGTGCCGATATTATTGTAGAGAGATTTAATGGAAACAAGGGCGAACTGTCACCTCTTGCGATCATTGAATGCAAAGCACCCGAAATCATGATTGGTGATAGTGCAATTCAGCAAGCTATAGACTACGCAGATGATTTGAACGCAGACTACATTTTTGTCACAAATGGCGATTACGCTATGACTGCAAAATATGAAGCTGACTCAAATCAATATGTACTCTTAAGTGAGTTGCCAGATTATCAATCCATGCTATGTGGGCAAGGTGATTATTTGCCTGAAGATAAGCCTAAAGAACGCTTTGCATTTGACGTTCTTAATGAAAATAAGGATTATTATCGTGGGTACGAATTTAACCCCGATACTCCGAGTGAGTTGCTTCCGTTTTTGACAAACTTATGGGAGTGCTTTTTAGACACAAGCCATAAAATGCCGGAAAAACAGTATAAGCATTTTCGTCTGATAAAAGACTATGGGATTAGATTTCTTTCTTGTGGCAACGCAGCTGGAGGAAGTTATCAAGGAGCATATCGTTCTTTTTTGATTGAATATCAAGCTGATACAAAGTTTATGAATTTAGGGTTCTTTGATTACGGCTCACATACGATATTAACCGTTTCTGTTGACAAGGATAACAACAAACCGCACAACTCACTTCAGTATGATGTGAACGCTATAATCCGAAATGGGGAAAGATACTCTTTCCCGCATCATGGAAGAATTGCCATTGGAAAGAAAGGAAGCGGCAAAGTAAGCGAGTTGAAGGAGCTGATAGGAAACGAAGCGCCGGAGTTATTAGTTCGTGGAGATATTTTCTTGGGAACGCTGCACAACCAAAAATTACTTTATCTTGATGATGCTGATGTAACTGATTTTGTTGAAAAAATGTTGACCTATGCACTGATAAGAGATGTATTTCGTGAAATGAAATCGGGAAATTAGTTGTTGTCTCAATCTTAATAATAGCTTGTTAATGAATATGGCAGTATGAGAGCTGGTGAAAATATGTCAGGAAAACGAAATCCACCAAACAGGCAACGCCCAATACAGGTGAAGTTTTTTGTAGACGAAAAAGAGCTTGACCTGATAAAACAGAAAATGGCACAGATGGGAACAGAGAATATGAGTGCCTATCTCCGCAAAATGGCAATCGACGGGTATGTTGTGAATTTGGATATGCCTGAACTCCGTGAGCTGACTTCCAAAATGAAGCGAATATCCAACAGCGAAAACCAGATTGCCAAACAGCTCAACACATCGGGTAACATCTACGAAGCTGATATCAGAAGAAATCAAAAGAATCAGGAAGAAATTTACGAAGGCATTGAAAAAATCCTGTGTTCTCTTTCCCATCTGAAGTGATGTCAGCTCCATAGGAGCGTAGCCGTTTGATGGTGTATAAATAAAGTTGACAGCCTATTCTCAAGGATTTCATAGTATAATCAAGAGAATAAGGAGGTGCCCAACTATGGCACGAAGTCAACGTAAGTACGATCATGAATACAAAGTGCAGGCAGTTAAGCTTGCAAAAGAAATCGGTGGTGCGAAAGCCGCTAAAGAATTAGGAATTCCTGAAGGGACTATCCATACCTGGCTTAAAGCCGTAAGAACCGGACAACTGGATATTGGAGAAGGTGCCCATACTCCAGAATCTGCCATGAGCCTTGCGGAGGAATTAACCATGCTTCGAAAACGCGTGAAAGATCAGGATAAAGAAATTCGTCGTCTGAAAGAAGAAAACGAGTTTCTGGAAGAAGCCAGCGCTTTTTTCGCAGCGAGCCGTCGGAAGTCTCTAAGACCGAAAGAATGAAATTCATTGCGATTAAGACTGACGATGGCACCATCAAGGGAAAACTGGCTTTTTACTGTCGTATGTTACATGTGAGCCGCCAGGGATTTTATAAATATCTGTCCGTAAAAGACCGTCCGTGGAAATACCAGACGCTTGCAGATACCATGCTTGAAATCCATGCTGAGGATGTCTGCAACGACACCTATGGACGTGTACGTATGTTCCAGGCATTAACTCTTAAACGACCTGATGGCATTCCTATCCCCAGTGAGCGTACCGTTTATACGTTTATAGAGTCATGGAAAAAATCGGTCTCAGTCATCGTCCTAAGCGTAATCCGAAAGGAGTTACGAAAGCAGACCGTGAGGCTCGTAAATCGGATGATCTTCTTAAGAGAAATTTCACATCAGAAAAGCCTCTTGAAAAATGCGTGACAGATATCACCGAAATCAAAGCAAAAGATGGAAAACTCTATGTTTCGGCAATCTTCGATTGTTTTGATTCAGCAGTACTGGGGCTGGCAATGGAAACCACGATGAAGGCAACGCTTTGCCAGCACACGGTAGAAAACGCTTTTATCGCATATCCTGACCACCAATGGTGGTCTTCCTCCCATGATCAAGCGACAGAGATACTATGATTCTCTGCGTATAGCAGCATAGTCCATGATGTCCTTGAGAAAAATGTGTCAACCAATCTTGACAACATCAGCTGGTTTACCCTGGGAATCCTGGATTACATTGATATGTTTGAGGGTACTATGAATGCAGGCTTAAAAACATTTATCATAGATACCTATAAGGCTCAGGTGGAGAAGCTTAAGGAGCTTCAGGATCCCAAAACCGGACTGTGGCATACGGTTCTCACAGCCCCGGACAGCTATGTGGAAACCTCAGGTACTGCAGCGATTACAGCGGGGATTCTCAAGGGGATCCGCTGCGGCATACTGGATGATTCCTATCTTCCATGCGCTGTAAAGGCCATTCGGGGAATTTTAGACCGTATTGATTCAGACGGAACGGTTCTTGAAGTGTCCGGAGGCACAGGAATGGGGATGGATGCAGAACATTACAAAAATATCCTGATTGCTCCTATGGCATATGGACAGTCTCTTACCATACTGGCCCTGGCAGAAGCATTGAACGTTTAAACCGGAGTTTACAGGCAGATGAATACAGGAACCCAAGGGCTTCCTGATTGCGAAAGCACAGGCAGTATGGTAAAATGAAGGCAGTTATTTCAAAATATCAGGAGGTCGTTTCATGCTTGCGTATACCTATGTGGAAAAGGGAAAATTTAAACTTCTTGACAAACCGGTTCCAAAACTTTCAGATGCAAGAGATGCGATTGTGCGTGTTACCATGTCCAGCATCTGCAGCAGTGATCTTCATATCAAGCACGGTTCTGTACCCCGGGCAGTTCCGGGAATTACAGTGGGCCATGAGATGGTGGGAATCGTGGAAGAAACAGGAAAAGATGTAACCAAGGTAAAGCCGGGAGACAGGGTAACGGTAAATGTGGAAACGTTTTGCGGAACCTGTTTTTTCTGTCAAAATGGATATGTAAACAACTGTACCGATCCAAACGGCGGCTGGGCCCTGGGATGCCGGATCGACGGCGGGCAGGCAGAATATGTGTGTGTTCCCTATGCGGATCAGGGATTAAATAAAATTCCGGATGAGGTCAGTGATGAGCAGGCTCTTTTTGTGGGGGATGTGCTGGCGACCGGCTTCTGGGCAGCCAGAATATCAGAAATTACAGAAGAAGACACCGTGCTGATCATTGGCGGCGGCCCCACAGGCATCTGTACCCTGCTGTGCGTGATGTTAAGGAAGCCGGAAAAGATTCTGCTCTGTGAACAGGATGAAGACAGACGCTGTTTTATAAAGGAGCATTATCCAGAGGTAATTATCCTTTCTCCAGAGCAGATCCGGGATGCGGTAAAGAGAGAAAGCCGCCATGGAGGGGCCGATGTGGTTCTGGAGGTAGCAGGGACAGAGGATACCTTCCGCATGGCCTGGGAGTGTGCCCGCCCCAATGGAGTTGTAACAATAGTGGCTCTCTATGACAAGCCTCAGGTATTGCCTCTTCCTGAAATGTATGGGAAAAATCTGACCTTTAAAACCGGCGGCGTAGATGGCTGTGACTGTGAGGAAATTCTTTCGCTGAATCCGGGAGGGGAAGATTGATACCACACCATTAATTACACACCGGTTTGCTCTGTCAGAGATTGACGCTGCCTATGATGTGTTTGAAAACCGCAAAGATCATGTGATCAAGGCAGCGGTAGTGCTGGACAGGCAGATGTAGGGGAAAAGCCGCGCTGTTCATTCAAATACATTTGTGATATAATAAGAGCATCGACTGCAAAAAGACGCAGCCGGTGCTTTTGTTTACAGATCAGGCAGATATAAGAGAAAAGAGGTGCGGAATGAATGTTAGAGAGTCATTAGAGGCCCTGGAGGAACAGACCTTAAGTCCATATGCTTCCTTTTCTTCCCGGACGAGGGGAAGGGATCATGCAGAACCGCTCTGTGATATACGGCCGGAGTATCAGAGAGACAGGGATCGGATCCTCCACTGTAAGGCATTCCGCAGGCTGAAGCATAAAACCCAGGTGTTTTTGGCGCCGGAGGGAGATCATTACCGCACCCGGCTGACGCATACTCTGGAGGTATCCCAGATTGCCAGAACCATTGCCAAGTCTTTGCGTCTGAATGAAAGCCTCACAGAGGCCATTGCCTTAGGACACGATCTGGGCCATACGCCCTTTGGACATTCGGGAGAAGCTGTTTTAGATCAGATCTGCGAGGATGGCTTTACCCATTACGAACAGAGCGTCCGCATCGTAGAGGTTCTGGAAAAAGATGGAAAGGGTCTTAATTTAACCTGGGAAGTCCGGGACGGGATTTTAAATCACCGGACCCGCAGGCCATCCATCCACGCTGGAGGGTGCCATTGTCCGGCTGTCGGATAAGATTGCCTATATCAATCACGATATTGATGATGCGATCCGTGCCCGTATGTTTGCAGAAGAGGAGCTCCCAAAGGAGTATACGGATGTTCTTGGAAACAGTGTGCGGGAACGGTTGAACCGTATGATACGGGATCTTATTTTAAACAGTATGGATCAGCCTCAGATTATCATGTCTTCAGATATGGAGGAGGCGATGAAGGGCCTGCGCCGGTGGATGTTTGAACATGTATATAGAAATGACATTCCAAAGGCAGAAGAAAGCAAGGCTCAGGAGATGATCGCCAGACTGTATGAATATTATATGAAGCATGCGGACCGTCTTCCCATGGAGTATATTCTTTTAATGGTAAATGGGGAGAAAAAGTCCCGGGTGGTCTGCGACTATATTGCGGGAATGAGTGACATTTATGCCATTGACCGGTTTGAGGCGCTGTTTGTGCCTAAACGGTGGAATGTATACTAAAACAAGTCGGAAGGGAGAAGATGCATGTACTATCCGGATGAAGTCATAGAAGAAGTGAGAATGAAAAATGACATCGTGGATGTGATCTCAGGATATGTAAAACTGCAGAAAAAAGGAGCTAACTATTTCGGCCTGTGCCCGTTTCACAATGAAAAATCGCCTTCCTTTTCCGTTTCTCCGGGCAAGCAGATGTACTACTGCTTTGGCTGCGGGGCGGGCGGAAATGTGCTTACCTTTGTGATGGAATACGAAAACTATACCTTTCAGGAGGCGCTTACCGCTCTGGCAGACCGGGCCGGGGTCAGTCTCCCCAAGATGGAGTACAGCAAAGAGGCCAGAGAACAGGCAGAGTTTCGCTCCAGGCTCCTTGAGGTAAACAAGCTGGCTGCCAATTATTTTTATTATCAGTTGAAGCAGCCCCAGGGAAAGGCCGGATATGAGTATTTTAAGGAAAAGCGCGGGCTTACGGATGAGACCATCCTGCGCTTTGGTTTGGGCTATTCCAATAAGACCAGTGATGACCTGTACCGGTTTTTAAGGGAAAAGGGCTATGAGGACAGCTTTTTAAAGGAAACAGGCCTTGTGACCGTAGAAGAACGCGGCGGCAGGGACAAGTTCTGGAACCGTGTCATGTTTCCCATTATGGATGTAAATAACCGTGTGATCGGCTTTGGAGGCCGTGTGATGGGAGAAGGGGAGCCAAAGTATCTAAACTCTCCGGAAACCAGGCTCTTTGATAAAAGCCGCAGCCTTTACGGCTTAAATTATGCCAGAACCACCAGGGAGAAGTTTATGCTGATCTGCGAGGGTTATCTGGATGTGATCTCTTTGCATCAGGCCGGTTTTACCAATGCAGTGGCCTCTCTTGGGACTGCCTTTACCAGTCAGCATGCGGGGATTTTTGAAGCGGTATACGGATCAGGTGATCTTAACCTATGACAGCGATGGAGCCGGTGTAAAAGCAGCCTTAAGAGCCATCCCTATTCTCAGGGAAGTAGGGCTTTCAGCCAGAATTTTAAATATGAGCCCCTGTAAGGATCCAGATGAATTTATCAAACAGATGGGGCCGGATGCGTTCAGAAAGCGGATTTTGGAGGCAAAGAACAGCTTTCTGTTTGAGATTGATGTGCTGAAACAGCAGTATGCGCTGGATGATCCGGAGCAGAAAACGAAGTTTTATCAGGAAACAGCCAGAAAGCTGCTCCAGTTCGGGGAACCCTTAGAGCGGGACAATTATCTTCAGGCAGTAGCCAGAGAGCATATGATTAAAGAGGATGAGCTGCGCCAGCTGGTAAACCGCATGGGTATGCAGCTTGGATTAAAGGCAGGTGACAGCTACCGAGAGGACGCGGGAGGACGTGGCTACAGAGAAACTGCACCGGATGAAGGGGCTTCCTTTAAAGGTGCATCTGAAGGCCGGACAGGGAACGGGGATGGAACGAAATCCCGCCGCCGTCCGGAAAGAGAAGACGGTATACGCCGCTCCCAGCGTCTGCTTTTAACCTGGCTGATCGAGGATCCGGCTCTGTTTGATAAGATCCGCGGAGTTATAACCGCAGATGATTTTGTGGAAGAGCTGTATCATCAGGTGGCGGTGATGGTCTTTGAAGGCCATGAGCAGGGCAGTTTAAATCCGGCTGCGATCCTCAGCCGTTTTATCAATGATGACGATCAGTACCGGGAGGTGGCGGCTCTTTTTAACGCCAGCCTGAAGGAGTCTTTAAGCAATGAGGAGCAGAAAAAAGCTTTTTCAGAAACGGTTTTAAAGGTGCGCAGACACAGTCTTGACACGGCCAGCCGCAATGCAAAGGATATTGCCCAGCTGCAGGAGATCATAAAGCAGCAGGCTGCCTTAAAGCAGATCAGCATTTCTCTGGATTAGCGCATAAAAATTATTACACGAACAGGAAAATGAATATGACGAATCATACAGCAAATTTTGTTCCCCGTCTGTCTGAGCGCCTGAAGCTGGTGGCTTCCTTTGTGCCCCAGGACAGCCGGATCGCAGACATCGGTACGGACCACGGCTTTGTTCCCATCTGTCTGGCAAAAGAAGGCCGCATAAAAAGCGCCCTTGCCATGGATGTGCGGACAGGCCCTCTGGAACGGGCGGAGGCTCACATAAAGGAGGCGGGAATTTCAGATATCCCTATAAGCACCCGTTTAAGCGACGGATTAAAAGAGTTAAAGCCCCAAGAGGCAGACACGGTGATCATCGCCGGAATGGGAGGCGAATTGGAGATAAAGATCCTGCAGGAGGGAAGGCATCTATGGAGCACGATCCGGCGTTTTATCCTTTCGCCTCGTCAGATCTTGAAAAGGTACGCCCTTCCTTTCAGAAGAGGGGTTTCTCATTGAAAAAGAGGCCATGCTCCGGGAGGAAGGAAAATACTATACGGTTATGAGCGTGGTGCGGGGAGCTATGGGTTTATAACAGGACCATTGAATACCGCTATGGAAAATACCTTCTTGAACAGAAGGAACCCAGATTTTGAAAAGAATATTTAAAAAAAGATGGAGGAACGGGATTTGGCAATCCTTGCATCGCTTTCCGCAAAAGAGGAAGGGGAGCTTACAAAAGGGCAGGAAAAAGCCAGACAGTCCCTTTTAGAAGAATTATCGCAGATCAGGGAGGCAGAATATGAAGTGCAGTGACATCATAAAGATATTACAGGAAACGGCTCCGGAAAGCTGCGCCTGCGACTGGGATAATCCCGGTCTGTTAGCGGGAAGAAGCGATAAGGAGGTAAAAAAGATATACATTGCCCTGGATGCCACGGATGAGGTTGTAGATGCAGCCATTCGTGAAAAGGCGGATCTTCTTCTTACCCATCATCCCCTTATTTTCCGTCCTGTTAAGAAGGTAAATGACCAGAATTTTATTACAAGGCGGCTGGTGCGGCTGATCCAGGCAGATATTTCCCTGTATGCCATGCATACAAATTTTGACGCCGCGCCTGAGGGAATGGCAGCTCTGGCAGCAGAGCGGCTGGATATAAGGGAAATACGTCCTTTAGAGTGTATGGGGGAGATGAAAGAAAATGGAACATCCGTCCCCTACGGGATCGGGGCTGTGGGCAGCCTGTATGAGCCTATGACGGTGAACGGTCTGGCGGAGAAGGTAAAGAAAGCTTTTGATCTTCCTTTTGTGCTGGTTTACGGGCCGGGACTGATGGACAAGGAAGTGAAAAGGGTAGCTCTCTGTCCCGGCTCCGGATCAAGCGTTATTGAGCAGGCGGTTTTGGCAGGAGCCGATGTTTTGATCACCGGTGATATCGGCCATCATCCGGGAATTGACGCGGCAGCCAGGGGACTTGCCGTCATTGACGGAGGCCATTACGGGCTGGAGCATATTTTTATCCAGCATATGGCTGAGGTTCTGCGGGAAAAACTAAAAGGTGAGGCAGCGCTTGTTCTGGCAGAGCCGGCCTGGCCGTCCGTTCTTTTATAGGAAAGCGGCAGCTGCTTATAGCGGCAGCAGAAAATCAGAAGTGGGGAGGTAAGCATATGGTACGGGTGAAAATTGGAACAGACATAAGAGAATATCCTCAGGGAACGACCTGGGCGCAGGTGGCAGAAGAGTATCAGAGTGGTTTTGAACATGATATTTTGCTGGTACAGATTGGTGGAAAGCTCCAGGAACTTCACAAGACCGTCAGGGACGGCAGTCTGCGCTTTATCACTGCAGAGGAAAAGCCGGGAATGTCTGCCTATCAGCGCAGCGCTACCCTGCTGATGCTAAAGGCCCTCTATGCAGTGGCCGGGGCAGAACGGGTGGAAAAGGTGATCGTGGATTTTTCCGTAGGAAAGGGTTTTTTCGTAGAGGCAAGAGGCGCATTTACTGTGGACGATGGTTTTTTGGAGCAGGTAAAGGCAAAAATGGAAGAATATGTAAATCGGAAAATTCCCATCCAAAAGCGCAGCGTATCCACGGATGACGCGATCGAGCTGTTTCACGATCATCATATGTATGATAAAGAGCGGCTGTTCCGTTACCGCCGTGTATCCCGTGTGAACATGTACAGCATTGACGGCTTTGAGGATTACTATTACGGGTATATGGTGCCGGATACGGGATATCTGAAATATTTTGATTTAAAGCGGTATCAGTATGGCTTTGTCCTCCTTCTTCCGACAATGGGAAAACCAAAAGAACTGCCTGAGTTTGTACCCCAGGATAAGCTGTTTGCCACGCTGGCCGAGTCCGCCCGGTGGGGCAGGGGAACGGATCTGGAGACCGTAGGAGCTTTAAATGATACCATCGCCGCAGGAGGGATGGCTCATCTGATTTTAATTCAGGAGGCGCTTCAGGAAAAGAAGATCGCGGAGATCGCGGCGCAGATCGCGGAGAAGAAAACTGCGAAATTTGTTATGATCGCAGGCCCGTCCTCTTCTGGAAAGACCACCTTTTCCCATCGTTTGTCTATTCAGCTTGAGGCTGCCGGGCTGCGTCCCCATCCCATTGCGGTAGACAATTATTTTGTAAACCGGGCAGACAGTCCAAGGGATGCGGAGGGAAATTATGACTATGAGAGCATTAAATGCCTGGATGTAGAGCAGTTTAACCGGGATATGACGGCTCTGATGGCAGGAGAACGGGTAGAACTTCCGTATTATAATTTCAAAAAGGGCATACGGGAGTATAAGGGTGATTTTCTGCAGCTGGGAAAGGACGATATCCTTGTGATCGAGGGCATCCACTGCCTCAATGACGAGCTGTCCTATGCGCTTCCGAGAGAAAGCAAATTTAAGATTTATATCAGTGCATTAACCCAGTTAAATATTGACGAGCACAACCGGATTCCTACCACGGACGGGCGGCTGATCCGCCGCATGGTCCGGGATGCCAGGACACGGGGCTCTTCTGCCAGAGAAACCATCCGTATGTGGCCTTCTGTTCGCAGAGGAGAGGAACAGAACATTTTCCCCTATCAGGAAGAGGCGGATGCCATGTTTAACTCCGCTCTTATCTATGAACTGGCAGTATTAAAGCAGTATGTGGAGCCGCTGCTTTTTGGAATCCCAAGAGACTGTGATGAGTATGTGGAAGCAAAACGGCTGCTGAAATTTCTGGATTATTTTATCGGGGTCAGCAGTGAGGATATACCGAAAAAGTTCCATTCTTCGGGAATTTATCGGGGAAGCTGTCTGGATGTATAAGGGGTACGGACAGAATATGACATCAGAGGGCAGAAAAAATACAGACTTGTAGCTCTGCCGGGAAGGAAGTATATAATATGGAAGCAATTGGAGCAGATCTCAGCTTTGTAAACCTTGGGATTACCTTTACCCACCTGCCAAACAGCATTTCCGTTTTTGGATTTCGGATTGCTTTTTACGGGGTCATCATCGGGCTTGGGATGTTAGCCGGCATGGCGGTGGCATTTTCAGATGCAAAGCGCAGAGGACAGGATCCGGATCTCTATCTGGATTTTGCCCTTTACGCCATTGTGTTTTCCATTATAGGGGCCAGACTTTACTATGTGGCCTTTGAGTGGGACAACTATAAAAATGATCTTCTTCAGATCTTTAATCTCCGGGCCGGAGGTCTGGCAATCTACGGCGGAGTGATTGGTGCGGTAATTACGCTTATCGTATTTACCAAAGTACGCCATCAGTCCTTTTTCTCCATGGCAGATACGGGAGTTTTAGGACTGCTGACAGGACAGATCATCGGCCGGTGGGGGAATTTCTTTAACTGCGAGGCCTTTGGAGGATATACAGACAGTCTGTTTGCCATGCGCATTAAGGAAAGCATCGTAAACCCGTCCATGATCTCACAGGAGCTGATCGACCACAGGATTGTGGAAAAATGGGATATCCTATATCCAGGTACATCCCACCTTTTTATACGAATCAGTGTGGAATCTGAGCGTCCTTCTCTTTATGCTATGGTACAGAAAACGCAAGCGTTTTGACGGGGAAATGCTCTGGATCTACTTTTTGGGCTACGGCGTGGGACGTTTCTGGATCGAGGGCCTGCGGACAGATCAGCTGAAGGTTCCGGGAACCGCTCTGGCTGTGTCGCAGCTTCTTTCCGCTACTTTGGGCGGGAGCGGCAGTGGGAGCTTTGCCTATCATTATAAAAAATTAAGCAAAAATG
>ENA-OQAB01001119-OQAB01001119.1-human-gut-metagenome-genome-assembly--contig:-NODE-1119-length-13167-cov-3.822853_pt1 | contig 13167 bp, 14 predicted proteins | sample MGYA00242490_ERZ504517 | MGnify/ENA primary metagenome ERZ504517 (study PRJEB26092, sample SAMD00036298) | human gut metagenome | host: Homo sapiens | study: EMG produced TPA metagenomics assembly of...
TTCTGTGCCTCCGGGTCATCGTCTTTACGCATCGGATAGCCTATCCAGTCATTGCGCAGATAGAGGCGTCTCATATCGGGGTGTCCGATGAACACTACGCCATAGAAGTCGAACACTTCACGTTCCAGGAAGTCTGCGGCTTTCCAGATGTCGCAAACGGAAGGGAGTTCGGGATGTTCCCGGTCGAGAGTGGCGGTGCGAACCGCAACCCGTTTGCCGGTAACGGTAGACTCCAACTGATACACTACGCCAAGTCCGCGCGGAGTATCGGGAGTATCTTTGGCAGTATCCGGTTCGCCCCAGTCCATACCGGTGAGGCATTCCAGAAAGTCCATCTGCTCTTCTTGCCGCAGGCGCAGCATCTCGTCATGCAAAGCCGCGGGCTCTATATATCTTATTGCATTCATATTCATTCTTCCGGTTTTTCTTCTTTTTGATTTACACCACCAAAGTACTTCTCTATTTTTACCTTACGTTGCAATTGCATCATTCCGTAGTAGAATGCTTCGGGGCGGGGAGGACATCCCGGGATATATACGTCTACCGGCAGAATCTTATCCACTCCGTTGACAACATGATAAGATTTCTTGAACGGGCCGCCGCTGACAGCGCAACCGCCTACGGCTATCACATACTTAGGGTCGGCCATCTGGTCGTACAAACGTTTCAGTACCGGCGCCATTTTGTTCGTGATTGTTCCGCACACCATAATCATATCTGCCTGGCGCGGACTGGCACGGGCTACTTCAAACCCGAAGCGCGCCATGTCATAGCGGGCTGCGCCGAGGGCCATGAATTCGATACCGCAACAGCTTGTTGCAAACGTAAGCGGCCACAGCGAATTGCTGCGTCCCCAGTTGACGAAATCGTCCAGTACGCCGAGAGCCACATTAGCGCCTCCCGCATTGAGTTCCCGAACCAATTTCTCCAACGTTTCGTTGTCTGTAAACTCCTCATAAGGGATGGATTTTATGTTGGGTTTCTTCGTTACTTCCATTCCAAAGCTCCTTTCCTCCAGGCATAAGCAAGACCCAGAATTAATATAATAAGGAAAAACAAAATACTGAAAAGCCCGGCTACTCCAAGCTCGCGTGCAATGACTGCCCACGGAAACAGGAATACGGTCTCCACTTCAAACATCAGGAACAGGATGGCGAACAGATAGTAACCTACCCGGAACTGCATCCATGATTTACCGCGGGTGGGAATACCACACTCGTACGGCTCCATCTTCTGTGCATTGTACGAACGGGGGGCTATCGCATTGGACAGCGCGATAACAATACCCACGAAAGCAATTGCCGTCAGCAAGACGACTACTAACAAAGTAAAGTTCATAAATCTGATAAGATTTTAGATATATAATATATAGATATGCTGAATAAAGGCAATAAAGTGGCAGAGGCCACCCTTTTATCTGATAATCTTTCTAAGCCCGAATACGTAGTAATGCGGGTCGGGAACGGGAGGGTAATGTAAGTCCGGCATAGGGTCGTAACTTTGTGCGCGCAGCAATTGTTGCATACGGATAATATCGACACGCAGCAGAGAACCTTTATTACTTGGCACTTGCATATGTTCCACATATTCCAGACAGGAAGATGTAGACGATAAATGGTTGTAATAGTTCTGGATAGCTTGTTGGGCGGTAGGCGCCTGAGTTAAGACGCAACTTTCTGCTTTACAGTTGACCGGAGTGCACAAAAAATCCGCAGCCCCTATTGCACCGTTGTGTAATAAAACTGCGAGTATGGCTATTATACAATATTTTATGCACTGTTTCATATCTCCATATCTCTTTTCAGGGCGCAAAGATATAATAAGTATCTCTCATTTTGCTATCTCTGCATAACAAAAAATGACTATTTTTACACTTTTTATCCTAAATCAATTCCGTTTCCAGAATTCCGGGGTGAACAAAAGTAAGACGGTGAATAATTCCAAACGTCCCAATAGCATGAGGAATGACAGTAACCATTTGGCTGCATCAGGCAGGGCGTTCCATGAATAGGCCGGACCTGTATCACCTAATCCGGGGCCCATATTACCGATGCTGGATATGACGCAACCGATGGATTCTTCGGCTCCTATCCCCATTCCCATCATGATTAATATGCCGATGATAATGATGATGATGTATAAAAAGAAGAATGCCAGCACCGTGGAAACGATGGAAGGAGATATTACCTGTTTGTTTACGCGTACCGGCAGTACGGCATTGGGATGCAGAATATGTTTGAACTCATTACGTGATACTTTGGCAAGGATTACCATCCGGATGCATTTCAGTCCTCCGGTGGTACTGCCTGCGCAAGCTCCCATGATCATGACGACGGTTAGCAATCCCCAAAGCATAGGCGTCCACAGCATGTAATCATCTGTGGCAAAGCCCGTAGAGGTCTGCAGAGATATAACCTGGAACAATGATTTACGAAAAGCCTCTTCCACGCCCATCGAACTGGTATAGTAGAGGACAACGGCTATGACGGTGGTAAAACCGACTACCGACCAGAAGTACCATTTTAACTCGGCGTTGTCGATGACCTTTTTGAATTTCCGGTTGACGAAGAATAGTAACAGTGTAAAGTTGATACCGGAAATGAACATGAAAATAGAGATGACATACTCTATATAGGGGGAATTGTAATAGGCCACACTTGCCTGTTTGGTAGAGAATCCTCCCGTTCCTGTGGTGGCAAAGGCGTGACACACACTGTCGAACCAGTCCATACCGCCCAGCATTAACAGGACTACGAGAATCAGGGTAAGGCCGGTATAGATACTCCATATCCATTTGGCGGTGATGCCGATGCGCGGATGCACTTTGTCGTGCGTGGGACCGCTGGCTTCGGCGGCAAATACCTGCAGGCCGCTGACCCCGAAAATTGGTAATACCGCAATCGTAAACATGATAATTCCCAAACCGCCGATCCATTGCGTCATGCCGCGCCAGAACAGTAATCCGTGAGGAAGCGATTCTATATTATCCAGTACGGTGGCTCCCGTACTTGTAAAACCGGACATGGTTTCGAAGAAAGCGTTCGTGATGTCGGGAACGTATCCGCTGATATAGAAAGGCAGCATGCCGAAAAGGGAAAAAGCCACCCAGGCAAGGCTGACCAGTACGTAACCGTCACGGCGGGTCAGCTGTTTTTCACCGCCTTTTCCGGCAATAGCCATGAGCAGGCCGGCTCCGGCAGTGATACCTGCCGATTTCCAGAAGTCGAGCAGGGCTTCGTCATTATAGTAATACGATATTGCCGAACATGCCAGCAGCATGACTGTTTCCAGTAATAGCAGGATACCGATAATCCGTATAATTGTCTTAAAGTTAATCACGTTCGCTAATTAAAGTATTTTTCGATTTTCTTAATCATCATGTTCAGGCAGAATACTACCACGTGGTCTCCGGGTAATATTTGCGTGCTACCCATAACTACAACGCCTTCGCCGTTACGTATCAGTCCGCCGATGGTCGTTCCTTTAGGCAGACCGAGGTCTTTTACCTGGTGTTTGGTTATCTTCGAGCCGGGTTTGACGGTGAATTCAGCTACATCGGCGTTGGCAAAGGTCAGGCATTTTACGTTACTGACATCGGCGTCCAGCATCATCTGGTAAATGTGGCTGGCGGCAATCATCTTTTTGTTGATAACCGTACCGATATCGAGACTTTCCGCCATGCCTATGTAATCTATGTTTTCTACTTCCGCCACTGTCTTGCTTACTCCCATGCGCTTTGCCGCCAGACAGGCGAGGATATTTGTTTCCGAGTTTCCGGTTAGCGCCACAAAGGCTTCGGTGTTCTTTAATCCTTCTTCTACAAGCAAGTCCATGTCCCGTCCGTCTCCGTTGATAATCATAGTTTTATCATCCAGTAGTTCGGTCAAGCGGTTGCAACGGTTCAGGTCGTTGTCCACAATCTTCACTTGCATATAGTCGGGAACATATTGTGCGGTACGTACTGCAATGCGGCTTCCACCCATAATCATGACATTGCGCACATCGGCATAATCTTCCTTGCCGGCTATCTTACGGATGTACGGAACGAATTTGCGGGTAGTTGTAAAATAAACAATATCATGCAGTTTGATGACATCGTCACCGCGGGGAATCAGTGTCTCGTTGCCGCGTTTGATGGCTACCACGTGATAAGGCAGTTCAGGTCCGCCCAGTTGATGCAGAGGAATATCCAGAATCTCTGCTTTCTCACGCATCTTGGCGCCTATCAGAATCAGCGCGCCGCCGCAGAATTCCCACCATTGGCGTACCCAGCTCATACGGATAGAAGATACAATCTCTTTTGCCGCAAGCATTTCCGGGTAGATAAGCGAGTCCACCCCCAGCTTCTGGAAGAATTCCTTGTTCTTGGGCAACAGGTATTCGTAGTTGTCAATGCGGCCTACGGTCTTTACCGCACCCAGATTGGTAGCAAGCATGCAGGCAGTGATGTTACGGCTTTCATCGGGAGTAACGGCGATAAAGAGGTCGGCTTCTCCCACCCCTACTTCTTTCAATCCTTTAATGGAAGTGGGAGAGGCAGTGACAGTCATCAAGTCGAAGTTGGAGCTGAGTGTACTCATCCTTTCTTCGTTGTCGTCCATTAATATAATGTCTTGCTTCTCGCGAGACAATAGCTTGGCTAAATGTGTGCCTACTGCGCCGGCACCAGCAATGATTATCTTCACAATGCTTTTAGAAATGAAGAATTAAGAAGGATGAATGAAGAATTTCCTTGCGGATGGTTTGCATAGCGAGCGCAATCCGATTCTTCATTCATCATTCATCATTCTTAATTAATATATTATAGATTCCTTCTTCATCCATTCCGCACAACTGATACAACTCCTGTACCGTACCATGCTCTATAAATGTGTCGGGTACGCCGATGCGCTCTATGTGCGGGGTGTAGCTGTTGTCTGCCATAAACTCCAGTACGGCGCTTCCCATACCGCCTTTTCGCGCACCGTCTTCTATGGTGATGATGCGTTTGAAGTTGCGTCCCGCTTCGTGTAACAGTGTTTCGTCCAATGGTTTGAGGAAACGCAGGTCGTAGTGGGCTATGGAGAGTCCTTTCTCTGTTTCCGCCCGTTTGATGGCGCGCGCGGCAATGTTTCCTATCGGACCGAGGGTGATGACCGCAAGGTCTTTCCCGTCTTTCAGTTTCCGACCTTTACCTACGGGGATTTCTTCCAGCGGACATTTCCAGTCCACCAACACGCCACGTCCGCGCGGATAACGGATTACGAACGGACCTTTTTCCGGTAGCTGTGCCGTGTACATCAGGCGACGCAGTTCGTGCTCGTCCATGGGTGAGGATATGGTCAGGTTCGGGATAGGACGGAAATAAGCGAGGTCGTATACGCCATGATGTGTCGGTCCGTCTTCACCTACCAATCCGGCGCGGTCCAGGCAGAGCACTACAGGCAACCGCAGGATGGCAATGTCATGTATCACGTTGTCATAAGCCCGCTGCATGAAGGACGAATATATGTTGCAGAAAGGTTGCAGACCTTCTTTTGCCATACCGCCGGAGAATGTGGCGGCGTGTCCTTCGGCGATGCCTACGTCGAAAGCCCGGTCGGGCATGGCTTGCATCAATATGTTCATGGAACATCCGGTGGGCATGGCGGGCGTCACCCCGACGATTTTCGGATTCTTCTCTGCCAATTCCACTAACGTCTCGCCGAATACGGTTTGGTATAGAGGAGGCAGATTGCTGGTGTCTGCAGTGATGCGCTCTCCGGTTTCGGGGTCGAATTTGCCGGGTGCGTGCCAGATGCCCGGCTCCTTCTCGGCCGGTTCGAAGCCTTTACCCTTTACAGTGTGCAAATGAAGGATTTTAGGTCCTTGCATATCTTTTATATCCCGCAGAATACGGGCCAAGTTCTTTACGTCATGTCCGTTTATCGGACCGAAGTATCGGATGTTCATCCCTTCGAAGATGTTTTGTTGCTGGGCCGCCATTGATTTCAGACTGTTGGAAAAGCGGATTAGCGCTTTACGCCGGTCTTCATTCAGTACGCCCATTTTAAATAACATCTTGGAGGCTTTGAAACGCAGCTGGTTGTAGCGGTTGGAGGTTGTCAGATTGAAAAGGTATTGTTTCATGCCGCCTACACTGCGGTCTATTGCCATGTCGTTGTCGTTAAGGATAATCAACAGATTGTTGGCGGTGGACGAGGCGTTGTTCAAGCCCTCAAAGGCCAGTCCGCCACTCATGCTTCCGTCGCCGATGACGGCTACTACATGACGGTCTTTCTCACCTTTTCTGGCTGCGGCAACAGCCATGCCTAAGGCTGCCGAAATGGAGTTTGAGGCATGTCCGCAGGTGAAGGTGTCGTAATCGCTTTCCACAGGAGTGGGGAAGGGGCGTATGCCCTTGAACTTCCGGTTGGTGCAAAAAGACTCGCGACGTCCGGTCAGCATCTTGTGACCGTAGGCTTGATGCCCTACGTCCCATACTATACGGTCGTAAGGGGTATTGTAGACGTAATGCAGCGCGACGGTAAGTTCCACTGTACCCAGACTTGCTGCAAAGTGTCCCGGGTTGCACGAAAGTTCTTGAATGATGTCTTGTCTTAATTCTTCACAAACTTCCGGGAGCTGTTCCACGCTTAATTTACGCAGGTCTTCCGGATAGGAAATGGAGTCTAACAAGTTATATGTTGTTGGTTCTGTTTTCATCATTGTACTGAAGATTACAAAATGCAAAAATAGCAAAAGAAAAACGGATGGCTGTATCATTTTGTCTGTTTTTTGTTCCATCGTCCGCCTTTTACGGGATTTTAAAGTTGCAGTTTCCCCGTTTATGGTATTTCTTTGTATCTTTGCAAAGATTTGAATAAAGTTTGTGTATGAACTTCACTACCCCTGTTGAACTCCCTGCCAACCTGCCCCGATTGCGGCACGCGGACCGTTTGTTGCTGCTCGGCTCTTGTTTTGCGACTAATATGGGTACAAGGCTTGCGGATGCTAAATTCTCGTGTGACATCAATCCTTACGGTGTACTTTACAACCCTCTATCCATATCTGCCGCTTTGCGCGAAATCATACTCGGAAAGGTGTACGGAAAGGAAGATCTCTTTTTCTTTCGTGACTGTTGGCACAGCCCCATGCATCACGGGGATTTCTCATCACTGTCAGCAGATGAAACGTTGAAGAAGATAAATGAACGGATTGCCCGCGCACATGAGTGGATTTTTCGTTCGGACTGTTTGTTGTTGACTTTCGGTACATCGTGGGTGTACGAGCAAAAGAATACAGGACGCATCGTGGGAAATTGTCATAAGCTGCCGGGAAAAGAATTTATCCTCCGACGATTGACGGTCGATGAAATCGTATCGGATTATACTTCATTGTTGTCCGGGTTGTTGGCGCGAAATTCCGGACTGAAAGTGATACTTACAGTCAGTCCCATTCGTCATGCGAGGGATGGTATGCACGCCAACCAACTCAGTAAAGCTACCTTGTTGCTGGCTATAGACAGGCTGCAAGCCGCTTTTCAGGAAAGTGTATTCTATTTTCCCGCCTATGAATTGATTTTGGATGAATTACGCGATTATCGTTTCTATGCTGAAGATATGGTACATCCTTCCGATATGGCTGTGCAATATGTGTGGGAGCGTTTTTCGTCTGCGTGTTTCTCGGAGGAGACGTTACAGATAATAGAGGAAAGTGAAAATATCCGTAGAGGATTAGCTCATAAGCCTTTTCACCCGGATTCTGAAGAGTATAAGCGTTTTTTAGGACAAATTGTGTTAAAAATAGACCAACTTAACGGAAAATACCCGTACTTAGACTTCCAAAAGGAGAGAGAATTATGTCATATACGATTGAAGATATAGCCCGAATAATTGGTGCGCGGCGGATAGGCGATACGCCGGCCGCTATTGACTGGCTGCTTACAGATAGCCGTTCCCTGAGTTTTCCGGAGGAAACCTTGTTTTTTGCTTTGACTACCAAACGGAATGACGGAGCACGTTATATCCGTGATTTATATACGCGTGGCGTCCGTAATTTTGTCGTCAGCGAAGAAGGCTTGAAGGAAGTTGAAACGTTCAACTTTCAACCTTCGACTTTTAACCTATTAGTCGTGCCAAGTCCGCTGAAAGCATTGCAGAAGTTGGCGGAACAACATCGCGACCGCTTTCAAATACCTGTTATCGGCATAACGGGCAGTAATGGAAAAAACCATTGTGAAGGAGTGGTTGCATCAGTTGTTGAGTCCGGAGCGTGTAATCACCCGTTCGCCCCGCAGTTACAATTCGCAGATTGGAGTGCCTTTGTCCGTATGGCAGATGAATGGGCAAACGGAGCTTGCCATATTGGAGGGCGGGCATTTCGGAACCGGGAGAAATGCGTGCCTTGCAGAATATTATCAAACCTACAATCGGTATCCTGACAAATATAGGAGGCGCGCATCAGGAGAATTTCTTCTCTTTGCAGGAGAAATGTATGGAGAAGCTGGTGCTCTTTAAGAATTGCGATGTGGTGATTTATAACGGTGACGACGAGTTTATCAATAACTGCGTGGGCAAATCCATGCTTTCCGCCCGTGAGATAGCATGGAGCAGGAAAGATATGGAGCGTCCGTTATATATAAGTAAGGTGGAAAAGCAAGAGGATTCCACTGTTGTTTCTTATCGTTATCTGGATATGGACAATACATTTACACTGCCGTTCATTGATGATGCTTCTATCGAGAATTCGTTGAATTGTTTGGCGGCCTGTCTGTATCTGATGCTGCCTGCCGAACAGATTACGGAGCGTATGGCAAAACTGGAACCGATAGCGATGCGCCTGGAGGTGAAAGAGGGCAAAAACGGGTGCTTGCTTATAAACGACAGTTACAATTCTGACCTCGGTTCGCTGGATATAGCGCTTGATTTCTTGTATCGCCGCTCACAGAGCAAGGGCTTGAAACGGACACTGATTCTTTCGGATATACTGGAGACGGGACAGAATACGCCTACTCTTTACCGGCAGGTGGCGCAATTGGTAAACAGCCGGGGAATAGAACGTATTATCGGTGTGGGAAATGAAATATCTTCGTGTGCCGCACGGTTTAATATCGAGAAAGCTTTTTATCCGGATACGGCTGCGCTGACTGAAGCCATTGGAAAAGGCGAACTCCGCTTGGAGAATGAAATAATCCTGATTAAAGGTGCGCGCAAGTTCGGCTTTGATGAGTTGACGGAGGTTCTGGAGAAGAAGGTGCACGAAACGATATTGGAGGTGAATCTCGGTGCGATGATTGCCAATTTGAATTATTATCGCGGTAAACTGAAGCCTGAAACAAAAATGGTATGTATGGTGAAGGCTTCCGCTTATGGTGCAGGATCGTATGAGATTGCCAAAACCTTGCAGGAACATCATGCGGATTACTTGGCTGTTGCCGTTGCCCGATGAAGGTTCGGGACTTGCGCAAGGCGGGAATTACGGCAAGCATCATCATTATGAATCCGGAAATGACGGCATTCAAGACGATGTTCGATTATAAACTGGAACCGGAAGTTTACAGCTTCCACTTACTGGAGGCGTTGATTAAGGAAGCCGAGAAAGAAGGTATCACCAATTTCCCCATTCATGTAAAGCTGGATACCGGTATGCACCGGTTGGGGTTCGCTCCGGATGATATGCCCCTGCTTATAGAACGTCTGAAGGGACCAAAATGCAGTCATTCCCCGTTCGGTATTCTCCCAATTTTGTAGGAAGCGACGCTCCGCAGTTCGATGCCTTTACACGCAGACAGATAGAGATATTTGAGAAAGCATCCATGCAGTTGCAGGAGGCGTTTCCGCATAAAATACTTCGCCATATCTGTAACTCGGCAGGTATAGAGCGTTTTCCGGGAGCACAGTTTGATATGGTACGATTGGGAATCGGGCTGTATGGTGTCAGTCCGATAGATAATTCTATAATGAATAATGTCAGTACGCTGAAGACTACTATTCTGCAAATACGTGATGTACCCGAAGAAGATACGGTGGGATATAGCCGTAAGGGACATTTAGTGCGCCCTTCCCGTATTGCAGCCATTCCTATCGGTTATGCCGACGGATTGAACAGGCATTTAGGTAACGGTCACGCCTATTGTCTGGTGAACGGGCAGCGTGCTCCTTATGTGGGGAATATTTGTATGGATGTCTGCATGATTGACGTTACGGATATTGATTGTAAAGAAGGTGACAGTGTGGAAATCTTCGGAGATCATCTTCCTATAACCGTTCTTTCCGATGTGCTTGGTACCATTCCATACGAAGTGCTGACAAGTGTTTCGACACGTGTGAAGAGAGTATATTATCAGGACTGAGAAGAAGTATGAAGTATAAGGTCTAAAATATTTCAACACTTACTATAATGAGTTACACTTTATACCTTATACTTTATACTTCATATTTCATAAATCTTCTTATCTTTGCAATCAAATTTAATCCGATATGACTATGACAAACTTACTTTTATTAGGTTTCCTGCCCAGCGGTTCCGAATGGATTATTATCGCACTGGTTATCTTGCTGTTGTTTGGCGGTAAAAAAATCCCAGAATTGATGCGTGGCTTGGGTAAAGGCGTAAAGAGCTTCAAAGAAGGTGTGAATGAGGCTAAAGACGAAATCAATAAAGCCAAGGAAGAGGTAGATAAACCTGCAGATAAGTAATGAGGCGATAACGTGATGGAGTGATATCCTATCATCTTATCACTGTTTATAATCATGGCAGATAAAGAATTAACCTTTTGGGACCATTTGGATGAGCTGCGCCGGGTGCTGTTTCGCGTTCTCGGCGTATGGTTTGTATTGGCTGTGGGTTATTTCATTGCAATGCCTTATCTATTTGATAATGTAGTGTTGGCTCCTTGCCATAATGATTTCATTTTCTATGATTTGTTGCGTTATATCGGTAATAAATTCGACTTGCACGATGAGTTCTTTACGCAAGAGTTTCAAATAAAACTGATAAATATTAATCTGGCCGCACCATTTTTTATCCATATATCTACGGCTTTCTGGATGTCGGTAGTGACGGCTGCACCGTATATATTCTTCGAAATATGGCGGTTCATCAGCCCCGCGCTCTATCCGGGTGAACGCAGGGGGGTACAGAAGGCGCTCGGCTTAGGTACGGTGATGTTCTTTGTAGGAGTGTTGCTGGGGTATTTCATGGTTTATCCGCTTACATTACGTTTTCTCTCCACTTATCAGCTCAGTGCGGCGATAGAGAATCAGATTTCTCTCAATTCGTACATCGATAACTTTATGATGCTGGTACTCTGTATGGGACTTGCCTTTGAACTTCCGCTGGTGACGTGGCTGCTTTCGTTATTGGGGCTGGTACATAAAACATTCTTACGCAAGTATCGCCGTCACGCAGTGGTAATCATCGTTATTGCCGCCGCTGTCATAACACCTACGGGCGACCCGTTTACGCTGACCGTAGTCGCTGTTCCGCTTTATCTTCTTTATGAAATGAGTATCCTGATGATTAAGGATAAGAAAACCGATGAGACCGAAGAGATAGTAGAGACGGAAGAGGAATGAACGCTGAAATAAAGGAATATTTTCATTTATTGAAGGAAGTATGCCGTGCGGAATATCCTTCTTTGGGAATTGCTTACCGTCAATTGAGGGGATTGCTTGAACATTTGTGCCGTACGCAAATGACGGATAGTAGCCTGCAAATGACAGACCTCTCCGCCCGTATCAATTTTGTATCTTCCAAACTCGGACTGACTGTTACGGAGCAAAACCGCCTGCATACTTTCCGGCTTACTTCTAATGCAGTCCTCAATCATCGGACAATCCCTTCTCGGGACGAACTGTTGCGTGATGCCAAGACTTTATCTTTCTTTATAAAACGTTTGACGGGTGAAGATATTCCGACCGAGTTGTATCGCCTGTTACCGCAAGCCGATGCTACGTATATTGCAGCTCCTATGGCAAAGGAGCGAGTGCGACGTATGCGTGTCAGTTTTCAGTATGCCGATACGGATTATCTATATGTCCTGCCGGTAGATACTGTGGCGGATGAACCGCTACGTGTACGTTACAATGTGCCTCAAGTTAATGATGAGTTTGCCGAAACATGCGGTTTGCTGTGGCGGCATGCCCAGATTAATTTACTGGATGTGGCTGTAGATGAGTCTGGTACTCTTACGCCTTCTTTTATTATTCTGGAACCTGACTATCTGCTCGACATCAGTTCGCTGGCAGAGTGTTTCAGAGAATACGGACATCATCCGGCAAACTATATGCTGGCGAGATTGCAGGCACCCGATAATACCCGTCCGCTTCTATTGGGTAATATCGCCAACCTCTTTTTAGATGAATGGATTCATGCGGAAAGTGAGCCCGACTATTTGGCATGCATGAAAAAAGCGTTCCGTTCGTATCCCATTGAGCTGGCTGCTTGCGCTGATTTGCACGACCGCGAAAAGGAGCGTGAGTTTTTTGCCGATTGTAGACGGCATTTTGACAATATTCGGCAAACTGTTACGGAAACTTTCCGGGATTCGGGCTACGAACTGGATAAAACGGATGCTGTACTGGAACCGTCTTATATTTGTGAGGCATTAGGCCTGCAAGGACGTTTGGACTATATGCAACGTGATATGTCGTCTTTCATCGAAATGAAGTCGGGTAAAGCGGATGAATATACTATACGGGGCAAGATAGAACCCAAAGAGAATAATAAGGTACAGATGTTACTGTACCAGGCTGTCTTGGAGTATGCTATGGGAAAGGATCACCGTTGGGTGAAATCGTATTTGCTTTATACGCGTTATCCGTTGCTTTATCCGGCACGTCCTTCATGGGCGATGTTACGTCGGGTAATGGATGTCCGAAACCGTATCGTGGCGAACGAATATGGCATTCAGTTGCGTAATACCCCGCAATATACGGCAGAGCGCTTGCGTGATATTAATCCTGAAACCTTGAACGAACGGCAACTGGATAATATATTGTGGAAGCGTTATTTATATCCTTCCATTGATGCAGTGATGCAAAAGCTTCATGCGCTGTCACCGTTGGAACAGTCGTATTTTTATGCCTTGTACAATTTTATAACCAAAGAACTCTACACTTCAAAATCCGGTGATATAGAGTATGAAGGACGTGCCGGCGCAGCCGCTTTATGGCTTGCTACTTTGGAGGAGAAAAACGAGAACGG
>ENA-OQAB01001121-OQAB01001121.1-human-gut-metagenome-genome-assembly--contig:-NODE-1121-length-13156-cov-2.011743_pt1 | contig 13156 bp, 18 predicted proteins | sample MGYA00242490_ERZ504517 | MGnify/ENA primary metagenome ERZ504517 (study PRJEB26092, sample SAMD00036298) | human gut metagenome | host: Homo sapiens | study: EMG produced TPA metagenomics assembly of...
CTCCTGCAGCAACTTGCCAAAAAAAAGATGTGACCAGCGTCCTTGTCGAAGGAGGCAGCGATATCCATGGAGCTTTCTTTGATGCAGGCTTGGTTGAACGGGTCTATGCTTTCATTGCACCGAGCCTCATTGGACGGGAATAAAATGCCGTCCTGCCATTGGCGGTCAAGGCGCGAGCACGATGGAGCAGAAAGTGACGCTTCAGGAAGTGACCACTTTGCCCCTTGAACCTGATCTTTTGGTTACGGGCCTTACCCGTAAGGGGGGTGTGACAGATGTTTTACCGGTCTGATTGCTGAAATGGGTCGTGTGGATGCCCTTCGTCGGGAAGGCAGTTCTTATCGTCTGACCATTGAAGCAAAAAAGATTCCGCTGACCCTTTTTGTTGGTGAAAGTGTATGCTGCAATGGGGCTTGCCTGACAGTGACCCATTTTGATGCCCACTGCTTTACTGTAGATGTCATGCCTGAAACGGTCCGCCATACGACCATTGGTTTGTTAAAGAAAGGCGATCCCATCAATCTTGAACAGACCCTGAAACTGGGAGCCGGCCTTGATGGACACCTGGTTCTCGGCCACGTGGACGGAGTCGGTACAATTTCTCGTATTGTACCTGAAGGGATTGCTAAGGTGACAACCATAACGGCACCTAAGGAGCTCCTGCATTATATGGTGAAAAAAGGCTCCATTGCCATTGACGGCATCAGTCTTACGCTAACGGATGTGACGGAAACTGCCTTTTCCGTGTCCCTGATCCCTTTGACTGTTAAGGATACGACCTTGGGGAAAAAGAAGGTTGGTGACGCGGTGAACCTGGAAACGGACATCCTCGGAAAATATGTGGAAAAACTCATTAATCATAAATTAGATGGGGGCCTTACAAAGGCATCCCTTCTTGAAAAAGGATTCCTCTAAGGAGATGAAGGATATGGAAAAAGAATATCAATTTGGGACCATCGAACAAGCCATTGCCGACATCAAAGCCGGTAAAATGGTTCTTGTGACCGATGATCCAGACCGTGAAAATGAAGGTGATCTGATCATGGCTGCTGACTTTGTGACGCCGGAAGCCATCAACTTCATGGCGACCCACGCCAAGGGCCTCATCTGTGCCCCCTGTGACGGGAAGATTTTGGATCGCCTCCAACTGGAACCTATGGTGGCCAACAACACGGATAATCATGAAACGGCCTTTACGGTTTCCATTGATCATGTCGATACCACGACAGGAATTTCGGCTGCAGAACGGGCCTATACCATCAAGAAATTAACCGATCCTAAGGCCCTGCCGGCTGACTTCCGACGCCCTGGCCATGTCTTCCCCCTGCGCAGTGTCATTGGCGGCGTCATGCGCCGTACGGGGCACACAGAAACCACGACGGACCTGTGCCGCCTTGCCGGTCTTACCCCAGCCGGAATCTGCTGCGAAATCATGAGCGAAGATGGAACCATGGCCCGTACGCCAGAACTGGCCCGTTTTGCTGAAAGATTTGGCCTTACGTTCATCACGGTGGCTGATCTGGTAGCCTATCGCAAAAAGAATGAAAAGATGGTCCACCGGATTGCAGATGTCGCCCTGCCTAGTAAGTACGGAAGTTTCCGGGCCATTGGCTACGAAAACGATTTGGATGATCTGTGTCATGTTGCTGTTATCAAGGGCGATGTGGCCGGCAAAAAGAACGTTCTTGTCCGTGTCCACTCCGAATGCCTTACGGGGGATGCCTTGGGCTCCATGCGCTGTGATTGCGGCGACCAGCTGGGTACGGCTCTGCGCATGATTGAAAAAGAAGGCTGCGGTGTCGTTCTTTATATGCGTCAGGAAGGCCGAGGCATCGGGCTTGCCAATAAACTCCGGGCCTATGCCTTGCAGGATCAGGGACTTGATACGGTTGATGCCAATGTAAAACTGGGCTTTAAACCGGATCAGCGTGACTATGGTATCGGTGCACAGATCCTTTCCGACCTGGGACTGACGAGCATCCGTCTTATGACGAATAACCCCGCCAAACGGGCCGGCCTTTCCGGGTACGGCATTACCATTACGGAAACGGTGCCAATCATTATGGAAGATAATTGTTACAATCATAAATATATGGTCACTAAGCAGGTTCGTATGGGCCATGTGCTTCATGAAAAAGATGTGGAGGTAGAAAAGAAATGAACATTGTAGAAGGAAAACTGCTGGCTCAAGGCCTCAAATTCGGGATTGTCGTCGCTCGTTTCAACGAATTCATTACGAGTAAGCTCCTTTCCGGTGCAGAAGATACCCTTGTCCGTCATGGGGCCCGTGAGGAAGATATCACGGTTGCCTGGGTGCCCGGTGCATTTTGAGATTCCCCTGGTCGCAAAGAAAATGGCCCAAAGCGGTAAATATGATGGAATCATCTGCCTTGGTGCTGTTATCCGCGGCGCAACAAGTCACTATGATTATGTCTGCAATGAAGTTTCCAAAGGAATTGCCCTTGTCAATATGGGAAACGGGTGTTCCCTGCGGATTTGGCGTCCTGACCACGGAAAATATCGAACAAGCCGTTGAACGGGCTGGCACCAAAGCCGGCAACAAGGGCTCTGATACGGCCGCATCCATGATTGAAATGATCAATCTTATGAGGCAGCTCTAAAATGACCCAGGAAGATGTCCTGATTCGGGCGACTGTCGGGGATGCCCGGGTCTATGCCGTGACGACAACCCACCTGACACAATATATGAATAAAATCCACGGACTGAGTCCTGTCGCCGCAGCCGCTCTGGGCCGCACGGCAGCTGGCGCACTGCTGCTTGCAGCCACGATGAAGGACGGTGAAGGCGTGACCATCCGCTTCAAGGGCAATGGACCCTTGGGTGAGGTCATGGCCGATGCCACAAATTATACGGTTCGCGGCTTTGTGGAACATCCAGAGTCATGCTGCCCCTTCAAAAAGGGCAAACTTGATGTTGGCGGCGGTGTAGGTCATGAAGGCGTCGTTATTGTGACGCGCTGCCCGGAAAAGGGCATGCCCTTCAACGGCTATGCCCCTTTTAAAGAGCGGCGAGATTGCCGAAGACCTGACAAAGTATCTCTTTGATTCGGAACAGACCCCTTCTGTCGTGGCTTTGGGTGTCCTTGTCGATAAAGATGGCTCCATTGCCGTTTCAGGAGGTTATTTTGTTCAGCCTCTTCCCGGCGCGAGCGATGAGTTCCTCGAAACGCTTGAAAATAACTGCATTACCTTGCCATACGTGACAGAACTGCTTCGTTCTGGCCACAGTCCGGAAGACATGATCCGGCTTATCGGAAAAGGTATGGCCGTGGAAATCCTTGACTGTCATCCTGTTTCCTTTCACTGCAGCTGCAGTCGGGATAAGGTCGCCCACATGCTGGAAGGACTGCCGGAAGCAGAGTTTTCTTCCATGCTGGATGATCCCCAGACCGAAGTCCGCTGCCATTACTGTGGTAAAAAATATCTCTTTACGCCGGAAGAGCTGAAGGCTCTTCCCCGGAAACACGCAAAACTTGACGACGCAAACTAATGTTTGTATAATAGAATGTGTAATTACTGACAAGGAGATGAAGGAATGAGCATGGAAACGGAAAAGGGCAAAGCCCTTGACGCGGCAGTCAAACAAATTGAAAAGGACTTTGGCAAAGGCTCCATCATGAAATTGGGGGCAGCCAGTGCCAAGATGAATATTGAAACCATTCCCACAGGAGCGTTGTCCCTTGATATTGCCCTTGGTGTAGGCGGGATTCCCCGTGGCCGTATCATTGAAATCTATGGACCAGAGTCTTCTGGTAAGACGACGGTCGCCCTTCATATGATTGCTGAGGCGCAAAAACGGGGAGGCTACGCTGCCTTCATCGATGCTGAACATGCCCTTGATCCGGAATATGCCCGCCATCTCGGTGTTGATATCGATAACCTCTTGATTTCCCAGCCTGATACGGGCGAACAAGCCCTTGAAATTTGCGATGCCCTGGTCCGCAGCGGCGCTATTGACATCATTGTCATCGACTCCGTTGCTGCCCTTGTTCCAAAAGCGGAAATTGAGGGAGATATGGGCGATTCCCACGTTGGCCTTCAAGCTCGTCTCATGAGTCAGGCCCTGCGCAAACTGACGGGAATCATTTCCAAGAGCCGTACGGCGACGGTCTTTATCAACCAGATCCGTGAAAAAGTGGGTGTCATGTTCGGAAATCCGGAAACAACGACGGGTGGCCGTGCCCTGAAGTTCTATTCGACGGTTCGTATGGATGTACGGCGTATTGAGAGCCTCAAGAGTGGCAACGACATCATCGGCAACCGGACCCGTGTCAAAGTTGTCAAGAACAAGGTAGCTCCTCCCTTCAAACAGGCCGAATTCGATATCATGTATGGAGAAGGGATTTCCCACGAAGGATGCCTCGTTGATTTGGGGGTACTTTACAACATCGTTGGTAAGAGCGGCGCGTGGTACTCCTATGGGGACGAACGCATTGGTCAGGGCCGTGAAAACACGAAAGAGTTTCTTAAGAACCACCCAGAAATGGCCTTTGAAATTGAAAATCGTATCCGCGAAGCGGCCGGACTGACAGCCCTTGAAGCAGCCCCGCAAACAGAAGACATCTTAAAACCGGAGGGAGATCCGGACAGTGTGGGCTAAGCCCAAGAAAATGCTCCTCACCTATGCCGACGCCTATAATTTTGCCTTGGACCGGCTTGCCATGCGGGACCATAGTTCCCTTGAACTGCGGGATAAACTTGCGGAAAGAGGCTGTGATAAAGAGCTTCAGGACAGGGTCCTTGCGGCCCTTAGGGAGCGCCATTTTGTTGATGATGTTCGCTGTGCCGGATATGTCGTTGATGCTTGGCGAAGAAAAGGCATCTATGGACGAAATTACCTTCGGCTCATGCTTGAAAAACGGCAGATCCCGGCATCTGTCGTGAAAGATATGCTGGATGGTGTTTCCGAAGAGGAAGAACGGGAGCGGGCGGAGGAGTTTGCGCGGAAAGAAGTTCCTAAGCTTCTAAAAAATATCAAACGGAACCTCGCAAAGGCAAAGCGGCCCTTTCAAGAAAGCTTGCCAGCCGTGGCTTTACAGGGGTCTGTCTTTATGCGGCACTTGCTGTTTATGATGAGATGGAAGAGGAAATCCCAAATAAAGAAGAGGAAGGATCCTTTTAAATAGGGACCCTTCCTTTTTCTGCTACAAGAAGGAAAAGGGACCGGAGACGCCATTTGATTGACACTCCCTGCAAAATACTATAAAATATTCCTATCCATATTATTGGGTCAAGAGGTAACCTCAGGGTTGCCTTCTTTGTTTGTGTCTTAAAAATGGAAGGAAAATTCTCTAAAAAGGAGGTGTACTATCATAGATCCCATTACTGTATTTATTGTAATTGCTGCCTGTGTCCTCGGTGCTGGTGCCGGTTATTTTGGACGTAAGAACATTGCGGAAACCAAAATCGGCAAAGCAGAAGAACAGGCACGCCAAATCGTTGCAGAAGCAGAAAAAAGCCGGTGATGCCAAAAAGAAGGAACTTCTTGTTGAAGCCAAGGAAGAAATCCATCGTATGCGTTCTGATATGGAACGGGAAAACAAGGAGCGCCGGGCAGAACTGGCCAAGAGCGAACGCCGCCTCGTCCAAAAGGAAGAAAATGTCGACCGCAAGATGGATGCCTATGAGAAAAAGGAAGAAAAACTTTTGGAACAAAGCAACCGTCTGCGCGAATCCCAAGAACGTGTCGATGCCCTTTATACCAAACAGGTAGGGGAACTCGAACGAATTTCGGGACTGACCAGTGACGAAGCCAAAAAGGAACTGCTTGACAGTGTCCAAGAAGAAGTCAAGCACGATAAGGCCAAACTCATCAAGGACATGGAACAAGAAGCCCGCGATACAGCTGAGACCAAGGCACGGGAAATTATTTCCCTTGCTATCCAGCGCTGTGCTGCCGATCAGGTTGCTGAAACGACGGTCACTGTTGTTCCTCTCCCCAACGATGAGATGAAAGGCCGGATCATTGGCCGCGAAGGCCGCAATATCCGTACGTTGGAAACCCTCACTGGGATTGATCTCATCATCGACGATACGCCGGAAGCGGTCATCATTTCCGGATTCGATCCTGTTCGTCGGGAAGTGGCCCGTGTGGCCCTCGAAAACTCATCAATGATGGTCGTATCCATCCGGCCCGCATTGAGGAAATGGTAGAAAAAGCTCAGAAGGAGCTGGATCAGAAAATCAAGGAAGCAGGCGAACAGGCTACCTTTTGAGACCGGTGTCCATGGCCTTCATCCTGAACTGATCAAGCTCTTGGGACGCATGAAGTATCGTACGAGCTACGGTCAAAATGCCCTCAAACATTCAACGGAAGTAGCGCATTTGGCTGGCCTCATGGCTGCTGAATTAGGCGTTGACGTCAATTCAGCCAAACGGGCTGGTTTGCTCCATGACATTGGCAAGGCTGTTGACCACGAAGTGGAAGGCTCTCATGTCGATCTTGGTGCAGAAGTGGCCAAACGTTACCATGAATCGGATATTGTCATCAATACCATCATGAGCCATCATGGAGACGTGGAACCGAGTTCTGTCCAAGCCGTCCTTGTCTCGGCTGCGGATGCGATTTCCGCTGCCCGTCCAGGTGCCCGTCGGGAAACGCTGGAAACTTACCTCAAGCGTTTGACGCGGCTTGAAGAAATCGCAGAATCCTTCGATGGCGTAGAAAAATGCTATGCTGTCCAAGCCGGACGTGAAATCCGTATCATAGGTCCAAAACCAGGACAAGGTTGATGATGATGCATCCGTTATCCTCGCTCACGATGTGGCAAAACGTATCGAAGAGGATATGGAATACCCTGGCCAGATCAAAGTGGTCATCGTTCGCGAGACCCGGGCCGTCGATTACGCCAAATAACGAAAAAGAAGCCTGCATCCTTTGTGGATGCGGGCTTTTCTATGTCTGGTCTTTTCTCTCTGAATTCACTTCATGGAGTCAATTCGCCTTGCCAAGGCAAGGAAACGAAACAAAAGGGGCTTACATATTCGAATTGAAAACGGATTGTTTGGCGGTGGATATGAAAGGCAAGGGAGCAATTTTTATAGCCTTTTAAGGCATGGTGATGTAAATCAGGTCGCTTACTTAATGCCGTTCACCTGTTAAGCCTCTTGCGAATTCCGGTCCTGTCGTGGGATCTATTGGCTAAGGGGTATTTTGAAAGCACGGTGTTTTTTTCCGTATGGCCATATTTTCGTATCTTGGATTGTTCATTCGATTTCCATCTAGTTAAAAGTGAAAGCCATCAAAATAAGTAAAATTCTTTTAGCTGCACCATTAATGTTGACTATGAAAAGTTAAGGAACGAGGAATTGAACGATTGAGGAGCTGTAGGATTGGATTCTGATTGAACGCAAAATGATGAACATAGGACAAAGGAAACAATAATCCAGTATGGCATTTTTTGGCTGTAAAACGGTCTTTCTGTGCTATACTGGTAAGTAGAATTGTGAGGAAGCCACACTTCCAGGAAGGAGCAGAGACGATGGCAAATACAAGACAAGAGGCATGGGACCTCATCAAGGAATACAATAAGGAACCTTTTCATCGGCAGCATGCCCTGACCGTCGAAGGCTGCATGCGGTATTTTGCAAAATCCTTGGGCTATGGGGATGAAGAGGAGTTTTGGGGGCTTGTAGGATTGCTCCATGATCTGGACTATGAAAAATATCCGGAAGAACATTGCCGCGTAGAAGACAAGATTCTCAGGAAAAAAGGCTGGGATGAAAAACTCATCCACGCTGTCGTCAGCCATGGTTATCCTCGCTGCAGCGATGTGGCGCCGGAACTTGAGATGGAAAAGGTCCTTTATGCCGTGGACGAACTTTCTGGACTTATTGGGGCTGCGGCTCTCATGCGTCCTTCCAAGAGTGTCCAGGACATGGAGGTGAAATCCCTCAAGAAAAAGTTCAAGGACAAGCATTTTGCTGCGGGCTGCAGCCGTGACGTTATTAAGGAAGGCGCTGACATGCTGGGCTGGGACCTCAATAAACTTTTTGAGGAATCCATCCTTGCCATGAGAAGCTGTGAAGCTGCTGTGGCCGAGGCCATGAAAAAGGCTGAGGCCTAAGAAAAATAAAAAAGACCGATGAAGGGGATAAGTCCCTTTGCTTCATCGGTCTTTTTTGATGCACTTGTTCTTAGGCTTTCTTGAATCCCATCATGGGCACCGTGGCCTTACAGAGCACTACGGCAAGAAGACTGGAAACAACGTTGCTGACAGCCATGCTGACAGCGCAGTTGATGGCAGAGGCATAGCTCACGGCATAAGGAACGCCAAGGATAAAGTATTTGAAGGAAAAACGGATGACCGGTTCTGTCACGACGTTCACAAGGGATCCGACCAGGCAGGCAAAGAGCACGCCGCGTCCCAAGGTGGCAGAAGCATTTAGCTTAGCAGAAAATAGATGTTTTCCTGCTTCGGCTACCGCCCATCCCAGAAGAAACTTTGCAAGGAACGTGGGCGGTGCTGATGTAGTGTAGCCCGCAAGGACATCGGCAAGAAAGAGCCCCACGGCTCCTGAAAGGGCCCCATATTTGGCGCCTAAGAGGAGGGCAGAAACCATGATGAAGGCGTGGCCCACGTAAATCTTTCCAGTAAGACCCATGCCCATGGGAATCTCAATGCGCAGGTAGGAAAAACAGGCAAAGGCCATGGCGGCAAAAAGACCCGCCAAGGTAAGCTTATGGACTTGTTCTTTGGTCATAAAAGGTCACATCCTCATTACATGATTGGAATCATTATAGGTTGAAAGCGATTGAAATGTAATGGACGGTTTGAGAAAAAATAAGGAAAAAGTGTACCGGTTCGTTCCATATGGGCAAGAAAAAACAAGACAATCCTGTCTCTTGATTCACGAAAAGATCGCTTTGCTGTGGTATAATATGAACAGAATAACATGACCGCAATGGCGGATGAAAATATAGGGAGGCACTGTTATGGCTTACTATGCTAGACCGGAGGAAATCCTCTATCATACCCACCTTTCCCAAAACATGCTCATGGGCGCAAAAATTGCACTTCTGCCAGGTGACCCTGGACGTGTACAATCATTGGCAGAGGCTATGGGACCTGCTGTGGAGCTCGTGAGCCATCGGGAGTATACAAGTTATTTGGCTCAAGTGGCCAGTCAGCCCATTCTTGTTATTTCAACAGGCATGGGTGGTCCTTCAACGGCAATTTGTCTTGAGGAACTGGTCCGTCTTGGCATTAAGCGGGTCATTCGCGTAGGAACGACAGGATCCATCAAGGACTCTCTTGATCTGGGCGATGTTGTCATTATCAAGGGAGCTGTCCGTCTTGAAGGCACAAGCACCCATTATGCCCCTATTGAGTTTCCTGCTGTCGCTGATCTTGATTTGACACAGCTTTTGGTCTATGCGGCTGAAATGGAACATATTCCTTATGAAGTGGGCATCTGCGTTTCGAGTGATACCTTCTGGCCAGGTCAGGAGCGCTATGATAGTTTTACCGGCTACGTCCTGCGGCGCTTCCAAGGGAGCATGAAAGAGTGGCAGCAGCTGGGCGTGACCAACTATGAAATGGAAACGGCCGCTGTTTTTGTGACCAGTCAGGCCTTGGGCCTTAAGGCGGCGAGCATCTGCGGCGTTGTTGCCAAAAGAACGGAAAGCGAGGAAATCGCTCCGCCTGAAATCTACCATCGGGCAGAAGTGCGTTTCCAGAAAATTGTTAAGCGAGGACTTGAGGAACTGCTGCAAAGGGAGTGAGAATCATGAAACGCTGCATCATCTTGATGATGGATTCCTTTGGTATCGGGGCAGCTTCTGACGCTGCCGCGTTTGGCGACAGCGGGGCTGATACGTTGGGCCACATTGTGGAATGGTACGGAAAGCATTGTCCTTCCATTCCTTTTCATCTGCCTCATTTGACAAGTATTGGCCTTGTTAATGCCCATACCCTCAGTACAGGTCATCCCTTGCCATATTCCATAGGAACAGGACCAATCAAAGGAGCTTATACATATGCCAAGGAAATCAGCCGCGGTAAGGATACGCTGAGCGGACACTGGGAACTGACCGGTGTGCCTGTTGATTTTGATTGGGGTTATTTCCCCGATGTTCCCCATTGTTTTCCTAAAGATATCGTTGATGGACTTATTACTGGAGGCAACCTGCCCGGTGTATTGGGGGAAAAACATGCGTCAGGAACGGAAATCATCAAGGAACTGGGATGCGAACATATGAGGACGGGCAAACCTATCATCTATACCTCCGCTGATAGTGTTCTCCAGATTGCCGCTCATGAAGAGACCTTTGGCCTCGAACGGCTCTATACCCTTTGTGAAAAGGCATTTGACTTGGTAAGACCCTATCATATTGCCCGTGTCATTGCCCGTCCTTTTGTGGGAACGGCACCGGAGAACTTTACCCGGACCGGCAATCGTCATGACTATGCCGTGGCTGCACCGGAAAAGACCTTGGTGGACCGGGCCTATGAAGAGGCCGGTGGAACCTATGCCATTGGCAAGATTGCAGATATCTTTGCTCATCGTGGAATTACAAAACAATACAAGGCCACTGGTCTATCCGCTCTTTTTTGATGCGACCTTGGAGGCCCTTGAAGACGCTGGGGACCGCAGCCTCATTTTTTACGAATTTTGTTGATTTTGATTCTTCGTATGGGCACCGTCGTGACGCAGAAGGGTACGGGAAAGGACTGATGCTGATTGACAGCCGTCTCCCTGAACTTGAAGCCCGCCTAACCCCTGGCGACCTCGTTCTTGTGACAGCTGATCATGGCTGTGATCCCACTTTCAAAGGTTCGGACCACACACGGGAACATGTTCCGATGCTCTTTTTGGAAAGGGGTAAAACCGGGCCTTTGGCACCGATGAAAACCTACAGTGATGGAGGACAGATCCTTGCCCATCATTTGGGACTTACGCTTAATGCGGGGAACTTTCAGGAGGTGATGGATCTATGATGGCACGCTAAGAAAACGCTTATGGCACTTCTTTTTTTCCTTGTGGCCTTGCTTGCCGGAAATCTTGCTTTTGCCGCACCTTCAGCATCGAAAGACGCTCTGTCCCGCAAAGTCATTGCTTTTATTGCTTTGACGGGACGGGAAAAGTGACGCCGTCCCTAAGGAACCTATGGCAGCGGCAAGTGCGGCAGGCGTATCCGCGCGTTTCCTATACCTTCCTAGATGACCCAACCATCCTGCAAAAGGGGCGGGCTGGACTCCTTTCCTTAATCCAAGGCGGCGATGAGCTCACGGCAGGTGATCTCGAACGGGTCACTGCTGCAACGGAAGCGGATGTCGTGGCTGTCATGGTTGTCCATACGATGGAATCTTACTATGTTGAGGCCCTGTTCCCCTTTGGGAAGATGGCCCTGAAACCTATGTGAGGACCCTGTCCGCTGCTGATTTTACCTTTATCGCAAGGAAGATGGAAAATTTAAGAAAAAATTCCTGCGCAAGGCGGAAACTAAGGATGCAGCCCTTGCCACTGCACCGGAAAAGGAAATTCAGTATGCCCTGAGCGATTTTGCCCGTTCTTTCGAAGGCTTGCCGCTCATCTAAAATCGTTCATGACATCCCTGCAAAAAAGTGGGGATGTTTTTTCTTTATGTTGTTGAAACAACGGATTCCTGAAGCTTCTCCGCTTACAATAAAAGCATCAATTGATGAACCATTCCATTCAAATAAGTGGGCTGTGGCCCAGAAAGAGAGGATTTGAATATGTTTTGTTATCAGTGCCAGGAAACAGCAGGGTGCAAAGGCTGCACCGTCAGCGGTGTCTGCGGGAAACGCCCCCGAAGTTGCAGCGCTTCAGGATCTTTTGGTCTATGCAACCAAAGGGTTGAGCAGTGTCACGACAGCTCTTCGTAAAGAGGGAAAGGACGTGGCTATTGATGTCAACCATATGGTCACGCTGAACCTTTTCACGACCATTACGAATGCCAACTTTGATGAGGTCTCCATCCGCACCCGTGTGACGGAAACCCTTAAGAAAACGGCAGAACTGCGTGCACAGCTGCAGGATGTATCCGGGCTTTCTGAAGCGGCCCTCTGGTCTGCACCGGAAACGGACTATGCAGCAAAGGCTGCCGAAGTCGGCGTCCTTTCCGAATCCAATGAAGATATCCGTTCTCTTAAGGAAACCATCACCTATGGCCTCAAAGGTCTTGCTGCTTATCTTCATCATGCAAATGTCCTGAATCATGAAGATGAAGACGTTGATGCTTTTATTCAGCGTGCCCTTTCCGATATCCAGAAAAAAGACATTAGTGTTGATGGTCTTGTCGCCCTGACCCTTGAAACGGGTAAATACGGTGTTCAGGGCATGGCTCTTCTTGATACGGCTAACACGGATACTTACGGGCAGCCAGAAATCACGGAAGTGGACCTTGGTACCCGCAGCAATCCGGGGATCCTTATTTCCGGTCATGATCTGAAGGACCTGGAAATGCTTCTGGACCAGACGGCTGGAACGGGCGTCGATGTTTATACCCATGGTGAGATGCTGCCGGGCCATTACTATCCCTTCTTCAAGAAGTATCCGCATTTTGCCGGCAACTATGGCAATGCTTGGTGGAAGCAGCGCGATGAATTCGAAAGCTTCAATGGTCCGATCCTGATGACAACAAACTGCATCGTACCTCCGAAAGACAGCTACAAGGGGCGTCTGTGGACGACCGGGGCTGCCCAGTATCCGGGCTGCCGTCATATCGAAGGGGCTGCCGATGGATCGAAAGATTTCAGTGCCATCATCGAGCAGGCTAAATCCTGCAGTGCCCCGACAGAGATTGAAAGCGGCAAGATCGTCGGCGGATTTGCTCATAATCAGGTCCTTGCTCTGGCTGATAAGGTCGTAGACGCTGTTAAGAACGGCGCCATCAAGAAATTTATTGTCATGGCAGGTTGTGATGGCCGTCATACAACCCGCGATTATTACACCCAATTTGCCAAGGCACTGCCGAAAGATACGGTTATCCTCACGGCTGGCTGCGCAAAATATCGCTACAATAAACTGAAACTCGGCGATATTGGCGGCATTCCCCGCGTCCTGATGCCGGTCAATGCAACGACTCCTACTCCTTGGCTCTCATTGCCCTGAAGCTGAAGGAAGCTTTGGCCTCGATGACGTAAACAAGCTTCCTATTGTCTACAACATT